>OBAG01000122.1_pt1 | contig 96457 bp, 99 predicted proteins | sample 1517701 | NCBI WGS metagenome assembly OBAG01 (sample SAMN04571702, study PRJEB22368) | human gut metagenome | biome: human gut; material: stool | host: Homo sapiens | place: Luxembourg | collected 2012-09-07 | reverse complement strand
TTATAATAATGTAGAAAAAGGAAAACCAAGTAATAGCAAATTAGTGGCATATGATTCAAGTGGAGAAAACTGGCATGGTCCAAGAACTGCAATAGAAGAGTTACCAAGTACAAGTGAATGGAGAAATGTAAGTTTAAAGAATAGTGTAAGAGCAATATTAAATGAAAATGGAGGAAACACAACAAAAGGAGAAACATTACCAAGTAATTTTAGTTATGTAGGATATTCAGCAAGATTACTTACTACTCAAGAAATAAATAAAGCATGTAATATAACTGTGGGAACAGCTACACCAGGGGAATTGGATAGTTGTAATTATTTAATGGAAAACACAAAGTATTCAAATGCTAGTATAGGAAACTTTGGATATTGGCTAGAAAACGCTCGCTCTGATATTTCTACGCTTGTTTGGTATGTGCAAGGCAGCACCCGTTTTATTGGCCACGCTCCTGTTAGCCATGTTGGAGGCTATGGTGTCCGTCCTGCTATCGAAGTACCAAAATCTAATATAGAATATTAAAATGAAAGATTTAAGTCTTTCTTTTCTTTACTAAAAAATACCTAAAACAGGTGTAAAATTTCCCTTGACAAAACGCTTCCGGGGTGGGTATACTTAATATGATAGGTATATAATGGAGGCAAATAAAGATGAATAAAAATAAGGGATTTACATTAATAGAATTATTAGCGGTAATAGTAATATTAGCAATACTAATGGTAATAGCAGTACCAAAAATATTAAATGTAATAGAAAATTCTAGAAAGAGTGCAGCAGAAAGCAGTATTAAACTTGTAAAAGATGCGATAAAAACACAAGTAACATCTGGAAGTATAATGGGAACAAATTTTACAAGTGATGAAAGTGGATGTTATACATTTAACTTTGATGATCAAACAAGTGGTAACGCAAAGGAGTTACAATTAAAGAATAAAGAAAATATAAAAGGGACAATAAAGTATTGTAATGGAAAATTCTCTGATGATGCACTTGTGTTTAACGGAGTTGAAATAAAAGAAGAAAATAAAAAAATAATATGTAAAGGTGCAAAAAAAGAAACACTTCATACTGAAGAATGTAAACAAACAGATAATACATATTATTGTTCAGAAGCAGGCTTTGAAGGAAAAACAATAACATATGGAACAGTACCAGATAAAGAATTAAAATCAGGAGATGCATTTGATTGTGATGTAAATGGGGATGGAACATATGATGAAAATACAGAAAGATTTTATTATGTAACAGATATGAATGATAGTACAGCAGTATTAATATATTATAATAATGTAGAAAATGGGAAACCAAGTAATAGCAAATTGGCAGCATATGATGCAAGTGGAGAAAACTTTCATGGACCAAGAACAGCTATAGAACAATTACCAAGTACAAGTGAATGGAGAAATGTAAGTTTAACAAGTAGTGTAAGAACTATAACAACCGAAAAAGGTACAAATAGTACAACAGGAGGATCATTACCAGATGGTTTTAGTTATGCAGGAAAAGCGGCGAGATTATTAACTGCCCAGGAAATTAATAAAGCGTGTAATATAACATCAGGGAAAAAAAAGTTAGGAGAATTGGATAGTTGTAATTATCTAATGGAAAATACAAAGTATTCAAATGATAGTATAGAAAACTATGGATACTGGCTAGAGAACCCTCATTCTGGTTATTCTTTCCTTGCTTGGTATGTGACTGGTCACCACCGCAATGTGGGCAGCAGCTATTCTGTTTCGACTGTTGGAAACTTTGGTGTTCGTCCTGCCATCGAAGTTTTAAAATCAAATATAGAATATTAATAAATTACAAATAAAACAAGCTATTTTGATATAACTTGTTTTTTATCTTATCATTGCTTTATTTTTATCTTTATTGTATAATTAAAAGGTATTAAAATAGATTAGGATGTTGATAGTATGTACTTAAAAGAGATAAAGGCAAGTGGTTTTAAATCATTTGCGGATACAATAGATATAGAACTTACAAATGGTATATCTGGTATTGTTGGACCTAATGGTTCTGGTAAAAGTAATGTAGTTGATGCAGTAAGATGGGTTTTAGGGGAACAATCTGTAAAACAATTACGTGGTGAAGGGGCAATGAGTGATGTAATATTTACTGGTAGTAAAAGTAGAAGAGCCGCATCATTTGCGTCTGTTACATTAGTATTTGATAATAGTGATAAATATTTAAATATTGAATATGATGAAGTACAAATAAAAAGAACTATATATAAAACAGGAGAAAATGAGTATTTTATAAATAATACAAGGGCAAGACTTAAAGATATATTAGAATTATTTATGGATACAGGTGCTTCAAAAGAATCATTTAACATAATATCACAAGGTGATGTTGCGAATATATTAAGTGGAAAAGCAGAAGATAGAAGAGTTATTTTTGAAGAAGCATCTGGAGTACTTAAGTATAAAAAAAGAAAAGATGAAGCTCTTAGAAAATTATCTAAAACACATGATAATATGGCAAGAGTAGATGATATTATATCTGAATTAAATACAAATATGGAACCTCTTAAAAAACAAAGTGAAGATGCCAAAATATATTTAGAAAAAAAAGAAAAGTTAGAAAATGTAGAAATTGCTCTTACTGTAAATGATATAGAAAAATATAACTATGAATATAAATATAGCAAGGAAAAGGTAAGTGAACTTACACTTTCAATTACTAAAATGTTATCAGAAAATTCTAGTGAACAAGCAAAAATTGAAGCGATAAAAAATAATATAAGTAAACTTAATAGTGAACTTTATTTAAAACAACAAGAACTTGTAAAAGTAAGCGCTAATGCTGAAAAATTATCTGGTGAAAAGGCAATGATTTCTGAAAGAAGTAAATATAATTCAGAAGATGTAAAACTTCATGATAATATAATATTTTTAAAAGAAAAAATATTAAAAATTGAATCTCAAATATCAGCATTAAATAAAGAAATAGAATCAGAAAAGTCAAATAATAAAGTAATAGGTGAAAAATTAAATAATACTGAAATAAAACTTAGTGAAATAGAAAAAAATAAAGAAAATTTAAATAGTAAATTAAATCAAAAATTAAGAGAAATAACAGCTCAAAAACACAGAAGAGAAGTATTAATGAATTCACTCGAAAATAATTCATCACTTCCATATAGTGTAAAAAATGTACTTAATAATCCTAAATTAACAGGTATACATGGTGTACTTGGTAAATTACTTGAATTTGAAGAAAAATATTCTGAAGCACTTGAAGTATCTTTGATGAGCAGTGTATCACATATTGTTTGTGATAATGAAGAAGATGCTAAAGAAGCTGTTAGATATTTAAAAAATAATAATCTTGGAAGAGCAACTTTCCTTCCAATAAGTGTAATAAAACCAAGAAGTATTGATAGTGAAAGCTATGAAACTATAAAATCTATGAATGGTTTTGTTGATATAGCATCTAACTTAGTAAAATATGATACTAAGTATAGAAATATTGTTTTAAGTCTTCTTGGAACAATTGTTGTCGTTGATAATATAGACAATGCAAATCTTATATCAAAGAAATTAAAAAATAGATATAAGGTAGTAACAATGACTGGTGAAGTTGTAAATATTGGTGGTTCAATAACAGGTGGATCACTTAAAAAGAGTAGTATACTAAGTGAAAGATATGAACTAGAAAATGTAATAAAAGACATTGATGTTTTAGATTCTGAAATAAAAGAAATAGAAAACAAAATTAATGAAGTAGATGATAATTATACTAATTTAGAACTTGAAAAAAATTCTATAATTATTAGTGTAAATTCAAATAGTGAAATACTTAAGAATAAATATAATGTATTAGATGATTTAACAAATGAAAAAAGTACTTTAATGACAGAATTATCTAATAATCAAAATATAGTAAATAATGTTATTACTAATGAAGAAGAAAAAATATTAAATGAATATTATAAAGAAATAGAAAAAAGAGATGAACTAAATATTGAAATTAATCAAATTCATAAAAAGATTGAACTTGAAAATGAAGATTTAATAAATAATGAGTCATCACTTAAAAATAATAATCAAGAATATAATAAGGCTCAAGAAGAATTAAAGAGTCATGAAATTAAAGTTAACAGATTAGATGTTAAAATAGATAATTTACTTAATATACTTACAAATGATTATTCTATTTCTTATGAAAAAGCAAAAGAAAAATATATCCTTGAAATTGATTCTGATGAAGCAAGAAGCATAGTTAGTACTCTAAAAAGAGAAATAAAATCTCTAGGAGATGTTAATGTTGGTGCGATAGAAGAGTATGATAGAGTAAAAGAAAGATATGAGTTTTTAAATAAACAAAAAGAAGACTTAACAAATGCTGAAAATGTTCTTTTAGAAATTATTACTGAAATGGATGACATAATGAAAGATAAATTTTCATCAACATTTAATAAGATTAAAGAAGCATTTAATGAAACATTTAGAAAATTATTTAATGGTGGTAGGGCAGAACTTAAACTTACAGATCCATCTAATATTCTTGAAACTGGTATTGATATAATTGCACTTCCACCAGGAAAGAAATTACAACATATATCACTTTTATCAGGTGGTGAAAAAACTTTAACTGCAATTGCGTTATTATTTTCAATATTGAAAGTAAGACCAGTACCATTTTGTATACTTGATGAAGTTGAGGCAGCACTTGATGAAGTAAATGTAGATAATTTTGGTAAATATTTAAAAGAATTCAAGGGTGATACTCAGTTTATAATAATTACACATAAAAAGAAAACAATGGAATATGCTGATGTACTTTATGGTATTACTATGCAAGAATCTGGTGTATCAAAACTTGTAAGTGTAAAATTAGAAGAATTAAATAAATAGTAAAATGCACATTTTGTGCATTTTTATTGTAAAGCACCATAAAAAAATATATTCATTTGTTTTTTTGAATATAAAAATATGATATAATGTTTTTATATAGGAGATGTAAAAAAATGAGAAAAAAGAAAAAAGAAAGTAAGTTTAATAAAATAAATATAATAAATATACTTAATTTAATATTTGTTACAATATTATTAATTTTACTGGTAAAGTTAAATATAATTCCAAAAAATTATATGATGATTATAACAGCGATATTAACGTTATATGAAGTATTATGTATTTTTTTAACAAATTTAAAAAATAAACCATGTAAAATTATAGGTATTGTTTTATCATTTTTATCTATAGTTGGATGCATATTTTGTTCATACTATTTATATAATGGTGATTCGTTTTTAGATAAAGCATTTGATAATACTAAAAAAGAAAATTATATAACGTATTATGTTGTTACATATAGTGGTAATACAGCTAGTAATAGAAATGACATTAATGATACAGTATATTATGTAAATAATGATCCTAACATTAATAATGCAATAGACACTTTAAAGAAATATACAAAAAGTAATATAACTCAAACAGATAATATTGTAAATTTATTTAATTTAATAGGTAGTAAACAAGCTTCGTTTGCTCTTATTAGTAATTCAAGTTATGAAATATTATTTAGTAATAATAGTAATTTAAAAAAAGAAAATTATAAAGTAGTTTATCAATTTAGGATAAAAATAAAAAATAATGTTGACCCTAATAAAACAAGTAGTAAAGAAAAGTTTAATATTTATATTAGTGGAACTGATTTTGCAAATCTTAGTGATTTTAATATGATTGCAACTGTTAATATGAATACACATAAAATTCTCTTAACTAGTATACCAAGAGATTATTATATTCCTGTTTCAGGTACAAATGGTATTAGAGATAATTTAAGTTTTATTGGTGTTAATGATGTTGATACAAGAATTAAGTCAATAGAAAATTATTTTGGTATTAATTTTGATTATTATTTAAAAATAAATACAAATAGTTTAGTTGGAATAGTTGATGCTGTTGGTGGAATAGAATATTGCTCAGATGAAAGCTTTACAACAACACATGCAGTTATTTTAAATTCATATGATGATTCTAAGGGAAGAAAACTTAATGTTAAAAAAGGATGTCAGCATTTAAATGGTATTCAAACTTTAACTGTTGCTAGAGAAAGAAATGCATTTGCTGGTAGAGATAGACAAAGACAAAAAAATTGTCAAGCAATTATAGTGGATATATTTGAACAATTAAAAAGTGTAAATACACTTGCTAATTATAATGATATTCTAAATTCATTAGGTGACTTATATGAAACATCACTTTCAAGAGAAATAATTGAAAATATTATGAAAGATACTATAAATGGTGCAAACTGGACATTTGAAAATCAATCGGTTGATGGAAGTGATGGACAAGATTTAATTCATTTAAATAGTATGAAAGGTTGGGTAATGTATCCAATGGAGGATACTGTAACTAATGCTAAAGCAAAAATAAATGAAATTTTAAAATAATTTGTCAGTATTTGTCAAAATTTGTATTACGAAAAATAGTATAAATTGTTCACTTTTGAATATAATAAGTAAAGATTTATTTAAGGAGTGAATTATATGCTATTTTTTGTAATTATTTTGTCAATATTTATATTTATAACATTTTTATTTATATGTTGTGCATTAAAATTATCTGGAAAAATATCAAAAGAAGAAAAAGATAAATAAGGAAGAAATTATGAAAGTATTAAAAATTATTTTACTTATATTATGGATGATGATAATATTTGCTTTTTCAAATCAAAAGGCAGTAGATAGTTCTAATTTAAGTAGTGGTTTAATTGATAGAACTGTTGTTAAAGTATATAAAGTATTTTATGGTGATATTTCTAAAGAAAAAGAAGAAGTAATAATAGAAAAATATAGTTATCCTATAAGAAAACTTGCTCATTATTCTTTATATTTTATTTTAGGAATTTTATCATTTTTAGTAATAGTTGATTATAAAAATAATAAAAAACTTATTTTATATTCTATGTTTATATGCTTTTTATATGCATGTACAGATGAATTACATCAATTGTTTATAGCTGGAAGAAGTGCTGAAATAAAGGATGTATTAATAGATTCATTTGGTTCTTTAACTTCTATTTTATTATGTAATTTTATATATTTAAAAAGTAATATAAAAAAAGTTAACAAAAGTTAACTTTTTTGTAAAGTAAAATTTAAAGTTACTTGAAAATAAATATATATATGTGTATAATAATAGATGTATAGTGTAGTAAATAGGAGAAGAAAGAGAAGTGTATTATGGAAGAAATTAACATTAAAGATTTTTTTAATTATTTAAAAAAATATATTCTTATTATTTGTGGGGTAGTGGTTATATTTGTTATTGGAGTGTTTACTTATGATAAAAGTATAAAGAAACCACTTTATACAACGTATACAACAATAATTTTGACAAAGTCAAATGAAGCACAGACAAGTACAACAATAACACAAAATGATATTTTATTAAATCAAAAATTAGTTGAAACATATACTAAAATTATCAAAAGTAAACTAGTTCTTGATCAAGTTATATCTGAAACAGGTATAACTTATACTGCAGAAGAACTTGGACAGAATGTTGCTGTTGAAGCATATGAAAATACTGAAATGCTTAAAATATCAGTAACAGATTCTGATCCTGAACTTTCAGCTAGTATAGCAAATTCAATAGCGCAAGTATTTAGTGGTGAAGTTGCTAAAATATATCAAATGAATAATATAAGTGTTATAGATATAGCACAAGTACCTGAAGAAGTATCAAATAATACTTTAACTAGAGACTTTTTTATAGCGTTATTTATTTCAATATTTGGTTCAATCGGTGTAATTTTTATAATTTACTATTTTGATGATTCAATAAAGTTAACAGATGATTTAGAAGAAGAAATAGGAATGCCTGTTATTGCAAAAGTATTTAAAAGTGATATAGGTTCTAAAAATAGAGGAAAAGTAGAATTACTTGTACAAAAGTATCCAAAATCAGTTGTTAGTGAAAGTATTAAAACACTTAGAACAAATTTACAATTTTCATCAGTTGATTCAGAACTTAAAACTATACTTGTAACAAGTTCTATTCCTGGAGAAGGGAAAAGTTTTATAAGTGCAAATCTTGCTATATCATTTACTCAAACTGATAAGAAGGTTTTGATTGTTGATTGTGATATGAGAAAAGGTAGACAACATAGAATATTTAAATTATCAAATACAAAGGGTTTATCAAATTTACTTATTGATGATATGACTAATTATAAAGACTATATAAATAAGACATCAATTAAAAATTTATATGTTATAACAAGAGGTACTGTTCCACCAAATCCAAGTGAATTATTAAATTCAAATAAAAATAGTGAATTAATTAAAATATTAAAAAACAAGTTTGATATAGTAATATTTGATGGTGTACCATGTAATGGACTTCCTGATTCAATAATTATGTCAAAATTGGTTGATAAAGTACTTATTGTAAGTTCAGAGTCTGTAACTCCAAGATCTGTACTTGAAAGTACTAAAAAACAGCTTAAAAATGTTGAAGCTCCTGTTGCTGGAGATGTATTAAATAATGTAAATAGAAAGAATAGTAAATATGGTAAGTATTATGGCTATTATGGGGATAATTGATTATGATTGATATACATTCACATTTATTATTTGGAGTAGATGATGGTTCTAGGACTTTAGAAGAAAGTGTTCATGTTATAAAAAAGCTTTCTGAAGTTGGATATACAGATATAATATTAACACCACATTATATTAATGATAGTACTTATGTTAGTACTAGAGAAGAAAATTTAGATGTACTTAAAAGATTAAAGGTTGGTTTAATAAGAAACAATGTTAATGTTAATTTATATTTAGGAAATGAAATATATATTGATAGTGAAATAGCAAATTTATTAAAAAATAATATAATTAGTTCTTTAAATGATACTAAATATTTACTTATTGAATTACCTATGAGTGGTGAAAGCGAAATATATTATGATATATTTTTAGATTTAATAAATATGGGGTATAAAGTTATACTTGCTCATCCTGAGAGATATATTTCATTTCAAAAAGATTTTAATAAAATATATGAACTTAAAGAACTTGGTGTACTTTTACAATCAAATGTTGGAAGTGTTTTAGGTGATTATGGCAGAGGTGCCAAAAAAACTATTAAAAGATTATTAAAAGAAAATTTAATTACATTTATGGGTACTGATATACATCATAATAAAGAAGAATATACTTTTGTTTTAAAAGCTAAGAAAAAAATGGGTAAATATTTAACACAAAAGCAAATAAATAATATATTTGAAAATAATGCAAAGGTATTATTAAATGATAAAATAGAAGATTAAGTCTTCTATTTTTTGCATATTTATAAGTTTTTATACAAAAAATATATTTAGGTGATAAATATGAAAAAAGAAGAAAATAGTAATATTATTAAATCTATATTAAAACTATTACTTTATATTTTTATAATATTATTTATATACATATTAATAATGATTAATAAAGAACTAAAAATTACAAAAATTATTTTTAATATATTAAAAATATCATCACCATTATTTTTTGGAATATTAATAGCGTATTTATTAGATCCTATTGTAGTAAAATTAGAAAAAAAGAATATAAAAAGAGTATATGCTTCACTAATATTGTTTATTTTTATTATTGTTATTATATTTTTAATATCATATTTTTTATTTCCAAGATTGATAGGTCAAATAAAGGATATAAGCAATTCTGTTCCTGAACTTGTTGATAAGATTAATATATTTATAAATAATATTATATCTAAATTTTCAAACAATAGTGATTTTAAAATAAATATTAAATATGAAATATCATGTATATTAAAGAAAATTACAACTGATTTCCCAAGAAATTGTTTAAGTATATTTTCAAGCGCAGTATCTTCTATATCATGTGCAGCATTATCATTAATAGTAGGATTTTATATACTTTTAGATTATGACAAAATAAAAGAAAATATATATATACTTTTACCTAAAAAATATAGAAGAAGACTTAAAAGATTATTTAAAGATATTAATAAAGATTTATTTAGTTTTATAAAAGGAACATTAATATTAACTATAATCGTATTTGTTATTTCATTAATATTATTTTCATGCTTTAAGTTAAAAGCACCAATATTTTTCGCACTATTTAATTCAGTTATGAATATAATTCCTTATATTGGACCTATTATTGGAGGAGTTCCAATAGTAATAATAGCATTTACTCAAAGTAATCAAGTAGGAATATTTATTCTAGTATCTGTGCTTATTATACAAACACTTGATAATTTTATATTTCAACCTATAGTAATGGCTAAAACAATGAGTCTTCATCCAGTAACAATATTAATTGGCTTATTGATATTTGAATATTTTTTTGGTATAATTGGAATGTGTATAACTGTTCCTTTATTAGCAGTTATAAAAAGAATTATATTATATCTTGATAAAAGGTATAAAATATTTAATTTTGATAAGTTAAAAACTAATGAAAGTAAAAAGTAATTAATAAAAAATTATAGAGAGTTAGTGTTTGGTGGAAACTAATATTTTAAGTTAATGAAAGTGCTGTTACTGGAAGTTGCATTTATATGCCGGTTTTAAAAATCGTTAAAATAATTAAGTAAATAAAAGGATGGTACCGTGCATATGCACTCCTTAAATATAATGTACTATCCTTTTTTATATATGTGGAGGTGTTTTATGATAATCGCAATTGATGGACCTGCTGGAAGTGGGAAAGGAACTATTGCAAGTTTAGTTTCAAAAAAATTAAATTTAGTTAATATTGATACAGGAGCAACTTATAGATGTGTTGCACTTGAAATGTTAAAAGAAGGGGTAAGTTTAGAAGAAACTGATAAAATTATAGAAATATCAAAAAATGTTGATATAAATTTAACAGAAGACTCTAGAGTATTTTTAAATAAAGAAGAAGTAACTGATAGAATTAGAGAAAAGGATGTTACTAAAATAGTGTCACAAGTATCAAGTATAGAAAAGGTAAGAGAAAACTTAGTAGCTCTTCAAAGAAATATGGCTAAAGGTAAAAATGTAATAATGGAAGGTAGAGATATTACAACAGTAGTATTTCCAAATGCTGACTTTAAATTTTATCTTGATGCATCTTTAGATGAAAGAGTAAAAAGAAGACTTGAACAAAATAAAGAAAAAGGTATTGATATGAGTGAAAGTGAAATAAGAGATAATATTGCTAAAAGAGATTATAATGATATGCATAAAAAAGTTGGAGCGTTAAAGAAAACAGATGATCAAATATATATCGATACTAGTAATATGACTATAGATGAAGTAGTAAATAAAATAGTAAATATTGTGAAAGAAGGTAATTAATATGAATATAAGAGATAAATATATAGAATTTTTTGTAAGTAAAGGACACAAACAAATACCTAGTGCGCCAGTTGTACCAGAAAATGATCCATCAGTATTATTTAATACTGCAGGTATGCAGCCACTTGTACCATATTTAATGGGTGAAGTTCATCCATATGGGACAAGACTTTGTGATTATCAAAAATGTATTAGAACAAATGACTTAGATGAAGTTGGAGATGTAACTCATCATACATTCTTTGAAATGCTTGGTAACTGGTCTTTAGGTGATTACTTTAAAAAAGAAAGTATAGAATATAGTTTTGAATTTTTAACTAAGGTACTTAATATTCCAATTGAAAGACTTGCAGTTACTGTATTTAAAGGTAATGATGTATTAGAAGAAGATATTGAAAGTGAAAATTATTGGTTAAGTCATGGAATAAAACAAGAAAGAATAGCAAAAACTAGTGAAGATAATTTTTGGAGTGCAGGAGAAGTTGGACCATGTGGAACAGATACTGAAATATTCTATTTTAGAAGTGATGATGAAATTCCAGAAACTTTTGATCCAGAAGATGATAGATGGGTTGAAATATGGAATAATGTATTTATGCAATATGAAAGAAAAGAAGATGGATCTTTAGTAGTACTTCCTAAGAAAAATGTTGATACAGGTATGGGACTTGAAAGAATAACAGCAGTACTTGAAGGAGTTAATGATAACTATGAATCAAGTATATGGAAAGGTACTATAAAGAAAATAGAAGAAATATCAGGTAAAAGTTATTATGGTAATGAAAAAGCATTTAGAATAATTGCTGATCATATTAAAGCAGCAGTATTTATTTCAAGTGATCCAGCAGGTATTAAACCAAGTAATACAGATCAAGGTTATATACTTAGAAGATTAATTAGAAGAGCAATTAGATATGCAAAAATGATAGATATAGATATTAATAGTAACTGGGAAAGTGAAATTGCTAAAAATATAATAGATGAATATAAAAAATATTATAGTGAGTTAAGTACAAATGAAAATGTAGTTATGGAAGTACTTAAAAATGAAAAAATTAAATTTAATCGTACACTTGAAAAAGGACTTAGAAAATTTGAAAAAATTGTTAAAAATTTAAATGAAAATGAAATAAATAAAGATTTAGCATTTAAACTATATGATACTTATGGTTTCCCAATTGAACTTACTTTAGAACTTGCAAAAGAAAGAGGACTTACTGTAGATGAAAAAGGTTTCTATGAAAAATTTAAAGCACATCAAGAATTATCTAGAACAGCATCTGCTGGTAAGTTTAAAGGTGGACTTGCTGGTAACAGTTTAGTAGAAACTAAATATCATACAGCAACTCATCTTCTTAATGCAGCGTTAAAGGTAGTTATTAATAAAGATGTACACCAAAAAGGATCTAATATAACTGATGAAAGAATGCGTTTTGATTTTTCTTGTGATCATAAATTAACAGATGAAGAAAAGAAAAAAGTAGAAGATTTAGTTAATAAATGGATAGAAGAGGGTCTACCTGTAACTAAAAAAGAAATGAGTAAAGAAGAAGCTATTAAATCAGGTGCTGAATGTATGTTTATTGAAAAATATCCTGATATTGTAACAGTTTATAGTATTGGAGATGTTTCAAAAGAATTATGCGGAGGACCACATGTTAATAACACAAGTGAACTTGGTCATTTTAAAATTAAAAAAGAAGAAGCAAGTTCTTCTGGTGTTAGAAGAATTAAAGCTATATTAGAGGAGAAATAAATGAGAAGTAAGAAGAATAAAAAGAAGAGTAAATTTAAAAAAATATTTATATTACCTATATTAGTTATAGTGCTTGTAATTGTTTCATGTATTTACTGTTATATATGTACAACTCCAGTAAGTAAAAATAGTGATAAAGTAACATTTGAGATAAAAGAAGGTTCAACAATTAAAGAAATTACTGAAACATTAGTTGATGAAGAATTAATTAGAAATTATTACTTTTTTCTAGCATATGTAAAAATAAATAAAATATCTGGAATAAAGGCTGGAAATTATTCTCTTGATAAAAATATGAACTTAAAAGAAATTACTGATATTTTAGTTAAAGGTAGTAATGTAAAGAATAAAGAAATTACAATAACTTTCAAAGAAGGAAAAACAATGAGGTCAATCGCTAAAACAATAGATGAAAATACAACTAATAGTTATGAAGAAGTATTTGATGTTTTATCGAATAAAGATTACATTAATTCATTAATTAAGAAATATTGGTTTTTAGATGATGTTATATTAAATAGTAATATATATTATCCTTTAGAAGGTTATTTAGCACCAGATACATATAATTTTGATGTTAATGCTGATGTTAAAGCAATATTTGAAAAAATGCTTGATCAGACAGATAAAATATTAACAGATTTAAAACCATCTTTGGGAAAATCAGGTTTAAAAGTTCATGAAGTACTTACACTAGCATCTATGGCAGAAAGTGAAGGCGTTTCCTTAGAAGATAGAAAGAATATAGTTGGAGTATTTATGAATAGAATTAAAAATAATATGGCATTAGGTAGTGATGTAACAACATATTATGCATCAAAAATAGAACTAGGTGAAAGAGACCTTTATATGTCTGAAATAAATAGTGATAATCCATATAATACTAGAAGTGCTAAAAATGCGGGTAAACTTCCAGTAGGACCAATATGTAATCCTAGTAAGAGTGCTATTGAAGCTACTATAAATTATACACAAAATGATTATTTGTATTTTGTTGCAGATAAAAATATGAAGGTATATTTTACTAAAACAGATGCAGAACATAATAAGAAGATACAAGAACTAAAAAATCAAGGTTTATGGTTTGAATATTAAAATTAACTTCGGTTAATTTTTTTCTTAAAAAGGTTTCTTTTATTAATGGTTTTATGCTATAATTTAAAGTAGGAGTGATAACATATGTTCGAATATATAAATGGGAAAGTAACTATAATTGAAAGTGGATATATAGTAATAGATAATAATGGTATTGGATATAAAATATTTGTAGGAAGTCCATATTCATTTAATATAGATGAAGAATATAAAGTATATTTATATCAAAATATTAGAGAAGATGAAAATACTTTATTTGGATTTAAAACAAAAGAAGAAAGAGATATGTTTTTAAAACTAATTAATGTTAAAGGACTTGGTCCTAAAATGGCTCTTCCTATGCTTGCTGCTGGAAAAGTAGAAGGAATTGTTGATGCAATAGAAAGAGAAAATATACTTTATTTAAAGAAATTTCCTAAGATTGGCGATAAAGTAGCAAGACAAATCATACTTGATTTAAAGGGTAAACTTGTAAATAAAGAAGAATCACCAAAAGTAAATGAAGAACTTGTTTTAGCACTTAATGCATTAGGATATAAAAATTCTGATATAAATAAAGTTGTAAAAAATGTACCAAGTAATTTAAAAATAGAAGATCAAATAAAAGAAGCATTAAAATTATTATTAAAATAGAGGAGGCAAAATAAATGGATATAGTACAAGATGCAGAAAAAACAGAAGAAGATAATTATGAATTATCACTAAGACCTAAATATTTAAGAGAATATATTGGTCAAAGGGATGTTAAAGAAAATATTGATGTTTTTATTAAAGCTGCTAAATTAAGAAATGAACCATTAGATCATACTTTACTTTATGGTCCTCCTGGACTTGGTAAAACAACACTTGCTTTTATAATTGCAAATGAACTAGGTAGTAATATAAAAACATCTAGTGGACCCGCAATTGAAAAAACTGGTGATTTAGCTGCAGTACTTTCAAGTTTAGAACCTGGTGATGTACTTTTTATAGATGAAATTCATAGAATGCCAAGAGTAGTAGAAGAGGTACTTTATTCTGCTATGGAAGATTTTACACTTGATATAATAATAGGAAATGATGGCTCATCTAGAAGTATAAAAATAGATTTACCACCTTTTACTTTAGTTGGAGCAACTACTAGAGTTGGAGATTTAACTTCGCCATTAAGAGATAGATTTGGTATTATATCAAAACTTGAATACTATACAATTGAAGATTTATGTAATATTATTAAAAGAACAGCAGATGTGTTTGAAGTTGGAATTGAGGAGGCTGCTGCAATTGAACTTGCTAAAAGAGCAAGAGGTACACCAAGAATTGCTAATCGTCTTTTAAAAAGGGTTAGAGATTTTGCTTTAGTTGAAGGACTTAGTGAAATAACAATTGATATAACTAAAAAATCATTAGACAGATTAAAGGTTGACTCTGAAGGACTAGATGATACAGATCATAATTTATTAAAATCAATTATATATAAATTTAATGGAGGACCAGTTGGAATAGATGCATTAGCTGCATCTATTGGTGAAGAAGCATCTACAATAGAAGATGTATATGAACCATATTTACTTCAAAATGGTTTCTTAAAAAGAACCAATAGAGGTAGAGTTGTAACAGAAAAAGCATATAAACATCTTGGAATTGATTACCAAAAAAGTATGTTTGATTAAAGAGTTTTGTAGAAAACTCTTTTAGTATGTGTTATAATTAATATGCGAGGTTTTTGTATGGAAGATATTACTGTATTTAAAGATAAAAAGAAAATTCATAAAGAGATGCTTAATATTTTTAATGATATACATAAGTATATACATAGTCAAAATATGATAAGTACATCTAATGAAGATATTGTTGAACTTATAAACGATTTTAATGCTATATATGATGAATTAAAAAAAGATGAATGGAATAATCCTTCTGATATAATCTTTTTAAAAAAAATTAATAATGTAACAAAAAGTGATGTTAAATTAAGAGAATATTTGAATAAAATGGAATACATAAAAATATATTATATATTAAAAAAAGAATTAACTGATTTGAGTGAAGAACAAATAAGATTACTGATTTCATCAACATCAATTTTTGATGATTTAGATGATAGCATGTATAAAAATATTGTAAAATGTTTTTCAAATTCTTTAATAATGAAAGATTTAAATGAACCAACGGATTTTCAAAATAGAGTTAATAAATTAGTAGATTATATTGAATGTATTCAAATGGGTGAAGATCCTATTAATGTTTCTTTAGAAAATCTTAATAAAGATAAAGAAGTATATGCAAATGAAGATAGATTAGATTCAGGCATTTTTACAATAGATAGAATTTATAAGTATTATATTAATCAAGTCAATAATTTATCACAAATTTTAGATGTAGAGTTAGGGGTTAAGACAATAATTAATATTAATAGAATTAAATATATTAAAAAATTAAATCAATCGACTCAAATGAAGTTTATAGAACTAATAAAAATGATAAAAAATATAAAATTAGGTTTGATAAACGAAATAGAAGGTATCTCTAATTTAGTAGAAATATTTGATCATTTTAAGGATGAAATTGATAAAATAGAAATAGATACATTAAAGAATTTATTTTCATTTATGTTTATTAATAAACTAAATATTAACGAAATTGATGATTATTATAGGGGGTTATAAAATGAAAACGGATGATTTTGATTATTATTTACCAGAAGAGTTAATTGCGCAAACTCCAATAAAAGAAAGAGATCACTCTAAACTTTTAGTACTTGATAAAAATACTGGTGAAATTACTCATGAAAGATTTGACCATATAATAAATTATTTAAATAAAGGTGATGTACTTGTTATAAATAATACTAAAGTAATACCTGCTAGAATAATTGGTACTAAAGAAAAAACAGGAGCAGTTATTGAAGTACTTATGTTAAAAGATCTTGGTTCTGATGAGTGGGAATGCTTATGTAAGCCTGCTAAAAGAGTAAAAGAAGGAACTATTATTAAATTCTCTGATGATTTAAAAGTAGAATGCACTAAAGTATTAGATGATGGAATTAGACATTTTAAATTTATATATGATGGAATACTTTTAGAAATATTGGATAGATTAGGAGAAATGCCACTTCCACCATATATACATGAAAAATTAGAAGATAAAAATAGATATCAAACAGTATATGCTAAAGAAGAAGGTAGTGCAGCAGCACCAACCGCAGGTCTTCATTTTACAAAAGAATTACTTGAAAAAATAAAGGAAAAAGGTATTGATATAGAAGAAGTTACTCTTCATGTTGGACTTGGCACGTTTAGACCTGTACAAGTAGAAGATGTAACTAAACATAAAATGCATAGTGAATTTTATATGATGAGTAAAGAAACTGCAGAAAATCTTAATAAAGCAAAAAAAGAAGGAAGAAGAATAATTGCAGTTGGTACAACATCAACAAGAACATTAGAAACAATAATGAATCTTTATGGTGAATTTAAAGCGTGTTCTGGATGGACAGAAATATTTATATATCCTGGATTTGAATTTAAAGGAATTAATGCATTAATTACAAATTTTCATTTACCAAAATCAACACTTGTTATGCTTGTAAGTGCTTTTGCAGGGAAAGAAAAAATAATGAATGCATATAATGAAGCTGTTAAAAATAAATATAGATTCTTTTCATTTGGTGATTCAATGTTTATAAAATAGGTGAAATATGGATGAATTAATAATAAATGAATTTTATAATAAAATATTAATAGAAGCAACTGGTGGCGTTATAGATATTGATGGATTTAAATTTAATATAGAATTTCAAACAAAGAATGGTAGTTCAAAGTACTTAAATGGAAATGTTTTTGAGACTCTTGAAATTAAAAATAAAGAATTGTTTGATAAATTGTTAATTCTTTATACTAAAAAAATGTATGAGTTTATAATGAGTTCTAATTTAAAGAATATAGATTATGTTTATTACGAAGGAAATAAAACATATATTATAGATTTTATACTTTCAAGTGTTTGGAATAATGTAACTGATTTGGATCTACAAAATCCTATAGAGTATTTAAAAAATAGAATAAATTTTTTTAGTGATCCATTATATTATAATGAATCAGATTGTAAAATAGCTAATAATATAGAGTATTTATGTAATAGTGATATAGTATATTCTATTAAAATAAATAATCCTGTACTTGAAACTCCTTATTCTTTTTGTCCATATATTATAAGAGATAAGAATAATAAAGAAGTATTTGATTTACCTAAAATATATTATGGTATTAGTAATAATGAATGTTATATATATTCTGTAAAGAATGATAAAAATAGAAATAGTAATTCTTACTCTAAAAAAATAAATAGAATTTTATATAAGGTAAATAAAAATGTAGAAGATGATTATGAACTTGATAATATTAAAGATGTATCACCAAGTGCACTAATGTCTATTAGTATTTTTATAAAATTATTAAAAGATAATAATATTACAAAAATAAATGCAGTTGATTATATGCCAATTAGATATAAAGCTAAAGAGAAAGCTATTATGAAAAAAGTAGGTAAGTTAAAGGGTAAAGTTTCTTTTGATGAATTTAATAAAATTATAGATGAAAATCTAAAAGAACAAGAAAGAATACAAAATAATATGACTGATAAACTTATTAGAAATTTTAGAAGAATGGAATATCAGTTAGGTGATGTTAGAATTGTTAGTTATCCAAAAGATATTGATAGTATGATGCATTTAAAGATAGATGGAGAACCAATATTAAGTGATAACATATTAAATGTTATTTATAATTATTCAGAAAAAGAGTATAAAAAATAAAAAATTAGGAGCGTGCTGCTTCTAATTTTTTTACTAATGCATCCACATTTGCTCTATGAAATGTTTTAGCATATTCTCTTTCAAATTCTATTAATCTTGGTTCATAAAATCCAAATAGTCTATTTGACATAATTTCTCTTTCTGATTCTTTAGTGTACTTTCTAGATAATCTTAATAGAATTAATTTAGGATCTATTGTTTCAATTAATAATGCGATAGCTTCATCATAATTAAAGTCTTGATTATTATCACGAGTTGCTACATTTAATACAACATTATAATAATTTATTGCTCCAATTTTTTCTTCGATTTTAAATCTATCTTTTAGTATTTCAGCTTTTTTTATTAAACTTTCTCTTGTTTCTTCATCTAAATTTCTAAAATATTTAAAATTTTTCTCACATGCCTCTATTCTAGATAATGTTTTAGCTTTATAATTTGACTTAATTGCATATGAGTATGCTATTTTTGATTTATAGTTTCTTTGCTTTTCTTTTCTATCATTCATAGTTTTTCCTCCTGCAAACGTGAAAGTATTATATAATAACTATTAAAAAAAGTCAAAAAATATGTTATAATTTTTTTAGAGGTGTATTATGAAAATTAAATATGAATTATTAAAACAAGAAAAAAATACAAAAGCAAGAAACGGTATATTACATACAAATCATGGATCATATGAAACACCAATATTTATGCCAGTAGGAACACTTGCGAATGTTAAAACACTTGTTCCAGAAGAATTAAAAGAAATGCACAGTGCGGTAATACTATCTAATACATATCATTTATGGCTTAGACCTGGTGAAGATATAGTATCAAAAGCAGGAGGCCTTCATAAATTTATGAATTATGATGGACCAATATTAACTGATTCAGGTGGTTTCCAAGTATTCTCACTTGCAAGACCAAAAGATATTAGTGAAGAGGGGGTTAAATTTAAAAGTCATATAGATGGAAGAAAATTATTTTTAACACCAGAAAAAAGTATTGGAATACAAAATAAATTAGATAGTGATATTGCAATGAGTTTTGATGAATGTCCACCAGCAAGCGCAGACTATAAATATATGAAAAATAGTATTGAAAGAACACTTAGATGGGCTAAAAGAGGTAAAGATGTACATAATAATGAAAATCAATCACTATTTGGTATTATCCAAGGTGGCGCATATGAAGATTTAAGGAAATTTTCTGCAACAGAAACTGTTAAACTTGATTTTGACGGATATAGTATTGGTGGAGTTGCGAATGATAATGAATCTAAAGAAGATATGTATAAAGCAATAGATTATTCAATTCCATATATACCAGATGATAAACCTAGATATTTAATGGGTGTTGGAGAACCTGTTGATATTATTGAAGGAGTTATTAGAGGAATTGATATGTTTGACTGCGTTCTTCCAACTAGAATTGCAAGACATGGTAATGCTTTTTCTCATCATGGTAAAATGAATTTAAGAAATGCCAAATTTAAAGAGGATTTTACTCCTATTGAAAATGATTGTGATTGTTATACATGTAAACATTATACAAAAGCTTATATTAGACATTTATTAGTCGCAAATGAACAATTAGCAGGTAGACTACTTTCTATACATAATATTAGATTTTTAATTAAACTTACAGAGGATTTAAGAGAAGCTATAAAAAATGATAATATATTAGAATATAAAGAAAAATTTTTAAATGAATATGGGGGAAACAAATAAATATGCAAAAATATAATAGAAATGATTTAAGATTTATGTATATTAATAAACCTAATGATTTAGCTAAAATATTTGAAAAGGCTGGATATACAGAAGATTATATAGTAAATATGTTTAATACTTCAAAAGAAGAGATAATATTACTTAGAGCAGAGAGAATATTACTTTCTTTAGAAAAGGATGAAAAGTTACAAAGTTCTGGTGAAAAGTATAAAATACCAACTAGATTTAATGTTCCAGAAGCTCCATATCTAAAAAAAGATAGAAATCAAATGTATAATGAAATGAATAACGAAATAGATAAAAAAATTGGTGAAACATTGGAACAAATATATTCTTATGATGAAGAAGAGTTTGTAACAGCAATTCATAGAACTGATCTTTCTAAAAATCAAATTATAAATGAAGTTTTTACAAAAGGACTTTGTTATGAGAATGATCCAGAACCAGATTATTCAAACCATGTACAAATAATGAGTAATTTTCCATTTATGCTTCGTGAAATAAAATATTGTAATAATTATAAATTCTCACAAGGTGTTGTTATTTTAAAAATACCAAAGAAGTATATTGGAAAAAAGCAAACTGATGAAATATTACCATTATATTATAAAGGTAATGATGGTAAAACTTATTTAAGACCAGAGTTTATAAGCGCATATGTGCCTGTAAAAGATAGAAAATTAAAAGATGTAATTTTTAATACAAAAATTAATGATATATATAATAAAGATACTATTTATCATATGGATGAAAATATTAAATTAAAATAAAAAATAAGATTTATTTCTTATTTTTTTGCTTTTTAAAATTAATTCCAATCATACTAGAAAGTACTAAAGTAACTATAGTAATTAAATAATAAATAATTTCTTTTATATTAATTTTATATTTAAATAATAAAGATAATCCTAAGAATATAACAATTGTAATAAGAGCTATTTTAAGTCCTTCAAGCCATCCCTTTTTATTACTTAATCTTCCAATTCTAATACCAGTTAAAACAAATATAAGAATAAAACTTATTATTTTTAAAGCATTATTAAATGAGTTACTTGTAATATTAAAATAATAAAGAATAGTATATATTAAAGTAAAAATTAGAATTAGAATAAATTCATAAGCCATAGTTTTTAAATATTTCATATTAATCACCTAGTAAATATTATTCGTTATGAATAAATTTTATACATTTAATCATAATAAAAATAGGTGATAATATGATTTGGACAATTATTTTTAGAACAGTACTATTTTATTTTTTAGTTGTAATAGCATATAAAATAATGGGAAAAAGAGAAGTAGGAGAACTTGGTGTATTTGATTTTATTATATCAATGCTTATATCACAATTAATTGCAATATGTATTGAAAATTATAAAGATCCAATATGGTTTGTAATTGTACCAACATTAATACTAGTTTTATTTCAAATTGTATTTTCATTTTTATCATTAAAAAGTAATAAATTTAGAGATATATTAGATGGAAAAGAAAGTGTAATAATATCAAATGGTAAATTAAATTTTAGTGAAATGAAAAAACAAAAATATAATTTAAATGATTTATTACTTCAACTACGCGATAAAGGAATAAGAACAATAGAAGAAGTAGATTATGCAATATTAGAAACAAATGGTAAATTATCAGTATTTCAAAAACAAGATGATAATAATAATGTTTTTCCATTACCATTAGTACTTGATGGTGTAATAGAAGAAAATAATTTAAAATTTATTAATAAAACAAGAAAATGGTTAAATAACGAATTAAGTAAAAAGAAAATAAATCTTGATAATATTTTTTATGCATTTTATAAAGATGATGAAATATATGTAATAGAAAACGAAAATTAATTTCGTTTTTTTGTTTATGTATTATATAATGTTAATATTAGTTGACAAATTTCAAAGTTAAAATGCTTGAATGCAACTTATATATATTTTATAATGAACTTGAAATGAGGTGAAAGTATGTCTTTAGGAGAAAGACTATTAGATTTAAGAAAAAAGAAAGGATTATCACAAGAAGAAATCGCAGGATTATTAGATGTATCAAGACAAACAGTAAGTAAATGGGAAACAGATCAAAGTACACCAGATTTTGATAAAATTATTCCTATTTGTAAGTTATATGAAATAGATGCGAATGAATTATTAACAGGTGAAAAAAGTAGTGTAAAAGCACCTAGCGATAATAGAAAAAGTGCGAAAACAATAAGCTTATCAATAGTTCTTTATATACTATCTATTGTATGGATTATTTTTGCAACAGCAACATTAAATAAACCAATACTTGGTGTATGTATATTTTTAATAATAATTGCGACTGCAACTGGACTTCTTATTTATAATGCCATCTTAAATAAAAAAGAGAAAAAACAAAAAACAAAAGAAGAAGAATTAGTAAGTCAAATAAATGAAATAATTACAATATTTATACTTGTTATATATTTTATTGTAAGTTTTACAACTATGGCTTGGCATATTACTTGGATTTTATTCATAATAAATGTATTAATTGAAGAAATAGTTAAATTGATTTTTTCTTTAAAAGGAGGTAAATAATGAAAAATAATAAAGCAATAACAATTATTTTGATATGTATATGTTCTATTTTTACTATTTTATTATCTATATTTTTAGTAGTATCAATAAAAGATAAAAATAAATTTACATTTAATTTTGATTTTTTTAAAAAAAGAGAAAGCAATAATTTAATATATAATGAAAGTTTTGATAATATAAATAAAAATGTTAATATTAAAGTTTCTTCATCTAATATTTATATAAAAAATTCAAGTGATAATAAAGCAATATTAAAAATGTATGGAAGTGAAAAATCAAAAGATGATTTAAAAGTAACAAACGAAGAAGATTTAAATATAAATGTTGAATCAAAAGGATGCATAGGTTTTTGTTTTAATAATGAAGTAGATAAAGTCATATTATATTTACCAGAAACATTTGATAAAAAAATAAATATTGAAAATTCTTATGGAGATGCAAAAATAGAAAAATTTGAAAATGTTATATTAAATGCAAAAATATCATCGGGTGATATTAATGTAGATACTGTAAAAGAAATTAATATAGATAATGATTATGGAGATGTTTTTATAAAGAAAGTTGAAACTGCTAAAATTAATGCTAGTGCGGGAGATATAAAAATTGATGAAGTAAATAATATAAATGCAGATAATAACTATGGAGACATAAAAATTAAAAATATATATAATTATATAAATTTAAATTGTGATTGTGGTGATATAAAAATAAATAATGCCGCTTTAAATAAAAATTCAGTAATTAAAGATGATTATGGTGATATTACTATTTCAAATATTAAAAATGTATATATTGATTCAAAAACAGATTATGGAGATAATGATATAAATAATAATGATAGAAAATCAGATATAGTTTTAAAGATTGAAAATAATTGCGGAGATATAAAAGTAAATAATTAATGTTCTAAATTATAGACAGTATTCATTTATATTATTAGGTGATAATAGTGGATATTTTCTATAGTTTTTTTATTACTTCATTAGCAGGCTTAGCAACTATGTTAGGTACATTTGTAATATTTTTTTCATCAAAAAATAAAGATAAAATAATTACTTCTTCATTATCCTTTGCATCTGGTGTTATGGTATGTGTTTCACTTTTAGATTTAATGCCAGAATCATTAAATATGATTAATAATAACTTAAACTTATTTTTAAGTATTATATTATTTTTAATATTTTTGTGTATTGGCGTTCTAACATCTATGGCAATAGATAAATATTTACCAGAAACAAAAGAAAATACAAAACTATATAGAGTTGGAATAATATCTATGCTTGCGATTATACTTCATAATATTCCAGAAGGTATCGCAACATTTATGGCATCAAGTATGGATAAAACACTCGGAATAAGTTTAGCAATCGCAATAGCTATGCATAATTTACCAGAGGGAATTAGTATCGCAGTACCCATTTATTATTCTACAAATAAAAAATCAAAAGCATTTATTTATACATTTATATCGGCTATTTCAGAACCCTTTGGAGCATTAATAGCGTTTATCTTTCTAAAAAACTTTGTAAATGATATATTCATGGGATTATTATTTTCTTTTATTGCGGGAATAATGATACATATATCATTTTATGAATTACTTCCAGAATCTAAAAGATATAAAAACTATAAACTAACATCCATATTCTTTATTATTGGAATTATATTTATGTGTATTAATTTATTTTTATTTTAAAAATAATGTCGATTAAAACTAGTATTAATTTAAGAATTATCCTCGTAATATTTTTTAGGAGGAATAAGAATGAACAATTATTTTAATAGTGGACTAAATGATGAAGAAGTAATTAAATCTAGAAAAAAATATGGTAGTAATAGTATTACAGAAAAAAAACAAAACAAATTTATAGACTTTTTACTTGATGCACTAGCAGATCCAATAATAAAGATACTACTAATAGCACTTGCGATAAAACTGGTATTCTTATTTAAAGACTTTAATTTATTTGAAACTCTTGGAATAGTGATTGCTATATTTGTCGCAACATTTATATCATCACTTTCAGAATATGGTTCAGAAAAAGCATTTAATAAAATGCAAGAAGATGCATCCAAAATAAAATGTAAAGTAAAAAGAAATGGAAAAATAGTAGAAGAAAAAATAGATGATATAGTTGTAAATGATATTGTTTTTTTAGAACCAGGTGATATGATTCCTGCGGATGGTTATATAATTGACGGAGAAATAAGTGTTGATGAATCATCACTTACTGGTGAAAGTGCTGAAGTATATAAATATAAAGTAGATGGAGATATTACTGATAAAAATAGAGTATTTAGAGGAACAGTTGTATATTCTAAAAGAGCATGCTTTAAAGTAGATAAAGTTGGAGTTAATACTATGTATGGTGAAATAGCAGAAGAATTAAAAGAAAGAGTAGAAGATTCACCTTTAAAATTAAGACTTGCAGCCTTAGCTAAAACAATAAGTAAAATAGGTTATATTAGTTCATTTGTTGCAGCTTTTTCATATCTTTTTGCAGTCTTTGTAATTCAAAATAATTTTGATATAAATTTAATAAAAGAAGATATAGTAAATATTCCATTTTTATTTAAAAACTTATTATATGCGCTTACATTATGTGTAACTATAATAGTAGTCGCAGTTCCTGAAGGACTTCCAATGATGATTACTTTAGTATTATCTACTAATATGAAAAAGATGCTTAAAGATAATGTTTTAGTTAGAAAATTAACAGGAATTGAAACATCTGGCTCACTTAATATTTTATTTACTGATAAGACAGGTACACTTACAAAAGGAAAATTAGAAGTAACAAGCGTAATACTTGGTAATTTAAAAGAATATAATGAAGAATTTGAAATGCTAAATAATAAAAAATATCATGATTTATTTTCTCTTAGTGTTATATGTAATAATGATAGTAACTATGATTCAGAAAAAGATGAAATATTTGGAGGTAATATAACAGATAGAGCACTTTTATCATTTGTTCAAAATAAAAAAAGTGCTGTAAGAAGAGTAGATAGTATTCCATTTGATAGTAAAAATAAATATGCGGGAGTTAAAATAGACAATAAATATAAAATAAATTTGGTAAAAGGCGCACCAGAAAAATTACTTGACTATTGTAAGTATTATGTTGATGAGTTTGGTGAAAGAAAAGAATTTAAAAATAAAGATAAAGTAAAAGAAAAAATAGAATCATTAACAAGTAAAGGAATAAGAGTTATAGTTCTTATTACAAATAATAATTTAGACTTAAAAAACTTTAGAAATTCATCTTTAGTTGGGGTAGTATGTTTAAAAGATGAAATAAGAAAAGAAGCAGTATCGGGTATTAAACTTATGAAAGACGCTTCAATACAAACTGTTATGATAACAGGTGATAATAAAAAAACTGCGATTAATATTGCAAAAGAATTATCATTAATTGAAAAAAGTACAGATATTGCACTTACTTCAGATGAATTAAATAGTATGACAGATGAAGAAATAAGGAAAATTTTACCTAATTTAAGAGTAGTTGCAAGAGCACTTCCAAAAGATAAAAGTAAACTTGTAAAAATTGCTAAAATGAATAATTTAGTTGTTGGTATGACAGGGGATGGAGTAAATGATGCTCCAGCACTTAAAAAGGCAGATGTTGGTTTTTCTATGGGAAGTGGAACAGAAGTTGCTAAAGAAGCAAGTGATATTGTAATACTTGATGATAACTTTTTGTCAATATCAAAAGCAGTACTTTATGGTAGAACAATATTTAAAAGTATAAGAAAGTTCTTAATTGTACAACTTACAATAAACATGTGTGCTGTTTTTATATCTGTAATATGTCCATTTATAGGAATAGACACACCAGTAACTGTTATTCAAATGCTTTGGATTAATATGATTATGGATACACTTGCAGGACTTGCATTTGCATTTGAACCACCACTTATTGACTATATGAAAGAAAAACCTAAAAAGAAAAATGAGTCAATAATAAATAGATATATGATTAGTGAAATTGCTGTAACAAGTATTTATTCTAGCTTCTTATGTTTATTTTTCTTAAAATCAGATTTTATAAATTCATTATTTAGAACAAGCACAAATAATGCATATATAATGAGTGCTTTCTTTGGATTATTTATATTTATAGATATATTTAATAGTTTTTCAGCAAGAACATCAAGAATTAATATTTTTTCAAATATTGAAAAAAATAAAACATTTATATTAATTATGGCATTTATTACAATTGTTCAAATAATTTTAATTTATTTTGGTGGTACTATGTTTAGAACAAAATCACTTACTTTATTTGAATTTTTTGTAATGCTTATGCTTGCTATTACTGTTATTCCAATAGATTCATTTAGAAAATTTGTATATAAGAAAAAATATGGTACAGAGAATGTATGATATTTTAGTAAAGAGATAATATTTCAATAATGATTTATCTCTTTTTTTGTAAATGGGCTCAAATTTTTTTCTTGACAAAACACTTCCGGGGGGGGGTATACTTAATATAGTAGGAAGAAAGTAGAGGGAGTAATAAATGAATAAAAATAAGGGATTTACACTAATAGAGTTATTAGCAGTAATAGTCTTGCTTGCAATACTAATGGTAATAGCAGTACCAAAGATATTAAATGTAATAGAAAATTCTAGAAAAAGTGCAGCAGAAAGCAGTATTAAACTAGTAAAAGATGCGATTAAAACACAAGTAACATCAGAAAGTATGATGGGAACAAATTTTACAAGTGATGAAAGTGGATGTTATACATTTAACTTTGATGACCAAAATAGTGGAAATGCAAAAGAGTTACAATTAAAAAATAAAGAAAATATAACAGGAACAATAAAATATTGTAATGGAAATTTTACAAATAATACACTTGTCTTTGATGGACAAGATATGAAAACAATAGTATGTAAAAGGGCCGAAGAAAAAACACTTCATACAGATGGAACACATACTTTTGGTTCAATTGGAAGTAAAGGAACACTATCAAGTGGAGATGCATTTGATTGTAATGTAAACGGTGATAAAACGTATGATTCAGAAACAGAAAGATTTTATTATGTAACAGATATGGATGATAGTACAGCAGTATTAATATATTATAATAATGTAGAAAAAGGAAAACCAAGTAATAGCAAATTAGTGGCATATGATAAAAGTGGAAAAAATAATAATGGACCTGTAACAGCAATAGAACAATTACCAAGTACAAGTGAATGGAGAAATGTAAGTTTAACAAGTAACGTAAGAAGTATAATTGCACAAGATGGAACAAATAGTACAACAGGAGGATTATTACCAAGTAATTTTAGTTATTCTGGAAAAGCAGCAAGATTACTTACAATACAGGAAGTTAGAAAAGCAACAGGAAACAAAGATATACCAACATGGCAAGATGGAGAATTAGATAATTTTAATTATTTGCTTGAGAATACAAAGTATTCAAATGCTAGTATAGGAAACTATGGATATTGGTTAGAGAACCCTCATTCTGGTAATTCTGACGGTGCTTGGCATGTGGACGGCCGCGACCGTTTTGTCTTCGACAACACTGTTTCGTATGCTGGGGGCTTTGGTGTTCGTCCTGCCATTGAAGTTCTAAAATCAAATATAGAATATTAGTGCTCTTTAGCACTTTTTTCTTTATAAACTAATTGACAAATATATGCATTTTGTGTTAAAATTTTATTGTTTGTAAAGCCTCTTGGCTCTACAACCGCACTAATAAGGTTTAAGTAAGCTTAAATTAAGCACCTTAAAGGGCGAGTCTTAGAATATTAAAGAAGGAGGTACTAATATGAAAGCAATAATTGAAACTGGTGGAAAACAATATACTGTTACTGAAGGAACTGAAATTTATGTTGAAAAAGTAACTGGTGAAGCTGGAGATACTGTAACATTTGACAAAGTATTAATGTTAGATGGTAAAGTTGGTATGCCATATGTTGAAAACGCTAAGGTTGTTGGTGAAATTGTTAAACAAGGTAAACAAAAGAAAGTTGTAATTTTCAAATACAATGCTAAGAAAAATTACCATAAAACTCAAGGTCATAGACAACCATATACTAAAATTGTTATTAAATCAATTAAATAGTTAGGTATAAAATGATAAAAGTTGAAATAGAAAATAATAAAATAGAAATAAAAGGACATGCTAATTATGATGATTACGGAAAAGATATCGTTTGTGCATCAGTTAGTTCAATAGTAATAACAACAATAAATGCTATTATAGAATTTGATCCAGAGTCTATTTATTATGAAGATTTAAATAATAGAATTTTAATTGAAAAACTAAAAGACGATGATATTACTAATAAACTTATTAATAATATGATAGAGCTTTTAGAAGAACTTGAAAAAAGTTATAAAGATAATATAAAAATAATAAGGAGGTAAACTATGTTAAAAATGGTTTTAGATATACAAAGATTTGCCCACGTTAAAGCACAAGGTTCAACTCACAATGGTCGTGATAGTGCTGGTAGAAGATTAGGCGCTAAAGCAGCAGATGGTGAATTTGTTAGTGGTGGATCAATTATTTACCGTCAAAGAGGAACTAAAATTTATCCAGGTCACAATGTAGGAATGGGTGTTGATCATACATTATATGCTAAAGTTGCTGGATATGTTAAATTTGAACGTAAAGGTAGAGATAAAAAACAAGTTAGTGTTTATGAAGAAAAATAATATCATCTTAGGGTGATATTTTTTTGTATATAATTTTGCTAGTTTTTTTAGTAAATTTATGGTAAAATCTTCTTTAGAGGTGAAGTTTATGCGTTATAATGTTGTTAAAAATGCAAATAAGATTATAGATAGTAGTTCATATTTAGTTAAAAATCCTGAAAGTTATAAAGGAAAATGGAAAGATGTATTTTCTAATAATAATCCAATATGTTTAGAACTAGGTATGGGAAGAGGAAGTTTTATAATTGAAATGGCTAAAAAACATCCTAATATTAATTATATAGGGCTAGAACTAGATAGTTCACAAACAGCAACTGCGATTAATAATATAAAAAATCAAAATATAAGCAATCTTAGAATAATATGTGCAGATGCTAGAAATATTATTAATTATTTTGGTAAAGAAATAGATACAATTTATTTAACATTTTCAGAGCCATGGCCAAAAAAACAAGATGCTAAAAAAAGATTTTCAGATGAAAGCTATTTAAGATTATATGATAGAATATTTAAGAAAAATAAGCACATAATCTTAAAGACAGATAATAAAATATTATTTGCGTCTGCCTTAGAAAGTTTTAGTAATTACTGGTATACATTTGAAAAGGTTAGTTTAGATTTACATAATGATGAAAGAAAAATAGAAAATGTCATGACTGATTTTGAAAAACAATATTATAAAGAACATAGACCAATATTTTATGTTGATGCATACTTTAAAAATTAATAGAAAGGATATGGTAACATGTTTGTTGATGAGGTTATAATTGAAGTTAAAGCAGGTAATGGTGGAGATGGTTGTACTGCTTTTAGAAGAGAAAAATATATTCCAATGGGTGGACCTTTTGGTGGTAATGGAGGAAAAGGTGCTGATATTATATTCAAAGTAGATATGGGGCTTAGAACATTACTTGATTTAAGATATAATAAACATATTAAAGGTCACAAAGGATCAAATGGCCTTGGTAAAAATATGAATGGTAAAAATGCAGAAAATATTATTATTAAAGTACCTCAAGGAACAACTGTAACTGATTTAGATACAGGACTTATTTTAGCAGATTTAACTCATGAAAATGATGAAGTTGTAGTTGCTAAAGGTGGAAGAGGTGGAAGAGGTAATACTGCATTTGCAACTCCTGCAAATCCAGCACCTAACTTTTCTGAAAATGGTGAACCAGGTGAAGAAAGAAGATTAAAAGTAGAATTAAAATTACTTGCGGATGTTGGATTTGTTGGTATGCCAAGTGTTGGTAAAAGTACACTTATAAGTAAAATATCAAAAGCAAAACCTAAAATAGCAGAATATCATTTTACAACTTTATCACCTAATTTAGGTGTTGTTAAAACTATTGATAACAGAGTATTTGTTGCGGCTGATTTACCAGGTTTAATAAAAGGTGCTTCACTAGGTGAAGGTCTTGGAGATAAATTCTTACGTCATGCTTCAAGAACAAAAGTAATTGCGCATATTATTGATATGAGTGCGTATGAAGGTAGAGATCCATATGAAGATTATATTACAATTAGAAAAGAACTTGGTGATTTTGATAAAAAATTATTAGATAAACCAGAAGTAATAATCGCAAATAAAATGGATATGGAAAGTGCTAAAGAAAATTTAAAAGAATTTAAGAAAAAAGTAAATAAAGAAGTATTTGAAATAAGTGCTTTAACAGGTGAAGGTATTGATAAAGTTTTAGTAAAAATAGCGGATGAACTTGATAACATTAAAGATGAACCATTATATGAAAATGAACAATTTGAAAAATATGTTTTATATAAATTTAAAGAAGAAAAACCATATAGAATTTATAAAGATAATGATGTTTATGTAGTTAGTGGTGAGGAAATAGAAAAACTTCTTAGAATGACTAAGTTTACTGATGAAGGAGCAAGAAGATTTGCTAAAAAACTTAGAAGAATGGGTGTTGATGAAGATTTACAAAAAATGGGTATACAAGAAGGAGATACTGTTAGAATACTTGATTTTGAGTTTGAATATAAGGAATAGTTAACTATTTCTTTTTCTTTTAATAGAATTTTACTTAAATGTATGATATAATACATGTATATGAAAGAGGTGAATGTTATGGATTCAAATACTACATTTTTATTTGATGTATCTGAAATAGATAATGTTTTAGTAGATCAAACAATTAAAGATGTTTATGAAGCCCTAGAAGAAAAAGGATATAATCCAATAAACCAAATAGTAGGATATTTAATAAGCGGTGATCCAGGTTATATCTCATCATACAAAGAATCAAGAAAGAAAATTTGTAAGTTAGAACGTACTCAAATAATTGAGGTTTTACTTAGAAATTATTTAAATAAATAATGAGATATTTAGGACTTGATTTAGGAACAAAAACACTTGGGGTATCATTAAGTGATAGACTTGGACTTATCGCATCAACTTATAAAACTATTAGATTTAATGAAAATGATTATGAATCAGCTTTGAAGGAGTTAGAAGAAATAATAAGTGAATTTAAAGTAGAAAAAATAGTGTTAGGTCTTCCAAAGAATATGAATAATTCTTTAGGTTTTGCATCAGAAAGAAGTATGAACTTTAAAAAGATGATAGAAGAAAAATATAATATTGAGGTAATACTTCAAGATGAAAGACTATCAAGTGTTGAAGCAAATAATATTATGATTAAAAATGATACGTCAAGAAAAAAAAGAAAAAAAAGTGTTGACTCACTAGCGGCTAATATAATCTTGCAGAGTTATTTAGATAAAATAAAAAAGGAGTAACAAAAAGTATGAATGAACTTACAAAGGGAAGCAAATTTACCTATATAGATTCTAATAATGAAACAAAAGAGTGTGACATATTATGTGACCTTGAAACAAATGATAAAAACTATATTGTTTATACAGATAATTCAAAATGTGATGATGGAAGTACTAAACTTTATGCGGCATCTTACATATTTAATGAAGATGATAGAGTATTAAATAATATAGAAACAGAAGAAGAATGGAAAATGATTGAGGCAATACTCTCTTATTTAACAAAGGAAAACTAAAGGAGCTGTAACAAAATTTATGGATGATGTTATAAAAGAAATGGAAAAATATGCAGAAGAAAAAGGTATTCCAATTATGCAAAAAAGAGGAATCAATTTCTTATGTAAGTTTATAGAAAAAAATAATATAAAAAGTATATTAGAAATAGGAACAGCAATAGGATATTCCGCTATTAATATGGCGCTTACATCAGATGATATAACTGTTGTTTCAATAGAAAGAGATCAAGATAGATATATTGAGGCTATTAAAAATATTAAAAAGTGTAAACTCGAAAAAAGAATTACACTTGTTTTAGGTGATGCATTAAATATTGATTTAACGGGTAAATATGATATGTTATTTATAGATGCGGCTAAAGCACAATATATTAAATTTTTTGAAAAATATAAGAAAAATCTTGTTGATGATGGATTTATTGTAAGTGATAATATAGATTTTCATGGTTTTGTTGAAAATAAAGAAGAAATTAAAAGTAGAAACTTAAGACAACTCGTAACAAAGATACAAAGATATATAGATTTTTTAACAAATAACGAAGAATTTGATACTAAATTTTATAAAGTAGGTGATGGAATCGCTATCACATATAGAAAAGAGGTAAAGCGTGAATAATATTTTAATACCTTTTCCAGATAAAAATAATTTTAAATTTTTTATGGAAAATAATATTGATGGTTTTATTATTGGAATAGAGGGATATAGTGAAACATTTAATCATTTAGTTAAAATGTCTGAACTAAATGATATTTGTAAAATGTTAAAAGAAAAAGATAAAAAAATATATATTATGTTAAATAAAGTATATTTTAATAAGCAAATGGATGAATTAAAAAAAGTTGTTAGAAGTATTGAAAAATTAGATATAAATGCACTTATATTTTCAGATATGTCAGTATTAAATATTGTAAGAGAAGAAAATTTGAATATTAATCTTGTTTGGTATTCTAAATTAACTACAAATTCTAGTACAATTAAATTTTTAGAAAAAAGAGGTGTATCCGGTTTTATAATAAGTCCTGAAATAACACTTGATGAACAAATTGAAATATCAAAAAAAGTAAATTCTCCATGTTCAATTAAACTATTTGGTTATAATATAATGGCTACATCTTCTAGAAAACTAATTACAAATTACTTCAAGTATTGTAATATGGGTAAACCAAAAGATAAAAAGTATTATTTTAAAGAAAAAAACTCGGATGATTTTTATCAAATTGTTGAAAAAGATAATACAACATTTTTATCGGGTAAAATTTTAAATGGAATTTTAGAATATAAAAGATTAATTAATGAAAATATTAATGCTTGTATTATTTTAGATGATTATTTAATTCCAGAAGCTTCATTTTATAATGTAATTGAAGCATTTATCGCACTTAAAAATGCACCAAATGATGATGAATTTGCAAAAAAGTTAAAAGAAGTGGTAGATGTTAATAATTATAATAATACATATAATGGATTTTTAAATAAAAAAACAATTTTTAAGGTGAAAAATAATGAATAAGATAGAATTACTTGCTCCAGCTGGAGATTTAGAAAAATTAAAATGGGCTATTATGTATGGCGCAGATGCAGTATATTTAGGTGGCAAAAAGTTTAGTTTAAGAGCAAATGCAACAAATTTTACAATTGATGAAATAAAAGAAGGCGTTAAATTTGCACATGAACATAATGCAAAAGTTTATGTTACGGTAAATATTCTTTTTCATGAAGAAGATATGACTGGACTTTTAGAGTACTTAAAAGAGTTAGAATATGCAAAAGTAGATGCAATAATAGTTTCTGATTTATTTATAATAGACTTAGTAAAAGAAAATAATATTAATTTAGAAATCCATATAAGTACACAAGAATGTACATTAAATAGTGAAGCAGTAAAGTTTTATAAAGAAGAAGGGGTAAAAAGGGTTGTCCTTGCTAGAGAATCATCAAAAGAAGATATTAAAAATATAATTGATGAAACAAATATGGATATAGAAGTATTTGTTCATGGCGCTATGTGTACATGCTATAGTGGTAGATGTATGCTTTCTAATTATATGACTAATAGAGACTCAAATAGAGGTGGATGTGCGCAGGTTTGTAGATGGGTATTTGACCTTTATGATGAATATAAAACAAAAATATCTGGTGATACAGAATTTGCAATATCTCCAAAAGATTTATCTCTTTTAAAATATATTCCAGATTTAATTGATATTGGTGTAACATCTCTAAAAATAGAAGGAAGAATGAAATCTATTTATTATATTGCAACTTTAGTAAGTGTTTATAGAAGAGTAATAGATAAATATTTAGAAGATAAAGAAAATTATAAATATAATAAAAAAGATGAAATAGAATTATATAGATGTGCAAATAGAGAAACACTTCCTCAATATTTTGATAAATTTCCTGGAGTAAATGAACAATATTATATAGGAAGAGAAGAAAATACAAATCAAGACTTTTTAGGTGTTGTACTTGATTATGATGAAAAAAATAAAGAAATAATTATAGAACAAAGAAATTATTTTAGTAAAGGTGATGTTATTAATATATTTGGACCTAAAAAGGAACCTTTTAATATAGTAGTATCATATATTAAAAATAGTGATAATGAATTAGTAGATGCTGCAAGACATCCAAAAGAAATTCTTAGAATACCATGTGATAAAAAGGTTTCTAAAAATGATTTGTTACGTGTTAATTTTTTAGGTTGACAAAACACTTAAATTGTAGTATCATTTGTTCATGTAAAAATTTATAGAGGTGATAAAAATGAAAGCAACTCAAGAACATTTCATAACTAAAGAAGGACTTAATGATTTAAAAAAAGAATTAGAAAATTTAACTACTGTCGTAAGACCAGAAGTAGTTGCTGATATAAAAGAAGCAAGAGCACAAGGAGATTTATCAGAAAATGCTGAATACCATGCTGCTAGAGAAAAACAAAGTATAGTAGAAGCAAGAATTAAAGAACTTGAATATTTAATAGAACACGTAACAGTAATAGAAGCAGGAGATACATCTGAAGTTAGAGTTGGATCAACTGTTGAAATAGAATATGTTGATGACAATGAAACAGAAGAATATTCTATAGTAGGTAGTACTGAAGCAGATCCTTTTGAAAATAAAATATCAAATGAATCTCCAATAGCAAAAGCTATACTAGGTAAAAAAGCTGGAGAAACAGTTTCAGTTGAAAGTCCTAATGGTAGTTATGATGTAAAAATAATTTCAATTAAATAATCCTTTTTGGGTTATTTTTTTGTATATAAAAAGTAAATAAAATGATTTATCTATTGATAAAGATTGTAAATTATTATATAATAATATAGATTTTTTGTAAGGAGGAAGTTTATGAAAAACGTACATGAAATAGAAATAAAAGTAGAAGGAAAAGAATGGGAAGATGCAATTACTAAATCATTTAATAAAAATGTTCAAAATGTAAAAGTAGATGGATTTAGAAAAGGTAAAGTTCCAAGAAATATTTTTGAAAAGAAATTTGGTAAAGAAAGATTATATAATGATGCAATTAATTTTGTATTACAAGAAAAATATGCAACAGTTATTAAAGATAGTAAGTTAATACCTATAATTCAACCTACAATTGATATAAAAGAAATTGATGATGAAAAATTAGTATTAACATTTAGAATTACAACTAAACCAGAAGTAAAGGTTGAAAAATATACTAAATTAGGTGTTAAAAAAGGTGAAGTAAAAGTAACAGAAGAAGAAGTTAAATCAAGAATTAACAGTTTACTTGAACAATATGCTGATATTGTTATTAAAGATGGTAAAATTGAAAATGGTGATACAGCTGTTATTGATTTTGAAGGATTTAAAGATGGTGTAGCATTTGATGGTGGTAAAGGTGAAAACTATCCATTAGAAATTGGAAGTAATACATTTATACCAGGTTTTGAAGAACAATTAATCGGTCTTAAAGCTGGAGATGAAAAAGATATAAAAGTAATATTCCCAGAAGATTATGCTCAAGAAGACTTAAAAGGACAAGAAGCTGTATTTAAAATAAAAGTTCATGAAGTTAAAACTAAAGAATTACCAGAAATGGATGAAGAATTCTTTAAAGATTTAGGTTATGAAGGTGTTGAAACTGAAGAACAATTAAAAGATTTAGTAAAAGCTGATCTTGAAGCTAAAAAAGAATATGAACTTGAAAATAAATATGTTGATGATTTACTAGAAGAAGCTGCTAAACATACAGTTGTAGATCTTCCAGAAGAATTAGTTCATGAAGAAATTCATAGAATGATGCATCAATATGAAGAAAACTTAAAAATGCAAGGAATAACACTTGATATGTTCTATCAATTTACAAATTCTACAGCAGAAGATTTAGAAAAACAAATGCAAAAAGAAGCAGAAAAAAGAGTTAAATATAGATTTATGCTTGAAGAAATTGCTACTTTAGAAAAAGTTGAAGTAACTGATGAAGAAGCAAATAAAGAAGCAGAAGATTTAGCTAAAAAATATAATACAACTAAAGAAGAATTACTTGCGCAAATTGGCGGAATAGATGCATTAAAATATGAACTTGAAATGCAAAAAGTAATTGAAATATTAAAAAAATAGTAGACCCTAAAAAAGGATCTACTTTTTCTTTTAAAATATGTCTAAAATTCATTGACAATTTTTTTAAATAAATTATAATAAACATTGTTTATTAAATTACTTGATGAGGAGGCAAATTATGATTAAGACAAAATTACCAGTAATTGTTTTGCGTAACCTTGTTTTGCTTCCTCATGGAGAGATAAAACTTGAAATATCAAATGCTGATGATAAAAATATTATAGATAATTCAATTAAATATCATGATAACTATGTAATACTTGTTTCAGCAAAAGGTCTAATAAATGAAAATATTGAATTAACGGAACTTCCTAATGTAGGTATAATTGGTAAAATAACTAGTAATTTTGAACTTCCTAATAATCATATAAGGATTAATATAGAAGGAATTAATAGAGCGAGTATATTTAATTATATTGATAATAAAAATTCGAATTTAGAAGCTGTTATAGGGCCTATTAGTATAGATGAAATTGATAAAGATGAAGAAGAAGCAAATTTAAGACTATTAAAAAGAGAATTTGCAGGTTATATATCAATATCACCAAATATATCTAATAATATAATAATAAAATTAAATGAAGAAACAAATCTTGATAAATTAACAGATAAAATAGCAAATATGATTCCGTTTAATTTTGAAAATAAAAATAAATATATATATGAATTTAATTCTGTTAAAAGATCTGATATGTTAATTAAACAAATTGCTGAAGAAAAAAATATAAGTTATATTGAAAGAAAAATAGAAGAAAAAGTTAAAAGGGAATTAGATAAATCCCAACAAGAATTTATATTGAAAGAAAAAATAAAAGCTATTAAAGAAGAACTTGGTGAAACTGATAATAAAGATGAAGAAATATCTGATTTAAAAAATAAAATAGAAAATTTAAATGCTCCATCAAATATAAAGGAAAAATTATTAAAAGAAGTTAATAAATATGAAATGATGAGTTTAGTATCGCCTGAATTATCAATAGTTAAAAATTATATAGATACTGTTCTTTCTCTTCCTTTTGGAATATATACAAAAGACTTAAAAAATATTCAAAAAATAGAAGAAGAACTAGATAAAACTCATTATGGACTTAAAGATGTTAAAAATAGAATCTTAGAATATATTGCTGTTAAAGAACTTACAAATGATATTAAAAGCCCAATTATTTGTTTAGTAGGTCCACCAGGTGTAGGTAAAACATCGCTTGCATATTCTATTTCACAAGCATTACATAGAAATTTTGTAAAAATATCTGTTGGCGGTGTTAATGATGAAGCAGAAATTATTGGACATAGAAGAACTTATATAGGTTCAAAACCAGGAAGAATAATAGAAGGTTTAATTAAAGCAAAATCATCTAATCCAGTATTTTTGATTGATGAAATAGACAAAATGACAAAAGATATTAAGGGTGATCCTTCATCATGTCTTTTAGAAGTACTTGATCCAGAACAAAATAGCACATTTTATGATAATTATATAGAAGAAGCATTTGATCTATCAAAAGTAATGTTTATTTTAACTGCAAATAGTTTATTAGATATACCATATGCATTAAGAGATAGACTTGAAATAATAAATTTGACAAGTTATACGACTTTCGAAAAACTTGATATTGTTAAAAATTATATGTTTTCTAAATTATTAAAAGAACATGGGCTTACTAAAAATAATTTAATAATAGATGATGAAACAATTAATTTTATAATAAAACATTATACAAAAGAAGCTGGAGTACGTGAACTTGAAAGAGTATTGTCATCTTTAATGCGAAAAATAGCTAAAGAAATTATTACAGGTTCTAAAAGAAAGAAATTTGTACTTAATGAGGAAGATGTTATTAGGTTATTAGGTAATATAAAATATGTTGATATTGGTACTACAATTAATAATCCTGGTGTTGTAAATGGCCTTGCATATACTGATCTTGGGGGTTCAATTCTTCCAATAGAAGTATCTCATTATAAAGGAAAAGGTAATGTTAATATGACAGGTTCACTTGGTAATGTTATGAAAGAAAGTGCACAGATATCTATTGGATACATTAAAAACAATTATAAAGAATTTGGTGTTGATATTAAGAAGTTAAATGATGATGATATACATATAAATGCATTACATGCAGGAATACCAAAAGATGGACCATCCGCAGGAATTACATTAGTAACAGCTATTTTAAGTTCATTTTTAAATAAAAAAATTGATAATAAGATAGGTATGACTGGTGAAATAACTTTAAATGGTAATATTTTAGGAATAGGTGGTTTAAGAGAAAAATCTATCGCAGCGTATAATTCTGGAATTAAAAAAATATTTATTCCAAAGGAAAATGAATCTGATATATCAGAAATTCCAAAAGAAGTATTAGATTCATTAGAAATTGTTTTTGTAAGTAATTATTCTGAAATATTTAATAATTTATTTAATTAGAGTTCTAAAATAGAACTCTTTTTAATATTATTAATTAGAAGTGAGGGATAAAATGAAAAAAATTGTACCATTTACAAAAGATATTAAATTTAATACAAAGATCTATGAAATAACAAGTATTTCGCTTGAACATAATTTATCATTAGAAGAAAATAATATAGTTTCTGGAGAATTTATTATAAGTGGTGAATATAAAATAAATGATTCATCTATTAATTCAGAACCTTTTATATATGGTCTTCCATTTGATATATCTTTAGATACTAAATATGATACAAATAGATTAAAAATAGATATTGATGATTTTAAATTTGAAATTGTAAATGAAGAAATATTAAGAGTAAATATTGATGTGTTAATTGAGGGTATTGAACTTATCGAAATGGAAGAAGAAAAAGATATAACAGAAGAAATTAAACCAGATTTAATTATAGAATCTAGAAATGATAAAAATGATGAGGAAGAATTAAATATAGAAGAAAAAGAAGAAGCAACAAATGATGAATCTGATGATAGGTTTACTATATTTGAAAATATAATAAATAAGAAGGAGGAAAATCAAATGAAAGAAAGTACTGATTTATTTCTTCAAACTGATGAAAAAATAGAAAAAGTAAGTAGTGATAATACTTCTGTTCAAACTATGAATTCTATATTTAATAATTTTGATAATAAAGATGAAAAATATGTTAGTTATTATGTACATATTGTTAGAGAATCTGATAATATAGATACTATTTGTTTAAAATATGGTGTAAGTATTGATATGATAAAAGAGTATAATAATATAGATCAAATTACCCTTGGAAATAAAATAATAATTCCTTATATAGAAAATGAGACAATTTAAAAAGATATTAGATAAAAACGACCTAAAGGTAAATAAATATACTATGAAAGGTAAAGCCATGATAGTAGATACTCCTTTAGGTCAATTTGTTTTAAAAAAGGGTAATAATAATAAAATATATAAATATTTAGCATCAAGAAATTTTGAATATTTTCCAAAATTAATAGATTCAGATGAAGAAGAAACTATATATGAGTATATAGAGGATATAAATTATGATGATAGTCAAAGAGCATTTGATATTATTCATGTAATTGCGCTTTTACATAGTAAAACAACATATTATAAAGAAGTAGATTATGATGAATATAAAACAATATATGAAGAGACAATTAATAAAATAGATTATATATATAATTATTATTTAGATATAATAAATGTAATTGAATCTAAAATATATATGAGTCCATCTGAATATTTAATTGCAAGAAATATATCAAAAATATTTTCATGTATCTATTTTTGTAAAAATGAAATGGAATCTTGGTATGAATTAGTTAAAACAAAAAAAAGAAAAAGAGTTGTAACTCTTCATAATAATTTAAAACTTGATAATTTAATTAAAAATAAGCAAACATTTTTAATTAGTTGGGATAAAAGTAAGATAGATATGCCTATATATGATATTGTAAACTTTTATAATAGATATGCACTTAATTTTGATTTTAAAGGTCTTTTAAGTGAGTATGAAAGAATATTTCCTCTTCTTGAAGATGAAAAAAAGTTATTAGGTGTATTAATTTCAATTCCTGAAAAAATTACTAATACAAAAAGTGAATATGAAATGGTTAAGAGTGTTAGACATTTACTTGATAAAATATATAAAACTGAAATATTATTAACACCTGAAGAAGAAAAAACTAAAAGTACATAATAATAAAAATACAATAAGAAGTAATACTGCATTTAAAGGTGTTGTTATAAATAAAAGAATAATTATTTGATATGTAAGTATAATAAGGAATGAAACGGCTAATAAGAAGAATATTAGTCTTTTTGTACTTAAAAGTAAGTTTTGGAAAAAGTTCATCATATGTACCTCCTACAATATAATATTCAAATTGTAAATAAAGTGTAATTAATAATTAATTTAATGTTTATTTAATTATAAATATGATAAAATGTATTATAGGTGAGAAGTATGAAGAAAAGGGTTATATATTTAATTTTATTTATGTTATTAGTTATTCCAGGTGTTACATATGCGAATGAAAAAAAAGAGGTAGAATTTAAATCATGTATTGATGGTGATACGGCAAGATTTATTATGGATAAAGAAGAGATAAAGGTTAGATTTCTAGCAATTGATACGCCAGAAACTAATCATCCTAAAAAGGGTGAAGAACCATATGGTAAAGAAGCAAAAGAGTATACTTGTAATAGAATTACTAATGCAAGTAAAATAGAATTAGAATTTGATGATAATAGTGATAAAAAAGATAAATATAATAGATATTTAGCTTGGGTATATGTAGATGATAGTTTACTTGAGGAAGAACTTGTACAAAATGGTCTTGCAAAAGTAGCATATTTATATGGTGATTATTCTTATACTGATAAATTAAAAGAAACTGAAGAAGAAGCAAAAGAAAATAAAGTAGGAATGTATTCTGATGTAGATAATTCTTACAATGCAACAAATAAAAATAATGAAAATAGTAAAACAAATTTAGATGAAGAATTAGAAGATAAAATATATAATAAAGTAATGAATACACTTTCAAAGTTTGTAAAAAAAATTTTAAGAGAAATATTTTAATTAATTAACATTTATATATTCAATAATTCTTTAGAATTTGATATAATTATGAAAAGGTGAGCTTATGAAAGAATTAATTGAGGAGTTAAAATTAAATAGAGTCGCATATTTACTTGAAATCATAGAAAAAAAAGATTTTGATTCTAAAATATCTGCGTATAAAAAGTTAGAAAAAATTAAAATTACTAAAAATATAGGAATTTTTTTAATTCAAAATTCTGCAAAAGAATTTGGAATAAATGATAATAATGGTGGAATTAACTCATCCATTCTTTCATTATGCTTTAAAAATTATTATGATGAATATACTAATGAAATATCAAAAATATTTAAATATTTAAAACCAAGTGTTCAAAATAAGGTAGTTTTTTTTCTTAGTACATTAGAAAATGAAAGTGCATTAAAATTATATGTAGACTTAATATTAAAATATTATAAAGATTCTGATTTTATACCAATAAGTAATTTATTTGAAAGACCAAATTTATATAATGTTTTATTTCCTAAATTATATAAAGCACTAAAATTTAAAAATCCAAAAAACAATATTTTGATTTTAGTAAATGATTATTTAAACTATGGTGTTGTTCCAAAAGAGGATTTAAATAAAAACAAAAAACTAATATCTGATGCAATAATAAAAGTATTTAATGAAGCATTAAAATATCATCACAATAGTACTTTTGAATATTTAAATGATGATAGTTATAGAAATTTAAGATTCTTTTTAGAAATTGCTACAAATATAGAAGTATATGTTTCTAATCAAAAAACAAAGGAAACATTAAAAAAGATATTAAGAAAAAAAGATAATCAATTAAATTTATTTATTATTGATAATTATATTAGAAAAAGTACTAAAATTGAAGAAAAAGATATTAATAAAATATTAAAAGATAATGCTAGTAGATATGCATTTTTTGAACTTTTATCCGCATATAATAAACTTGATATAATAAAAGATAAAAAAATAGATATGAAAAAATTATCTGAATCGGATTTTTATACTAATTTTTGTATATATACAAACTATAAATATGAACCTAAAAATATAAAATTTATAAAAAAATACAATATTAATAACTATGATTATTATGCTTATAAATTTGATGTAATACATAATTATGATTCAAATATGCTTTCAAATGATTTAATAACAAATTATATCTTAAATGCAGCTCATTTAGAAAAATATAATGGTGAAGAAATTGTTGACAAATATATTGGTATAAGTGGAGGATATGATAAAAATAAAGAACTTAGTTTTGTAACTTATAAACATAATAGATTATTATTTGAGAAAATAAATAATAATAATTATGATGAAATAGTTAAAAATATAGTTAATTCTGATTTTATTAAAATTCCTGAAGAAAAGGATAAAAATAAAGAAGATGTAGAAATAAAAAGTCTAAATAAAAAATATGAAAATATATTTTCTTATTTTTTACTTTCCCTTTTCTTTATATTTGTTGTTATGTTTTTATCATGTATATTTTTTATTAATTATTTTTCAAGTAATAAAAATATTAATAATAATTCATCGGCAAATACGATAAAATCTGTAAAATTAGATAAAAAGATAGAATATAATGAAATAAATGGAAAAGATATTTTTAAAAAAGATGATAAAACATATTATGTATTATTTTATAAAAAAGATGGGAATAAAAATAAATATTATAATTATATAAATGAATATAATAAAAGAAATATTAAATTTTATTTTGTAAACATGAATAATAAAGATAATGAGTTTTTGTATTCAGATAATGATTTAAATTTTATAATATCAAAAGATAGATTATTAAAAGTAAATGATGGAGAATATGAATACTATATTGATGGAAAAAATAATATATTAAATGAAATGAAAAAAGAGATAGATACATTTATAAAGCAAGAAAATCAGAAAAAATAATATTGTAAATATTGCGTATAAATAGTATAATATAATTGACTTGTTGATAAGAGGAGTAAAATAATATAATTTTTTAAAGAGAGTTAGTGTTTGGTGAAAACTAATAAATTATTTATTTGAAGGTTGCTTATCTTATAAAAGTATCGCATATTCTGCGTTAAAGAAATAAAGAGCATAGAAATATCTATGAAGTAAGGTGGTACCGCGAAAAATCGTCCTTACATTCATGGATATTTTTTATTTGGAAAGGATAGATAAATATGTTAGAAATTAAATATGATCATAAAAAAGTAGAAGAAGGAAAATATGAATATTGGCTTAATAATAATTACTTTATGTCAGGAGATAAAACAAAAACACCATTTTCTTCAGATGCAGGATTTAATATGCTTGAAAAAATTATAAATAAAATTGCAAAAAATATTTTTATAACAAATAGAAAGGATGATGTATATGTTAGATAAAAAATATAATGCAGGAGAAAAAGAAAATAAATGGTTAAATTATTGGAAAGAAAATGGAATATATGATTTTAAACCAGATCATAGAAAAGTATTTTCAATAGATACACCTCCACCAACAGTTAATGGGAAAATTCATATTGGTCATATATTTTCATATTCACAAACAGAAATGATTGTAAGATATAAGAGGTTAAGAGGATATAATATTTTTTACCCATTTGGATTTGATGATAATGGACTTCCAAGTGAAAGATTAGTAGAAAAAGAACAAGGCAAAAGAGCACATGAAATTGGAAGAGAAGAATTTTCAAAATTATGTTATGAAACTACTGATAAATATGAAGCGGAATTTCAAGATTTATTCAGTAAAATGGGTGTTAGTACTGACTGGAAAATTCATTATAAAACAGTAAGTCCATCAACAATCAAAATAAGTCAAAGATCATTTTTGGATTTAATTAATAAAGGATATTGTTATCATAAAGAAAGTCCAGCATTATGGTGTAATGAATGTTTAACTTCTATCGCACAAGCAGAACTTGAAACAAAAACAATCAAAACAACATTTAACTATGTTAATTTTAAAACTGTAGAAGATAATGAAGAATTTACAATTGCTACAACAAGACCAGAACTATTACCAGCAATAGTATGTGTATTTGTAAATCCAAATGATGAAAAACATAATCATTTAATAGGAAAAACTGCACATATTCCAGTAATAGATGTTGAAGTACCTATTATGGGAGATGAAAAAGTTGCTATTGATAAAGGTACTGGTGTAGTTATGTGTTGTACTTTTGGAGATCAAACAGACATAGAATGGTGGAAAAAATATAATTTGCCTTTGAAATATATTTTCACTAATAATGGTAGAATAATTGATTCAGTACCTAATTATGGTGGAATGAAAATTAAAGATGCAAGAAAACAAATAGTTGAAGATTTACAAGCAGGTGGGTTTATAGTAAAAATTGAAGAATTAGAACACGAAGTTCAAACACATGAAAGATGTGGTAAAGAAGTTGAATATTCTGTAATGAAACAATGGTTTATTGATACTATGAGTCATAAAGATGATTTCATTAGAATAGGTAATGAGATTAAATGGCATCCTGATCATATGCATAATAGATATAACGAATGGGTTGAGAATATTATGTGGGACTGGTGTATATCAAGGCAAAGATATTTTGGAGTACCATTTCCAGTTTGGTATTGTAAGAACTGCGGTGAACCTATTTTTGCTAGTGTTGAAGATTTACCTGTAAATCCATTATCTGATAAGCCAAGAATTAATAAATGTTCAAAATGTGGATGTTCTGAATTTGTACCAGAAACTGATGTTATGGATACTTGGGCAACTTCATCAGTTACTCCATTAATAAATATGAAATATGGAGAAAAAGATAATTATGAATCTTTCTTAAAACCAATGAGTTTGAGAACAAATGCATCTGAAATAATTAGAACTTGGGATTTTTATACAATAGTTAAATCGTTCTATCACTTTGGAACAAGACCATGGGATAATGTAATGATTTCAGGATTTGTTATGGCAAGTAAAGGTGAAAAAATTAGTAAATCAAAAGGAAATAGTAAAATTGAGCCTATGGATGCTATAAAACAATATTCTGCTGATGTATTAAGATATTGGGCAGGTACTGGTAGATTGGGTACTGATATAGTATATAGTGATGAAACATTACTTCGAGGCAAAAAATTAGTTAATAAAATTTGGAATGTTTCTAAATTTATTGAAATGCATTTGGCAGATTATGAAGATAAAGAGTTTGATAATTATGAATATATTGATAAATGGATATTAGGAAAATTTCAAGAAATGGAAAGCGGATTTATAAAATATCTTGATGAATATGAAGTGGGATTAGCACTTAATCATTTAGAAAAATTCTTCTGGAATTTCTGTGATAATTATATAGAAATAGTTAAACATAGATTATATAGACCAGAAGAATTTGGTGAAATTCCAAGGTATTCAGGACAAAAAACTGTTTATACAATTCTTTATAAACTATTGCAAGACTTTAGTATATTCTTCCCATTTATAACAGAAGAAATATACCAAGAATTATACCATGATAATAAGTCAATACATTTAACTGAAATCAAACCATTAGAATTTAGTTTTAATAAAGAAATGGAAAGAGGGGACTCTATTATAGATATAATAAGTCAAGTAAGAGGACAAAAAACAATTAATAGTGTTTCTCTTAAAACACCAGTTAAAGATTTAAAATTAAGTGTTAATAAAGATTTGAAAAATGCTATTGAATTAGCTATTAAAGATTTTAGAGCAACATTGTTTATTCAAAATCTAGAAATGAATGAGATATCAAGTGATTATTCAATTGATAATATAGAACTTGAATTGGAAAGTCAACAATAATAAAAACAGATTAAATTTTTAATAGTAATTTAAAAAATTTATATTAAATAAACAAAGTTAACAAAAACTATTGACAAAATATGGGAAAAAGGTATATAGTATATGAAAATTCATTAAAAGAGGAGTTTTATATGGGCAATAGTTTAGGATGTAAATTATATTATTTAGTACCTGGCATTAAAGAAAGTATATCACTTAATGTTGGTTTATTATGCTCTGAATCTTCTTTTAAATGTTAAACGGTTTTTCTGTGTGAACAGAATGCCGTTTTTTTGTTATATGGAGGTGAAATTATGAATGAATTAACTTTAAAAGACTTACTTGATAATGTAGGAGAGTACAATAAAGATGATCTTGTTACTATAGAAAAAGCATATCATTATGCAGAAGAATTACATAGGGGTCAACTTAGGCAAAGCGGAGAGCCATATATTAGTCATCCATTAAATGTAGCCTATATTCTATCTGAAATGCATGCAGATACAGATACAATATGTGCTGGTCTTTTACATGATACTTTAGAAGATACTAACATAACTAAAGAAGCAATAGCAGAAGATTTTAATAAAGAGGTTGCTAATTTGGTTGATGGTGTTACAAAAATAAGTAAACTTAATTTTTCATCAAAACAAGATCAGAATATGGCTAACACAAGAAAGATTATTATTGGAATAACAGAAGATGTTAGAATTATAATAATTAAACTTGCAGATAGATTACATAATATGAGAACATTAAGTTTTAAATCAGAATTTAAACAAAAAGAAAATTCTATGGAAACAATGGATATATTTGTGCCACTAGCATATTACATAGGAGCATATAGAATAAAGAGTGAATTAGAAGATTTATCGCTTAGATATTTATATCCGGATAAATATAAAAGAATAGAAGATATAAAACTAAGAATAGAGGATGATAGTAAAAATTGCTTGCAAGAAATGTTTAAAACAATAAATAAAATATTAAGTGATAAAGAAGTGCCTCATGAGATAAAGATTAGAACAAAAAATATTTATGGTATTTATAAAAGATTAGAACAAGGTCACAAAATAGCAGATATACATGATTTATTAGCATTAAAAATAATGGTAGATGACATTGCTAATTGTTATCAAACATTAGGTTTAATTCATTCTAAGTATCATCCAATAAATGATAAATTTAAAGATTATATTTATAATCCAAAAACAAATATGTATAGAAGTATTCATACAACAGTTTTTGGAGAAGATAATAGACTTGTACAAACTCAAATTAGAACTTTTGATATGGATAAAGTTGCATCTTTTGGTCTTACTGCATATTGGGATATAGAAAAAGGTAATGCAAGAGATGTTATGCAAGAAGATTTAAAGAATAAATATCAATTTTTTAAGAGTTTAATTGAAATCAATAAAGTATTTGGTGATAATCAAGATTTTGTAAGACAAGTTAAAGATGAGTTATTTGCAGATAAAATATATGTATATACAACAAAAGGAGATATTATTGAATTACCAAAAGGCTCAACCACAATAGATTTTGCATATAAAATACATTCAGATTTAGGAAATACAATGGTATCTGCAGTTGTAAATGATAAAATTGTAGATGCAGATTATGTTCTTCATAATAAAGATAGGGTAAGAATAATTACTGATATATTATCATATGGTCCTAGAGAAGAATGGATAGATAAAGTGCAAACAACCAAGGCTAAAAGAAAAATAAGAGAATTTAGCAGATAATATTATATAAGAAAGAGGAATTAATATGAAAAATGAAAAAAATGAAAAATTAATAATTACAATAGCAAAAGAAATATCGTCATTGATACCGGATTGTTGTGGTGTTACTTTGGGCGGTTCAAGAATGAATAATTTAGAAGATGAAAATTCGGATGTTGAAATGTATTTTTATACACACAGTGGAGCTCCTTCAATTGAAAGTATAACTAAATGTTTATTAAAGCTTAATGCAAAGCATAGAAGAACAAATACATTTTTATGGCAAAACAAAATGCCATGGGGACCACATTCATTCTTTGTAATAGATGATTTATATTTTGAAATTGGTTATAGAAATATTGATGATATAAGAAGTCGAATAACTTCATATGAAGATGGAAATGTATCGCCAATCCAAGATTGTCATGATTTAGGATTGGGTTATATGCCCAGTGGATTAGCAGCTTCGGTTGCATCAGAAAAAATCTTGATTAAAGAAACAGAAGAATTGTTAGAGCTTAAAAAAATGGCATCAAACTTTCCTAAGAATTTAATGTCAAATTTAAAAATTGAATATTTTGAAACAGCTAAATCATTGATAGATGGAAAACTTCTATCATCCGCAGAGCGAGCAGATGTTTTTTTGTATGAATCAATATCAGGAAGAATAATTAGGTGTTTAATGGTTATGGCATTTGCTATTAGTGGTAAACATTTTCCAGGTGATAAATGGAATGAGCCATTACTTTTAAGAACAAATTGGAGAAACAGAGAAAAGTTTTTAAATTTATTAAAAGAACATTTTTTATTTCCTGCCATAACATCTGAGGATTTTATTAATAAAAGGAATATCTTGTGTAAAGCATATAAAATGATAGAAAGGGATATTAAAGAGGTGAATAATGGGTAAATTATATGAAAATTCTAAATCATTCGTCAATGAATGGAATGAGCCATGTATTAGTATAGAAAATAAAAAAAAAGTTAGTGTTGTAATTCCTGTTTATCATCCAAAATATTTAAGAGAAGTATTGAATCACTTATCTAAATTAAAAATGGTGGATGAGGTTGTTACAGTATTTGATAGTTATGACGATGATCCCAATTTAATTATTGATAAGTACAATTTTGAATTAATTGTTGTTCAACATGATAAGAATCGAAATGCGCCAGCTGCTAATAATACAGGTTCTATTTATGCGTCAGGAGATATTATTTTGTTTCTAGATCAAGATATGATTTTGTCGCCAAAATTTATTTTTAATTCATTAAATTTATTATATGCGAATGAATATAGAGCCTTGGTTGTTGGTTTTAGAGATACTGTAGATTATGAGAATATACCTAATTTAGATAAATGGAAGGAATCAAATTATTTCAATGATTGGAGAATTAAAACACTTATTGATGATAAATATTTAGATTTAACTGTTTCTAATTGTGGTTCATCATCTAACAACTGTAACAAGAATTTTCCGTTGGAAATTTATAAACAAAGTAATAAATTTAAAAAATTAGGAATAAAAAAGGAAAATACAATTGGTTTTTGGGATTTACCATGTATGGTAATATCTCATACATTGGCTATTCCTAAAAAGGAATTTATTGATATCGGTGGTTTTCCAGAATGGATTATAGGTTGGGGAGGCGAGGATATTGCGCTTGGCTTTCTAGCAGTATCAAAGCATTTATTTATCATACCTACTGAGGTTGGATCATATCATATTAGACATGAACCTCATAGTGGTAGTGAAGAAAAAAAATGGAGTGAAATGAGGGAAAATTTAAAAAAATATAAAGAATGGTCAATGTCAGTTGATAAATATTTGGCAATATCCGAAGAAAAAGTAAAAAAGAGATCAAAAATTTTGTACGATTCAAAAAGTAGGGAATGAATTTAGATATGGAGAAAGATTTATTATTAAATCATATAATGAATAATTATAATATTAAAACTGATAAATCATTAATTAAAATTTTTCAATTTAAACAATATCCACATATTTTCAAATTACAATGTCCTAATTACGCACTATTTATTAAAATGGTAGATGAGTCTAGAATTCATTGTAAAAATCTCAACCAATTATATTTGGATTTGTCAAAAGTTAGCTATATTGAGATACCTGTTATGACAAAAAATGAAGAATATTTTTCTTTATTTAGAAAACAGTATATATTGCTATATAAGGAATTAGAAGAAATAAAAGACACACCAAATTCGCTATGGTGGTCCAACTGTTTAGGCAGTATTCATAATATAGTAGTGAATAAAAATTATAAAAATTTTTATACTAATAATTTTTATAACCAAACTATTGAATTATTAAATGAAGCAAAGGAATTTATTACACAAGAAAGAATGATTAAAATTACAGATTTATTGAAAAAAGTTAATTTAGAAAATATTGATAAAATTGAAAATATGGTTTTATGTCATAATGACCCATACAATCTTAATGTGATGCAAACAAATACCTGCTATAAGTTGATTGACACTGACGGCATGGGATTATCACCAAAAGAATATGATATTCAAAGATTATTATACAATAATTTAATAAATTCTAATGATATAGATTCTTCACTTTATTTTTGGGATTCATTTAAAGAAAATTATGAAGCAAATATTAACGGAAAAATTAATATTAATTTATTAAAGAATATATATATATTAGATTTAATTAGAACAACATCTTGGTTATACATTATTTGTAATAATATTTCAAGAAAAGATAGAAAAAGACAACAAGAACAATTAAATCTATTTGAAAAAAGTTTTGACAATAATAATCATTGTAAAATTTTAAAAGTAATATAATATTTTAATAATTAGAAATATATATGAAAGGAATGAATTTAACCATTGAAAAACTTGAATAAATTTACTGAATTTAATTAATATTATAGTTATTATCTTTGGTTGAATTGTACTAATATAATGTATAAAATTGAAGAAAATGGAAAAAACAATATCATAAATGTTACTAAATCTTATTTACCACCATTAGAAGAATATATTAGAGAAATATCAATTTTGTGGGACAACCATTACCTTACTAATTATGGTGAATTAAATAAAAAGCTAGTAACCAATATTAAAAAATATTTAAAAATTGAAAATTTACATTATGTTACAAACGGAACAACAGCATTGCAATTAGCCATTAATGCTTTAGATATACAATCAGGTGAAATAATTACTACGCCATTTACATTTATTGCTACAATTACTTCAATATTATGGCAAAATTGTACACCAATATTTGTTGATATAAATAGAAATGATTTTAACATAGATGTTACAAAAATTGAAAATAAAATTACACCTAACACTAAAGCAATATTAGCAGTTCATTGCTTTGGATTTCCGTGTGATGTTATAGGTATTGAAAAAATAGCCAGGAAATATAATTTGAAGGTTATATATGATGCCGCACATTCATTTGGTACCATGTTAAACAATGAATCAATTTTAAGCTATGGTGATATATCTTGCTGTAGTTTTCATGCTACAAAAGTATTTCATACTGTAGAAGGTGGTTTATGCGTTGTAAATGATAAAAAGGTTAATAATAAATTAAATTCAATAAAAAATTTTGGTATAAAAGATTCAAAATTTGAGTATGTAGGTGTGAACGCAAAAAACTCGGAATTTCATGCAGCCATGGGGATTTGTGTATTAAGACACATAGATGAAATAATAAAAATAAGAAAAAATAAATCAGAGTTATATAAAAGAAAATTATCTAAAAAGGTATATATACCAAGTTTGCCATGTGATTTTAAGTATAACTACATTTATTTTCCAATAGTTTTACAAAGCGAAAAAATATTACTTGCTGTTTTAAATGCATTAAATTTAAAAAATATTTTCCCAAAAAGATATTTTTATCCATGTGTTAGTCATGCTTCATACATTATTAATACAAATGATATACCAATTGCAGAAGAAATTTCAAAAAAAATTATTTGTTTACCACTAGATACATACATATCAGATACAACAATATTAGATATTTGCAACATTATAAATGATATTGTAGAAAAAAATTTATAAATATTATATCTACTTAGTTAAGCAAATAAAATACAAAAAAATATTATATTAATTTGTCGTACAATAGATTGATATTTTTATATGTACAACAGTTGCATTTTTATTGACAAAAGGCAATTATGTGATATAATAAATCGAAAAATAAATTTAAGGGAGTATGTTTATGTTAGATAAGAAATTTAATCTTGAAAATGAAAAGAAAATGCAAAAATTATGGGAAGAAAAAGAAGCCTATAAATTTAAAGGTGTAGATGAACGACCAGTTTATTCAGTTGATACACCACCTCCAACAGTAAGCGGTAAATTACATGTTGGGCATATATTTTCATTCACTCAATCTGAAATGCTTGTTAGGTATCACCGATTAAAAGGGGAGAATATATATTATCCGTTTGGTTTTGATGATAATGGTTTACCAACAGAAAGATTAGTTGAAAGAGAAGAAGGTATATTTGCAAAAGATTTACCAAGAAGTGAATTTATTGAAAAATGTACAATAACAAAAGATAAATATATTAAAGAATTTCAGAATTTATTTAAACGTTTAGGAATCAGTGCTGACTGGGATTTAGGATATGATACTATAAATGAATTGTCTAGAAAAGTTTCACAAAGATCATTTATAGATTTAGTAAAAAAAGGAAAAGCATACAGAAAGGAAATGCCAGTATTATGGTGTCCTTGCTGTCAAACTTCTATTGCGCAAGCAGAACTTGAAAATAAAGATGTAAAAAGTTATTTCAATTATATTAACTTTTCTGTTGATAATAAAGATTTAGAAATAGCTACAACAAGACCTGAATTTTTAGGCGGATGTGTTGCAATATTTGTAAATCCTAATGATGAAAGATATAAAGATTTAATAGGAAAAACCGCTACTGTTCCGTTATATAATAATCAAGTCCCAATCATTGCAGATGAAAAAGTTGCAATAGACAAAGGTACTGGTGTTGTTATGTGCTGTACATTTGGAGATCAGACTGATATGGAATGGCAAAAAGAATATAATCTTCCAATTAAGAAAGTGATGCAGGCTGATGGAACAATTAATCTCGATGTTGCTATAATTGGTGGTATGAAAACACTTGATGCAAGGATGAAAATTGTTGAAGAATTACAAAAACAAGGCCTATTAGTAAAAAGCGAAAAAATTGAACATTCTGTAAGTACACACGAAAGATGTGGAAATGAGATAGAAATAATTAATTCCCCACAATGGTACATTGACATTTTAAGTATAAAAGATGAATTGATTAAAGCAGCAGATGAAATTAATTGGCATCCAGAATCTATGAAAACTAGATATTTAGATTGGGTTAACAATTTAAAATGGGATTGGTGCATATCAAGACAAAGATATTTTGGAGTACCATTTCCAGTATGGTACTGTAAAGAATGTGGAGATGTAATGGTTCCTGAAGATAAAGAATTACCATTAAATCCATTAGAACATAACCCACATGGTGCTTGTAAGTGTGGATGTAAAGAATTTATACCAGAAACAGCTGTAATGGATACATGGGCAACATCATCTGTATCACCATTTATTAATATGAAATATGGTGAAAATGATGAGAGAAAATTCTTATATCCTATGAGTATGAGAAGCCATGCACATGAAATAATAAGAACATGGACATTCTATTCTATTGTAAAAAGTTTATATCATACCGGACAAGTGCCTTGGAAAGATTTAATGATTTCAGGATTTGTACTTGCTAAAAAAGGTGAGAAAATAAGTAAATCTAAAAATAATGCTAAAATGTCGCCTAATGACTTGTTAGATACCTATGGTGCTGATATGATAAGATATTGGACTGCATCAAATAAATTAGGAACAGATACATGGTTTGATACAAAGGATATAGAAAGTTCAAAGAGATTTATGAATAAACTATGGAATTCTGCTAAATTTGTAGATATGCACATCAAAGATGCTGATTTAAGACAAGAAGCAGAGTTACAATCTATTGATAAGTGGTTAATCTCTAGGTGTCATGAAACATTTGAAAAATATCAGCAACAAATGGAAAATTATGAAATGGGATTAGCAAGACAAGAAATTGATAAATTCTTCTGGAACGATTTATGCGATAATTATTTAGAAATTGCAAAAGAAAGATTATATAATCCTGATAATAAATATGGAAATTCCCAAAAAGCTGCTCAACAAACATTGGCAATTGTATTTCTTGAAGTGTTAAAAATGTACTCACCTTTTGTTCCACATATTACAGAATATATCTATCAAGAATTATATAAACCTAAACTCAACGATGAACTTCTTTCTACAAGTAAATTTTCAAGTTTACCTTACGATAAAAAATATATTGAGTTTGGTGAGGCAATAAAAAAAATAGTTGGAGATGTCCGTAAATATAAAACTGAACATAATTTATCAATGAAAGAACCAATTGAAAAATTAAAAATATCTATGACATTAAATAATATCGAATGTTTGAGAAATTCAATTTTAGACATTCAAAGTTGTACTCATGCTAAGCACTTGGAAATTGAAAAAAGTGATACAACAAAAGTATCAATTTCAGAAAATGTAAAGGATGACAATCATATGGAAAATAAACTAACAGATATTCCTGCTGAACAGGAATCCAAAATTATTAAGCTGATTAAAAAAAGATAAAAAACGAAAAATGACTTTAGAAAGTAATATTGCAAGAAGAGAAAAATTACTATCTAATCCAGGATATGTTAATAATGCTCCAAAAGCTTTAGTTGAAGAAGAAAAAATAAAACTTGAAAACGAAAAGAAAGAACTTGCAATTATACTTGAAAAATTGAAATAGACTTAAAATAAATCTTATTCTAAGTCTTTTTATGGTATAATTTTTAAAAGGAGATTAATTATGACAAAAGAAGATACTAAAAAAATTATTTTAGGTACAGGCAGTTATGAAGATGTTAAATGTGGTAATACAGTGTCAGTAACAGGAGATGGAGGAAATGCATGGAACTACTTTGGACCTGCATATAAAAAACTTGCTCCAAAACTTGTAACATACGTTCCTTATTCAGAAAAGTATAAGAAATTATTAGAATTAAAAAAAGATTTGTTAATGAAACAAGAATATATTAATTATAGAAAAGAAATAGAAGATGAATATATTAAAAGTTATTATGATATTAGATTAAAAAATTTGGATGTAAATGAATTACTAATGACACTAAAAAATAAGTTTGGTGAAAATATAATTCTTCTTTGTCATGAACCCGTTAATGAATTTTGTCATAGAAGATTAATTGCGGATTATATTGAACTTAAAACAGGAATATATATTCCGGAAGTATCTGTTTCGAATGATGGAACTATTAAAAAATTAGAACCAATAAGATATAAGAATAGACTTCAAAAATTAGATAAAACCTTATAATAAAAGAATTTTATTAAAAATATACCATAAAATATTATAGAAGAATAATCTTTAAATGTAGAATTATGAATTAAAGTTCTTGATTTTTCATTTTAATATTAAACTTGAAAATTTATAATAAGTGGAAGTGAAAATATGAACGAAGGCAGCGGAACAGCTTTTTAAATATAAGAACAGTTCATGTCAATAATACTAAGAAGAATCACAACATTCTTCTTTTATTTAGCAATAAAACGAATATATATCTAAATATTTAATGATTCCTTTGAAATAATTTTGTTATATTCTTTACAAAATATTATTTGTTGTATATAATAGTTCTTGCAAAAAAGGAGTGATAGTATGAATAAATTATCATATGAAGAAAAGGTTAATCAATATTTAAATGCAGTTATAAGATTAAATAGAAATATTAATGCAAGAGATGCAGAATTCTTTACTGATGATACTCCAATGTATGATTGGTTTTTAAATCAAATGAACTCAACAAGAAAATTTCTAAAAAATCTTGATAACTTAGGTCCATCAAGTAAAGAAAAATACGAAATGTTTCAAAAAGTTTTGAAAAAAATAGATGAGTTTCAAAAAAATAGAAAAATAGAAATGGAAAATAGAGCTGATTATTATTTAGAAATTGTAAGAAAGACAAAAAAAAGAATAGGACCAAAAAATAATTTAAAATTTAAAGATCCAGATAATGGTAATATGTATAGTTGGTTTTTAAAGGAATTAAGAAAAATAGAATTAAATCGTAAAAATAATATTGTACCAAGTATAGAAGAAATGAAAAAAATTGAAACCATGGCATATATTTTTAATGAATATTATAATTTTGATATTGAAAATTATCAAAGAAAAGTTGATGAATTTATTGAAGTAATTGATAGAATTGGAGGATTACCTGGATATAATCATTTTCATAAATTCTCTGATAATGTAGATATGGCACTTTGGTTTACAAATCAAAATCATATTTTTTCTAAAGAAAGAATAGAAGAAATAACACCTAATCATAAACGTATGACTGAAGCAAAGATTTTTGCAAAAATATATAATCATTTATATGACATGAATCATATAAAAAAGTAATAAATATAAAGAGTATTAACTCTTTTATTTTTTTCTTAAATAGTATATAATTATTATAGAGGTGATAATATGAATTATTGTACAAATTGTGGAAACAAATTAAAAGAAAATAGCAATTTTTGTACAAGTTGTGGTAAACCAACTAAAAATGAACTTGAAAAAATAAAAGCTAAAAAACAAGAGGAAAAAGAAAAAAGAAAGGATAAAACAATTTTGTGGCTGGGAACTCTTTTAGTAATAGTAGCAAGTATAATATTTGCATTTACTAATTGGGAAAATATGGAAAGAGTATTTAAAATTGTATTTTTAATAGTAGAATCACTTATATTTTTTATAATTTCATTTGTTTATAAAAAATTAAATAATGAGTCATCATGTAAGGTAATGTGGTTTTTGGGTACTATATTTATACCTATAATATTAAATTTAGTTGCAGAATATGAATTATTTGGTAATTATTTGTCATATTCTGGAAGTGGAATATTTGTATATCTTGCATTATCAAGTTTTATATGCACAGTAATGTATTATTTAAGCTATAAATTTATTAAATCAAATGTATTTTTGTATTTAGGCCATATATTTTTATATTTGGTAATTGTATTTACTTTATACGCATTCAAATTAGATATAGTTTTAGAAAATAATAATCTTATTTTAATTATATTATCTTTTATTAATTTAATTATAATTGTTTTAAACATATTTATAAAAAATAGATCTATTAATATTTTTATGTCATTTATTATGTTAGTACTATTTTTTATAACAATTATTTATTTTGGCATTAGTTATTATGATAGCACCACTATTTTTCTACTATTTACATATATTTTTGAAATAGCATCATTATTTATATTAATAAAAGTGTCTAAAAAGAATTTTATAATTTATTTATATCCAATATTTATATATTTATTATCTACACAAGCTATTACACAATTAAATTTTTATAATTTACAAGTATATATTTTAATTTTAGTTAGTATTTTATTATATTTAATTTTAAGAAGTATTAATAATAAAGCTATTAACATTATTTCATTCATATTACTTTTAATTATATCTTATTCAAGTTTAATTAATGCAAATGCAAATATAATATTATCTTGTTCAATAATTCTTTTAGGATTATATATATTTATTATAAAATGTAATATTGGAAGAGTTGAATCGAGTATTTCTGAAATTTTATTACCTGTAAATATTTATTTAATTATTAGTTCGTTATTTGATTTATTTGTTAGTGTTAAACCAGAATTAATCTTACTTATATCAAGTATAATATGTTTTACAATATTTAATATATTTGATGAAAAAAATAAAAAAGATAATTTAAATAAAGTATTTGAAATATCTGCTTACATATTAGTTTTAATATCTAGTTTTATTATTATTTTGTTTAAAAGCACATTAACATCATTTATGCTTAATGAATTTTTATGGATATATTATTTTCTATATGCATTTATAAAAAAGAAAAAGAAGGCAGAAAGTATATCTATGTTTAGCATTTCAATAGCAAACTTAATATTATGTTCAATAAGTCTTGATATAAAATTATATTATGTTATTTTAACGATATCTACTATTTTAACTGTAATATATATTTTATCAAATAGAATTGGATTTAAAAATAAAAATCTACTTATATATTTTAGTTATTCATTTATAATATTATTATCATTATTTAATATAAAAGAATATAGTATGTTTGCATTTATGTGTAATATATTATTGTATGTAATTTTATATTACATATATAATAAAAGAGAAAAAATTCCATTTATTTTTAAATATATTTTTACATTATTAGGTTTTATATTAATTTATAGATTATTTGATTATTTCATAGATAAAGATGTAATAGCAAATTTATTTACATTAATTACATATATTATAATTATAATTTCAATGTATTTACTTGAAATAGATTCAGATAGAAAAATTACATGTTATATACCAGTTATAACAATTCCATATATAAATTTAGTAAATAATGTAGATATATTTAGTGATATAAAAATAGAATTAATTGCTATGTTAATAATATTATTAACAATGATTATATTTGAAAAAATTAGACCGTTTAAAGATACTAAATTAGATGATATATTTGAAGTAATAGTACTTATTATAATATATCTTTCTATAGCGCAGGAGACAATAACATTTAATTATATAGTTTCAGCATTATATTTATTTTATGGAATAATAAAAAAGACAGATATTTTTGTTACATTAGGTATTGTATTAATACTTTTAAGTACTTTAATCAATCTAATTCAAGCATTTAGTACGCTTGCGACAATATTTGTTATATTAGTTATAGGTATTTCTTTAATAGGCTATGTATTATATAAAGAAACAAAAAAGAATAAAAATTAATTATTCTTTTTTTCATTGTATAATGGATTAATTTTTGCTATAATTTAAATGTCTTAGGAAGTGAATAATATGAAATTAAAAAATAGTTTTTTTTATACAATTAGAGAAGACATAAAAGATGAAGATAGTATTAGCGGTAAATTACTTGTTAAAGCAGGAATGATTAAAAAAACATCAACTGGTATATATATGTTTTTACCTATGGGATTAAAAGTTCTTAATAATATACAGAAAATTGTAAGAGAAGAAATGAATGAAATAAATGCTGAAGAAGTTTTAATGCCATCTCTTGTAAATGAAGAAGTTTATGATAAATCAAATAGACTGGAAGCTTTTGGAGAGTCCATGTTTAAAGTAAAAGATAGATCAGGTAAAAATTATGTACTTGCCCCAACTCATGAAGAATTATTTACTATACTTGCTAAAAACAAGATTAAGTCTTTTAAAGATTTACCGTTTAGTATATACCAAATTCAAAACAAATTTAGAGATGAATCAAGACCAAGATATGGACTTATACGTGTTAAAGAATTTTTAATGAAAGATGCATATTCTTTTGATAAAGATGAACTTGGACTTGATATGTCATATAACAATATGTTTAATGCATATAAAAAGATTTTTGCAAGACTTGGAATAAATTATAGAGTCGTAAAAGCAAGTACTGGTTCTATGGGTGGAATATTATCTGAAGAGTTTCAAGCAATTACTGATATAGGAGAAGATACACTTGTTTTTTGTGAAGCATGTGAATATGCATCAAATTTAGAGGTGTGTGAATCAATATCAGATGAAAAAGAAAGTTCAGAAAAAAAACTTGAAAAAGATTTAGTTGAAACAAAAGATGCTAAAACTATAGAAGAAGTTAGTGAATTTTTAAATGAAGCTAAAAGTAAGTTAGTTAAAACATTAATTTATAAAATTGATAATAAATTTTATGCATTATTAGTAAAAGGAGATTCTATAGTAAATGAAACCAAAGTATTAAATTTATTAAATGCAAAAGAAATGTTTTTGGCATCTAGTGCAGATGTAAAAAGACTATCTAAAGCAGAACCTGGTTTTGTCGGTCCTATTGGACTTGGAATACCAATTATAATTGATAATGAAGTTTCTCTTATGGTTAATTTTGTAGTAGGAGCAAATAAAACAAATTATCATTATAAAAATGTAAATATAGATGATTTTAAATATGAATTAGTTGCAGATATTAGAAATGTAAAAGATGGTGATGTGTGTCCTAATTGTGGGAAAAAACTTATATTTAAAAAAGGTATTGAAATAGGTAATACATTTAAACTTGGAACTAAATATTCTTCTTTATTTGATCTTAATTATACTGATAAAGATAATAATCTTATACCTGTTTTAATGGGATGTTATGGAATAGGACTTGGAAGATGTTTATCAAGTATAGTTGAACAAAAAAATGATGATAAGGGTATTATTTGGCCAATAAGTATCGCACCATATAAAGTTGCAATCATAATAACAAATATGGATAATGATTCTATGGTAGAAGCTGGAAATCATTTATATCAAATATTTAAAGATTCTAAAATAGATGTTCTTTTAGATGATAGAAATGTAAGGGCTGGTGTTAAATTTAATGATATGGATTTAATTGGAATACCAATTAGAATAGTTATTGGAAATAAAATAAATGAACATATTGTAGAAATAAAGCAAAGAAATTCTGATGAAGTTAAGGAAATATCTATATTTGATGTTTTATATGTTGTTCAAGATATAATTGAAGAAAGTTTATAACTTTCTTTTTTTTCGACAAAAAAATCGAATTATTAATAATAATATAAATATAAGAGGAGTGAAGATAATGAAAAAACAAAAAATAATTTATATTTTAGCAGCAATAATTATAGGAATAACAATCGGGAAATATATATATTCATCATATAAAGAAGAAACACTTGAAACATTTAAAAGCAATGATGAAGATATTTATTTGTTACAATATGGTGTATATAAAAATGAAAATGTAATGATTGAAAATACAAAAAAACTAAAAAATTATTTCTATTATAAAGAAGAAAATGGATACCATGTTATTATTGGAATAATAAAAAATAAAAATTTAAAACAAAAAATAGTGGATTCTTATAAGATAACGGGGAATATATATATGAAGGGAGTAAAAATAAATAATAGTGAATTTTTAAATCTTTTAGATCAATATGATAATTTGATTTCAAATACTGATGATAAAGACACTATTATAAGTGCAGAAAAACAAGTACTCTCTAAATATGAGGAGTTGATATTACAAAGTGAATAATACATTAATAAAAAACATTCCAAAATCAGAAAGGCCTAGAGAACGTTTAAAAAAATATGGAAAGGAAAATATATCTAATGAAGAATTACTAAGTATAATATTAAATACTGGTACAAAAAATAAATCTGTAAAAGATATATCAAATTTAATATTATCTAAAATTAATGACATTACAGATCTTAAAGATATAACATTAAATTCTTTAAAGCAAATTGATGGAATTGGTGAAGTAAAAGCAATTAAAATACTAGCTTCAATAGAACTTGGAAAGAGAGTATATTTGGACAATAATTTGGTTAATATAAAAATGGATACGCCAGAAAAAATTTATAATTATATGAAGGGTGAAGTAGAAGGAAAAAATCAAGAATATTTTTATGCTATATATTTAGATTCTAAGAAGAATTTAATTGATAAAAAATTATTATTTATTGGAACATTAAATAAGTCAATAGTTCATCCAAGGGAAATATTTAAATATGCTTATTTACTTAGTGCATCTTCTATTATATGTGTTCATAATCATCCTAGTGGTGATACTATTCCTTCTAAAGAAGATTTAAATCTTACTAAGACACTTGTTGAAATAGGTAAAATGCAAGGTATAAATATAATTGATCATATAATAATAGGAAAAAATTATTATAGTCTTTATCAAAATGGTGATATGTAAAAAAAGGAGAATTTATGAAAAAGAAAAAAACAGAAAAAACTAAAAAAATTATAATTTTTTTAATAAGTATTGTTCTAATATTTTTACTATTATTATTTTTTATAAACGATAAAGAAAAAAATAATTTATTATTTAATTCTCTAAAGGATTTAACTGCTGATATAGCAAGTGTTAATGTATTAAAAAAAGATAATAATATAAATAAAAATTTGACAAATGAGATAAATAAAGATTATCAAAATGAAATTGAAAATTTAAAAAAAACATTAGAACTTAATACACTAAATAGTGATAAAAAATTTATTAATGCTACTGTCATAAAAAGAAGTACAAAATATTGGTATGACATAATTACGATTGATAAGGGTAAGAAAGATGATATAAAGATAGGTGAAGCAGTAATTAATGCAGAAGGATTAATAGGGAAAGTTATAAAAGTTAATAAAAGAACTAGTGATATCAAACTATTAATTTCGTCAACAAAGGATAGTTATGTTTCTGCTTCTTTTACATATGATAATAATATATATTATGGCATTATAGAAAAATATGATGTTACTAAAAATGAACTTGTATTAAAAGATGTTATTGGAGATTTTGACATAAATAAGTTAAAAAACACAAATGTAGTAACATCAGGACTTAGTGATTCATTTTCATCTGGATTATTAATAGGAAAAATAAAAGATGCTAAAAAAGATACTTATGGACTTTCATATATAATAACACTTACACCTAGTACAAATTTTAATAATATCAATGTAGTATCTGTTATAAAGGGTGATAAATAAATGATATATTGCATTTTTTTAATATTTATAAGTATTATACTTGAAAATTTATCAAATATATATCTTTCATCTTTTAATTACTTTGTTCCACTTTTTACTTTATTAAGTCTTATTTTTATATATCCTTGTTTTAAAAAAGAGAAATATAAATATTATATTTTTTCTTCTATGACAGGTTTTATTTATGATTTATTTTTTACTAATTTCTTTGTTTTAAATGTATTATTATTTTTTATATGTGCTTTTATAATATATTATATTTTTAATAAATTTGAATATAATTTTAAAACAATATTATTTACTAGTATATTTACAATATTTTTATATAATTTCTTAGTATTTTTTATACTTAATTTTTTCATGTATACAAATTATAGTTTACTTGAATTTTCTTATATTTTAAAATACTTTTTACCTTTAAATTTATTATATATTTGTATAATTTATTTATTTTTTAAAACTACACATATTGGTAATATTATTAATTAAAATATCATATTATTTACTAGGGTGAATAATATGGAGAATATAAATGATGTAAAAAATCGTATTAAAAATAAAAGTAATAAAAGTATTAAAAAAAATGAAAAAGAAGTTAAACCTAATAAATTTAAATTTTTTGCATTTAAATTTTTTGTTGTATTACTTGTTTTTTGTTTTGCATCACTCGCATGTACCAAAGATGTAAAACTAAAAAATATAATTTATAATAAAGTATATAATACAAATTTTTCATTTTCATATTTTAAAAATATATATAATAAATATGTTGGAAATATTATTCCTTTTCAAAATATTTTTGAAGATAAAAAAGTATTTAATGAAAAACTTAAATATAAATCTATTTCTAAATACAATAAAGGTGTCAAACTAACTCTTAGTGATAATTATGCGATTCCTATAATAAAAGGAGGAATAGTAATATTTTCAGGAGAAAAAGAGGGCCTTGGTAAAACAATAATTATTCAGCAATCAGATGGAATAGATGTATGGTATTCTAATTTAGCTAATACTACTATGAAACTATATGATTATGTAGAAGATAATGCTGTAATAGGTGAGGCTAAAAACAATGAATTATATTTAATATTTCAAAAAGATGGTGTAGAAATTGATTCTAGTGAAGTTCTTAAACAAAATTAATATAAGTGTATATTCAATTATAATTATATTTTTAAGCCTTATTTCAGGACTTTTTAAAGAATTTGTAGTAATATCTATAATAATATTATTTCATGAATTTGGGCATTTTATTTTTCTTTATAAATACAAATGGAATATAAAAGAAATTAAAATATATCCATTTGGGGGAGTATGCACTTTAGATGAAAAAATAGATAAACCTTTAAAAGAAGAATTTATAATTTCAATTATGGGACTTATATTTCAAGAATTATTATTTTTAATAATATTTATCTTAAGTAAAAATCTAATTATAGATTCATATATATATGAGTTATTTAAAAACTATAATTTAGCAATTTTTCTATTTAATTTACTTCCAATAATACCACTTGATGGATCAAAAATATTTAATGTAATAGTAAATAAAATATTTAATTTTAGAGTTTCATATATGATTAATATAATAATATCAATATTATTTTTAAGTATATTTTTTATATATTTTAAAAGTGATACAAGTTACTACTTAATAATTATTTTCTTACTTACACAAATAATATATAATTATAAAAATAGATATATAATATTTAATAGGTTTATCTTAGAAAAAAAGTTATATAAAAATGAATATAAAAATTTTAAAAAAATTAAAAACATTAAAAAAATGTCTAGAAATAAAAGACATTTAATAAAAACTAATAACTTTTATGTTACTGAAAAATCATATATGACTAATTTAAAAAAGTAGGTTATTCTACTTTTTTAGTATGGTCTACCATAATATGGTGGCATATATGGTCCTGGTTGATAGTAATAAACATTTGGTCTATTATATCCATATCCATTACCATAGAAAAATGGTGCGACAAGTCCTCCAGTTATACCTCCTAAAATAAATGGTCCAATAAATCCACCCGCAAATCTTTCATCATTTAAATTATAATTACTATTTCTATCCATATAAGGATAATTACTGTAATAAACTACATTACTAGGATATTTATACATATAGTCTTTTTTCATAAATCTCATCCTTTCATAGATAGTTTATGTAAATACTTAAAAAAAGTTCTAAAATTGTACAAGCATTAATATATTATAACAAAGGAGAAATATATGATGAAAGAAATGTACAATAACTATAAAAAGGACTTAAAAAACAAAAATAATATTTTACTAGTAATATCTGTAATATTTATTTTAGGATTAATATTTGGAAGTATTTATATAACTATTTTAAAAAATGGTGAAAAAACTACTATATTAAACGAAGTAGGTAATTACTTTTTATCAAATAATAAACTTAATTTTGAAGATAAAATAGATATATTTAAAAATGAATTATTATCAAATTTATTATATACAGTCTCTATGTGGCTTTTAGGTTTATCAGTTATTGGTTTACCTATAATATTTATTATGATATTTTTTAAATCATTTACTCTTGGTTTTTCAGTAAGTTCAATATTTGCTAAATATGGTTTTAAAGGAATAGTAGGAGTATTTACATATATTATTCCATCACCAATTATATTATCAATATTTTCCCTTTTTTTAGCGTCTTACAGTATAATAATATCGGTAAAAATATTAAAGGGTGCATTTACTAAACAAACTATTAATTTTAAAGCATTTATGGGCAAATATTTCTTTATACTTTTAGTAAGTATATTACTTTCTATTTTGTGTGCTTTATTTGATGCATTTGTAACTCCATCATTCACAAAATTATTTACTAATTTAATTAAATAATGTATAATAACTAAAGAATTATGGAAGTGATAAAGATGAAAAAAGTTATAGTTGGTGTAAGTGGTGGAGTAGATTCAGCAGTTAGTGCTTATTTACTAAAAAAAGAAGGATATTTAGTAGAGGGATTATTTATGAGAAACTGGGATAGTTCTATAAATAATGATATAAATGGTAACCCTACTTTAAATAATAATATATGTACGCAAGAACAAGATTATAATGATGCGCTTGCTGTATGTAATAAACTTGGAATAAAACTTCATAGAATAGATTTTGTTAAAGAATATTGGGATTATGTATTTACCTATTTTCTTGATGAACTTAAAAAAGGTAGAACGCCAAATCCTGATATAATGTGTAACAAATATATTAAATTCGATATGTTTAAAAAAGAAGCAGAAAAATTAGGTGCAGATTATATTGCGACAGGTCATTATGCAAGAATGAAAGATGGTAATTTACTTAGAGGAATAGATCAAAATAAAGATCAAACATACTTTTTATCACAAGTATCAAGAGAGCAGTTATCAAATGTATTATTTCCTGTTGGAGAATATGAGAAAAAAGATGTTAGAAAAATAGCAAAAGAAAATGATTTAGTGGTTGCGGATAAAAAGGATTCAACTGGAATATGTTTTATTGGAGAAAGAAATTTTAAAGAATTTTTAACTAACTACTTACCTAATCAAGAAGGAGATATTGTTGATATTGATACAAATGAAGTACTTGGTAAACATATGGGTCTTATGTATTATACAATAGGTCAAAGAAGAGGACTTGATATTGGTGGTAATGAAAAAAGACTATATGTTGTTGGCAAAGATTTAGAGAAAAATGTATTATATGTTTCTTTAGGTGATGATACAAAATATTTATTAACTGATGAAGCAATAATAGAAGATGTTAATTTTATTAGTGAAAAAAGACCAAAAGAATGTACTGCTAAATTTAGATATAGACAAAGTGATATAGATGTTACTATTGAATATTTAGATGATGGTAATTTAAGTGTTAAATATGATAATGTTAAATCTGTTACACCTGGACAAGCATGTGTACTTTATTTAGGCGAAGAGTGCTTAGGTGGCGGAATTATAAAAGAAGTTAGAAAAGATGGTAAAAAACTTTGGTATTTATAAAATCACATAAAAATATGTGATTTTTATTTTACTTTTACTTGACATTTTTATGTAAAATGATAAAATAATAATATAGTAGAAGAGTAGGGAGAGATAAACATGATGAAAAGATTAAATGAAATATTAAGTGAAATAGGAATATCAAAAGTAAAACTTGCTAAATATTTAGGTGTATCAAGACAAATGGTTTATAATTATCTTGAAATGGATGATGTTAATGAATGGCCACTTGAAAAAAAGATGAAATTATTTAATTTACTACAAATAAAATCTTCAAGTGAAATTGAAAATATAAAAATAACTAATGAATTTATTAAACACGCAAATAATTTAATAAATGATAATAATGCAGGTATAATAGAGAAGGGAAGCATATCATTTGAAGGAATAAATTCCAAGGATCAAGCATTATTAAACGATATATTATTCTTGCTTAAAGAAAATTTAGAAGATGATACAACAGGAAAAACATCAAAAGTATATAAATATTTGTATTATTTTTTACAAGTATTAGAAGATGTACCAGAGATAAAATATATGCTTGGTTATGTTGCTAAAACAACAGGATTCATCTCCCCTGACGAATTTATATTTGAGGAAGATGAGCAATTTGCGTTTGAGAGCATTATGTATTCCGCAATGGTATTATATAATAGTAAAAGCGCATCTAAAGAAAAACTTCTTGAAATGCATAAAAAGTTTACAAAAGAAATTGAGGCTAAACATGAGGAAAAATTATCTAGAACACAAGATTTAATTACTGATAAAGATCAAGCATTAAAAGAATTAGGTTATGCAGAATTAAATGAAAGTAACTATTCAGAAGTGCTTGAAAAAATAGCAGAAATACAATCTAGAAAAATATAGATGTAATTTCAGATAATAATTATTATGTTAACTAGCATATTTTAAAATAAATATGATTAATTATATGTATATTACAAGTATATCATACTATTATTATATATAATTTACTATATATACTCTTATTAAAAATATCTCATATTATTTTTGAGATATTTTTTTGTTAAATAATATAATTTATTTTAAAATTATATATTGTTATTTAATAAAATATATATTATTTATCTTAATCAACTATATACTTATTACAATTAATTATATATTATTATAGCTAAACTATAATGTAACTTATAATATATTTTATTAATAAATATATTATTATACCTACCCTGTTTTTAAAATTTTTAACTAGGGGAGTTGTAGATATTTTTTTATAAAAAAAGCAATATGTTTATGCAACATTTGCCTTTATTTTTTTATCTGTTTTTGGTTTTAATAGTTTTAAAATTTTTGGTTTTTTATTAGTTACAAATTCTTTATCAGAATTAACTTTTCTAATATTTCCAATACTTCCAATTTTTGTTTGTTTTTCACTATATGTTTCAATCACAGTAATAGGTACTTCTTCCCCACTCTCATTTATTTCATATGTATCAAAAACTTTTGGATCTGTATATTCGTTATAAGAATATCTAAGTCTTTTATCTTCGTACGAATATACTTCTTTTAATACAATAATATTATTATTATTTTTTCTACGAATTATATTAATGTTACCACTTATTTGTGAAGAGTCATTAATATAAACATTCTTTTTTTCTATATGAATTATTTTACCGTCTTTTGTTGTGATATCTAAGTAATTATCGAAGTACTTATTAATATCCATATTAGACTCTCCTTCCCCATTTACTTATCCGCAAATGAGAATATTATATAATATTTACGCTTATCTTGTCAAGTAAATATGAAAAAAAGTAGAAATTTAACTTTCTACCTTGAAAATTTCATTAATTTGTGATTTTAATTCATTAAGTTCATTTATTGATGAAACTTCACTATCGCACTTTACACCTAAATAAACCTTAATTTTAGGCTCAGTTCCTGATGGCCTAAGCATTATCCATGAATTATCTTCAAATACATATTTTAATGCATTTGTATGTAGTTCATTTTCTTCGTTTAAGTAATCTTTTTTAGTATGTTTTTTATCAAATTTTATTATATCATTTCTAAATGAATTCATATAATTATTTATGATATCTTTACCATCTAATCCTGAATAAACAAATGATAAAGTTTCTTCTTTATAATATCCATATTTTTTAAATATATTTTCTATGTAATCATTAAGAGTAATATCTTTACTTTTGCAGTAGCAAAGTATCTCTAAAAAGGATAACATACTTGAAAATCCATTTTTATCATTTACATTTATATTAAACATATATCCTAAACTTTCTTCAAAACCAAATAAATAATCTTTATCTATTAATTCATTTCTTTTATTTGCTATATTTTTGCATCCAGTTAACACTTCATAACATTTAATACCTTTTTCTTCACACATTTTACTAACAAGAGGAGTTGAAACAATACTTTTTATCATATATGAATTATTTGTTATATTTTTATTTTCAAGAATATAATTTGCAAATAAAGCACCTATTAAGTTACCATTTATTTGTTTATATTCATTATTTACTTTATACATAGCCCCTACTCTATCTGCATCTGGATCTGTTAATATAATAATATCTGAATCATTTTCTTTAGCGTATTTAATTCCAAGTTCATAATTTTTTTCATATTCTGGGTTTGGTTCAGGTGCTGTTGTAAAATTACCATCATAAATACATTGTTCTTTTACTATATTATAATTAAATTTATATTTATCAAGTAATTCTTTAGCAGTCTTTATTCCGACACCATGTAGTGATGAATATGTAACTTTTATATCTTTAGCATATTTATCTAATAATTCTTTATGTATAATTGCTCTCTCATTTTCTTTTACAAAAGATTCATGCACTTCATCTGGTGTAATACAAAATAATTCGTTATTTTTAGGGGCATATTTAAGTATTTCAAAGTTGTCTAAACTATTTACCTCTTTTATAATTAAATCGTCTTCTGGAGGCACTATTTGACCTCCTTTATTATTGTATACTTTATAACCATTATATTCTTTTGGATTATGTGATGATGTAATAACTATACCACTTGTACAATTTAAATATTTAACTGCAAAAGAAAGTTCTGGAGTTGATGTATATTCTTTAAATAAATATGTTTTAATACCATAATAATTTAGTATTAAAGCAGCATCAAGTGCATAATCACTTGAATTATTTCTAGTGTCATATGCGATTACTACACTTGGATTATCATGATGTTTATTTAAATAATTCGCAAGTCCTACAGTTGCTTTACCTACAGTATATTTATTCATTTTATTTGATCCAAGTCCCATTAATCCTCTAATACCCGCAGTACCAAATTCTAAATCAGAAGAAAATGATTCTTCTTTTTCTTTTTCTGTCATATTTTTTAATATTTCTTTATCACTATCACTTATTCCATTATCATTTAACCATTTATTATATCTATCATTCATAAAAATTTCTCCCTTACTATTTAATTATACAAAAGAAAAAAATAAGTGTAAATTTTTTTAACACTTATCTTTACATTTTTTTACTTCTAGGATGTGTTTCATTATATTTTTCTTTTACATAATTATTAGATATATGAGTATATATTTGTGTTGTTTTAATATTTTCATGTCCCAAAAGTGTTTGTACACTTCTAAGATCTGCGCCATGATTAATTAAATGAGTCGCAAATGAGTGTCTTATAGTATGAGGTGATAATTCTTTATTTATTCCTTTTTCTAGTGCAATTTCCTTTAGTATTTTAAAGAAGCCTTGTCTTGATAAACTATTCCCGTGTGCATTTAAAAATAATAAATTAGAAGACTTATTTTTTAAAAGTGTATTTCTATATACATTAATATAATTTTTTAAAGCAATAGTTGCTATATCATCAAGTGGTACAATTCTTTCTTTACTTCCTTTACCAAAACATCTAACAGCGTTCATTTCAAAATCAATATCATTGACTTCTAAACTTAATAACTCTGATACTCTAAGACCAGATGAATACATAAGTTCAAGCATAGCCTTATTTCTATAATCTAATGCATTTTCACATTTTATATCTAAAAGTTTATTTATCTCATCTTCATTTAAAACATGTGGAACTGTTTTTGGCATTTTAAGACCAACAATATCATCACAAGGATTATCACTAATTAAACCATTTCTAGATAAATATTTAAAATAATTTCTAATAGATACTATATGTCTATTAACTGTTTTAGAATTTTTATCTTTACTAATATACATTATATAATTTGTAATATCTTTTTTTTCTATTTTTTTATAGGGTTTTTTTACATATTCAAAAAAAGCAACAAGATCTCTATAATAACCATCAACTGTATTTTTACTAAGGCCTCTTTCTATTTCAACATAATTTATATATTCTATTATTTGTGCATCTATATCCATATCATTCACCATAATAATTATACAACAAATAAAAAAGATTAGTAAACTAATTCTAATCTTTTAACAAATATAACACTATATTAATAACTTCTTTTTTCATTTCATCATAATTTAAACTCTTATGTGCATGGTAAACAATTTCATGGCAAAAGTTATCTATAAGACCTATTATAATATGCACCTTTTCATTTAAATTCTTAACATTAAAATTATTATATTTAAGTGTATTTACAATTTTTTCATTCATTTTAAATTCATTATCTTTAAAAATTTGATTTATTTCATCATCTATATGACTCATTGCGATTAATTCTTCATGAGCCTTTTTACTCATTTTATGTGTGTTTATAAAACTATCAATCATTCTATTTAATATTTTTTCATATGAAGCAATATTCATATGAAACATTTTTCATATTTTTTTAAATATTATGAAAAAATTAAAAAAAGTTAGAAATTAAATCTAACTTTATGACATTTAAATTATTCGTTTGTACTTACTAAATCTTTATGTTTTTCATAAAATTTAACTAATGCAACACTTTGTTCTTCTTCAGTCAATTCTTTAATTGATTCACTACTTTCATCAATTTTAAACATTTTAACATCATTTCCATCATTAACATTTACAGTATATATATAATCATCTATCTCATCTAATATAGCATAATCAATATCTTTTACTGTAATTATATCCATTTTTTTATCTTCCACGGCTTACACCTTCTTCTTTAGTATCAACTACACCATTCACATATGCTTTTTTTGCTTCTTTATGAATTTCCTCTTTTGATATATCTCTTCCAACAACTTCATCCGCTACGCTTCCTTGAAATTTTCTTTTAAAAGCAATATAAGCTTGTACATCATTATATCCATTATTTTCTGCACTTTGTCTTAAATAACTGATAACTTCTTCATAAGAAACAGGAGAATTACCAATACTATAATCAAATCCATGTTCAGAACATTCAGTTTGTCCAACATAATCATTATACTCGAAATTATTATAAATTACTTTTTCACCTTGTGAAACTTCATATGCTTCATGAGCACTCCAACCAGCGTATGCTGCTAAACCTAAAGCTATTATAGTGCCACTTACAAATCCTATCTTTTTTAATTTGCTTAAAGTTTCTTGTTTCTTTTTTTCACTTTCTCTTTCTTTTTTATTTCTTTCCTTAGCTATTTTTATATCAATTTTTCTTATTTGTTCATCATATTCCTTGTCTATTTCATCTAAAATATCACTCATATGTTTTCTCCTTTATCACTTTAATAATAGCAATTAATTTTAGTAATGTCAATTAATGTATACATAATAAGTATAATATGTACAATTATTTACATAATTAAAGCATATCAATAATTTTTGTCTTCTATTGATATGCTTTATTATTTTAATTATATAAAATTTCTTTTTCCCTTTTCTTTTATGCTAATTATATGATAAATAATACATATTTCTATGCTTTTAATTTATAAATACGAAGTATATAATGCTTTTGTTTTAAATAAAAGAGAATATTTTAATCATCATCTCTTATGACAAGTCTTATTAAACCATCATGTTTAAAAAAATATTTGGCCATTGCATCTGATAGTTCTTCACTAGTAACTTTTTTAAAAATTTCTAGATGTTTTTCTTTTTGCCTTTTAAATATAATTCCATCCTTTTCGTCATTTACATTTACTGTATAAACATAATCATCTATTTCATCCGCAATTAAATAATGTGATCCATTATACATTATCTTTTCCTCTTTTTTATCTTTCAACGATTTATTCTCCTTCCACTTAAAAATTTAATATTAGTACATATCTTAATCATTATCTTTATCTATTGGTACAATTTTTAATGTATAACCTAATGGTTCTAATAATTCTAACATTGTTTTTAAATGTGGTGAATTAGCACCCGACTCAATTCTTGCAACTGTAGTTCTAATTATATTAGTGCTTTCTGCAAGTTCTTGTTGAGTCATTTTAGAATCTTTTCTGATTTTTATATATTCACATATTAATTCATACTCCAAATCCATATACATTTTTTCTTTTTTCATATCTATTCCCATTTTTATCACCACTTACATTTTATCAAAAATGTTAAAAAAATACTAGAATTATTCTTTATTGTAATCTTCACATTTTGTTTCTAATAATATAAAATTACAACATCTATTTCTAACATTTGATGATAATTTATTATTTTTATATAAATTATACAATAATTTTGATTTGGTATAGATTTCTTTTTTATTTGTAGTTAACCATCTAAGTTGTTTTTTCATAAGTTCAATTCTTTTATATTCTTTCTTGTCATTTGTTTTTTTATTTAAATTAAATTCAACATAGTTATTTTTCATTACAGGAACCATATTATTAAAATTAATTACGCCAAGTTTCCCGTCTTCTATTTTTATTAAATCAATTTGATTTTTTAAACGTTTATGTTTTTCTTTTGGACTTGATAATGGTGCAAAATACTCATATTTACCAACAATAAATAATACACCAATAAAAGGTCTTAGCTCTTTATCAAAAGCATTATATATGACTTTCTCATCAAAATTTCTTAAATAATCACAATATTTAGAATCTATTTTTACAATTTTAAATTTTCTATACATATAATATCACCTACTAAGAAAAAGAAAAGATTAGAGTGTGCTCTCTAATCTTCATTTTTAACTGCCATTTATAGGGCTGGCTTCACCCACTTTTTTAGTTGCCATTTATAGAGCTGGCTTCACTCACTTTTTTAGTTGCCATTTGAGGCTGGCTTCACCTGCTTTTTTATTGCTACACTAGTAGCAGTATTATTATATGCATATAATAATAGCATAATCATTTATGCATAAATAATATATCATATTTTCTTTAAAATGTCTAATCAACATGAGAGCAAATAAAGTTAACTAGTTTTATCCAGAAATATAATATAAAATACATTCTCCTATTTTACTCTTGTAAAAATATTGTTTTAATAAATTAAATTGTTTTAAAAGTGGATATTCATTTTCCAAAGAAATATTAAAACAATCTTCCCAAGTAGTAATTATGTCAATATCAGTATTATATCCATATTTTTTTAATTCCATATAAAATAAATCAGATGGAAAATAAGGACAATCAAAACGTAGATTTCTCTCTACTTTATCATCATACAGTGCATAATCATATATTTTTCTATCCAAATGTTTAAATTTTATATTAGGATGGTCTTTTAATAATTTTATATAATCATCATATTGATCATCATCATTTTCTTTAAAATCAAAGCCAAAATATCTTGCACTAGTTAATTTATTTTCTTCAATTAAATATTCGTTCAAGTTTTCATTTATAAACTCTTCTTCTAAATAAAACTCGATAAAATCATCTTCTTTTTTTATACAATAATTATCTAAATTAATATATTTTCTTAAAATACTTTCAATTAAATCAAAATCTTTATCGTTAAGTTTCTTTTCTTGTTTATCAAATACTTTTAAGTTTTGTACTATTCCTTTTGCTAATACAACTGACATATAATCACCTCTAAGCAAAATATATCATTTATGATACATTAAGTCAATATATTTTTTTACATTTTGTTAATTTTTAATTAAATGCTATTTCAGTTTCTATTTCATCATCAACAATCAAAATATATAAAAATATAATTCCACTAATTAAAATTAAAAATGAACCTATAAATGTCGCATAAGATAATACTTTCTTTTTATTTGAATCACTTTCATTTAATTCCATAATTTTATTATATCCATCTTGGGCAAAATAATAGTACACTATAAGTAATATTAAGAATATAAAAATCATTAATCCTTGATACTCTTTTTTACTTTTTTCATCATCATATAAAAGAAACTTCTTTTCAATGCTATTTGCGTAATAACTAAGAATAATAATTATTATATAAATTACCCAAATAAAATTTTCTATTTTAATATCTTTTAATTTATCTAATTTGCCTTTATCCATAATAAATTATATGAATAATTGATAAATTATTGTATAATTATATATGAAAGGACTGATAAATATGAATACACCACTAGCGCTTAAATTAAGACCAAAAACAATTGATGACGTTATCGGTCAAAAACACTTAGTTGGAGAAAATGCTCCTATTAGAAACTTTATAAATAATAAAAGAATATTTTCTATGATTTTATATGGTAATCCTGGAATTGGTAAAACATCTATTGCATGTGCTATCGCAGGATCTATAAATGAAAAATATAGAGTACTTAACGCAACTGTTAATAATAAAAAAGATATAGAAGTTGTAATAGAAGAAGCAAAAATGTATGATGGTATTGTACTTATAATGGATGAAATACATAGACTTAATAAAGATAAACAAGATATACTTCTTCCACATCTAGAATCTGGTCTTATTACTTTAATTGGTCTTACTACATCTAATCCATATCACAAAATTAATCCAGCAATTAGAAGTAGATGCCAAATATTTGAACTTAAGCCTCTTACTTTAGATGAAGTTATAGAAGGACTTAATAGAGCTATTAAATGTGAAGATTTAAAAGGTATAAAAATTAAAAAAGATGTAATAGAATACATTGCAAAACTATCATCTGGAGATCTTAGAAGTGCATATAATTTACTTGAAATATGTTATTACTCTACTAGTGATAAAAATATAACTATGGATGTTGTAACTAAGATAAATAATAAACCTGCATTATTTGCTGATAAAGATGAAACAGGTCATTATGATTTACTTAGTGCATTTCAAAAATCAATTAGAGGTTCAGATGTAAATGCAGCATTACATTATCTTGCAAGACTTCTTGTAATTGAAGATTTAGATAGTATTTATAGAAGAATGACAGTTATTGCTTATGAGGATATTGGACTTGCTAATCCATCAATGGGTCCTAAAGTTGATGCATGTATTAATGCATGTGAAAGAGTTGGTATGCCAGAAGCAATGATTCCTTTATCTGTTACAATTACAGAAATGGCATTATCTCCTAAATCAAATAGTGCATATAGCGCACTACATGATGCAATTAAAGATATTGAAAATGGTAATAATTACCCTATTCCAGAAACAATTAGAATAGATTCTACTATTTATAAATATCCTCATGATTATAAAGGTAGTTTTGTAGTTCAACAATATATGCCAGATAATTTAATAAATAAAATATATTATAAGCCAAAATTAACTAGTAAATATGAACAAAATCTAGCACTTATAGATCAAAGAATTAAAAAAATAAAGGAACAAAGTAAGTAATTGTTCCTTTTAATTATATATTAAGTATTTTTCAACATTTTTGTTCATTATTTTTAACATTCTAACACTCTCAAAATATTTTTCAGATCCTTCTTCCATATATTCTAGTAGTATTTTAGTTGCATCTTCATATGAACCATTCATAAAATATATATATCCTAAATAATATTTAAATATTGGCATATTAGTATCATTATAAAATTTTTGACAATATTTTAATGCTTTATCATATCTATCATATGCTAGATATAAAGTTAGTTTATTTAAATTGCTTTCATATTTTTTTCTTGAAAGTAAATTCATATTTCTAAATATCATCTTTTCATTTAATTTGTTTTTTAAATATTTAAATTTACAACTATTCCTATAACTTATATTGCATAAATTCCCTAATTCGATTTTATAAATCATATCATATGCTTCACTAATTTTATTTTTATCAATGTAGTATTTAAGTTTTTTTATGTTTTCCTCTAATTCAATCATATATTTCTCCCTTTTTTTCTACAGGAAACAATATATCACATTAAATTAAGTTTATAAATACTTTCGACAAATGATTACAAATTTATTATAGAATCATTTAATATATCTTTTAGAATATAATCAGCAATTAATATACCTGCAGTATTTGGTACTACACTATAAGATGCCGGTGTTCTAATTCCCGTTTTAACAGGCACTTCTGTACTAGATAATACTGTTATATTATCAGTTATATTTAGTTTATTTATTTCATGTCTTATTACTTTAGCAAGTGGATCATAACTTGTTTTTTTTAAGTCCATTATTTTCAATTTAGTTGGATCAAATTTATTACCTGTTCCCATACTTGAAATAAATTTAATATTTCTATTTAAGCATTCTCTAATAAGCATTATTTTAGTTGTTACTGTATCACATGAATCTACTAAATAATCTATTTTATTATTAAATAATATTTTTTTAGTTTCTTCATTTAAAAATATATCATATTTGGTTACGTTACATTTAGGATTTATATCTTTTATTCTCTTTTCAAAAGCATCTACTTTCTTCATATTTAAGTTTGAATCAAGAGCAATTATTTGTCTATTTTTATTTGTTATATCTATAGTATCCGCATCGACTATTATAATATTTTCTATACCATTTCTTACTAAAGTTTCAAGTACATATCCACCAACACCACCTACTCCTATAACTGCTACTGTTTTATTATGTAACCTGTTTAAATTGTCTTTCCCAATTAATTTTTCTAATCTATCAAACATATTTTACCTCACAAAAAAATACCTAAAAAGGTCAGGGACGATAAACCTACACATTTGTGCAGGTGGGCATCCCATAATAAACTTTAGGATTCTTATATAAATATAAGTATTCAACACCGTTTACTAATTCTGATTCCCTTATTCGTCATTTAGTCGGTTTTATGTTCACCTGATTGTTCCTTTTATAGGCACTTTAATTATAACATGTTTATATAAAAAAAATAAAGTCTTTTGACAAAACTTTACTTTTTTATACATAATAATTTTTTTCATGATTTTTTTTATAAACAAATTTATAAGCATCTTTTTCTCTTTCATCACTTAGATAATCCTTTTCCATTTTATCATAAACTGGAGAATATATTGCTTCTACTATTTTTTTAATATCAGAATCTAAATGTAAATATTCTTCGCAACATGATAATGGTAATCCTACCTTTTTATAGTATGATTTATCATGAATTTTTTCTTTTTTTGAACTTCTACATTCTACTATTTGTTCAAGTACGTATGCACCTAATTCATCATCTTCTATAAATGAAAAGTTTTCTAATAATAGATTCCATAACACTCTTATATGTGATCTACCATATTCATAATCTTTTTCTAATTCTATAAAAAATTCATCATTAACAATATTCATAACGCACATCACCCTTTTTTTGTGAGAATTATAATATCATAAATTTTATATATTGTCAAAGAAAAAGCAGCATTTACGTGCTACTTCACAGTTATATTTAATTCTTCTAATTGTTTTTCAGAAACAGTATTAGGTGCTTCACTCATAAGACAACTTGCTGATGATGTCTTAGGGAATGCTATTACATCTTTTATATTATCTGTTTCACATAAAAGCATTGTAAGTCTTTCAAGACCAATTGCAAGTCCACCATGAGGAGGAGTTCCATATTTAAATGCATTTACAAAGAAACCAAATTTTTCTTCAATATCTTCTTTAGTTAATTCAAGTGCTTCAAACATTTTTTCTTGAACATCTGCATTATGAATACGAATAGATCCACCACCTGCTTCATAACCATTACAAACAATATCATATGCTTTAGAATAACAATGTTCTTTATCTGTTAATAATTTATCTATATCTTCATCTTTAGGAGCAGTAAATGGATGATGACATGCAACAAATCTATTTTCTTCTTCACTCCATTCAAATGATGGAAAATCAGTTACCCAAAGAAATTTATAATCACCTTTCTTAATTAAATCTAAATCTCTAGCAAGTTTACATCTAAGTGCTCCAAGACTTGTTTTAGTAATTAGTTTTTTACCAGCAATTACAAATATTAAATCATTTTCTTCTAAGCATAAGCTCTTTATTAATTCTTCTTTTACTTCATCAGTTAATATTTTTGCAATACTACCTGTAAATTCATTATTATTATATTTTAAGAAGAATAAACCATTTGCTTTGTATGTTTTAACAAAATCAGTTAATTTATCTATATCTTTTCTAGAATATTTATCAGCTGCATTTTTTACAACAATTGCATTTATAATACCATTACTTTCAAGTTCTCTTTTAAATAATTCAAAATTACATTTACTAAATACACTAGTAACATCATTTATTTTCATATCAAATCTTAAATCAGGTTTATCAGATCCATAAAAGTTAATCGCATCATCATATTTCATTCTCATAAGAGGAAGTTTTATATCATAACCTTTTACTTCTTTAAATATTGTTTGGAATAATTTTTCTGTATTATCCATAACATCTTCTTCATTTACAAAACTCATTTCCATATCAATTTGAGTAAATTCTGGTTGACGATCTGCTCTTAAATCTTCGTCACGAAAACATCTTGCAATTTGAAAGTATTTTTCAACTCCACCAATCATAAGTAATTGTTTATATATTTGAGGACTTTGTGGAAGAGCATAAAAACTTCCTTTATTTACTCTACTTGGAACTAAATAGTCTCTTGCTCCCTCTGGTGTTGATTTAGAAAGTATTGGTGTTTCAACTTCTATAAAACCATTATCTGATAAGAATTTTCTAGCAGCCATAGTTATTTTATGTCTTGTAATAAGATTATTTTTAATATTATCACGTCTTAAATCTAAATATCTATATTTAAGTCTAGTATCTTCTAAAGCATCATCTTTATCAAGTTCAAATACAGGTGTTGCAGCTTCATTTAATATTTCAAGAGAACTAACATTTACCTCTATTTCCCCTGTAGCCATATTAGGATTTTTAGATTGTCTTTCTTCTATAACACCATTTACTTTTAAAACATATTCATTTCTTACTTTTGATGCTTCTTCATAGCAATCATTATCAGGATTAATTACAAGTTGTACTTTACCACTTCTATCTCTTAAATCAATAAATATAAGTCCTCCAAGATTACGAACTTTAGAAGCCCATCCATAAAGTTCAACATTTTCTCCTACATTTTTAATATTAAAATCATTATTATTGTATTTCTTCATTATCTCACTTCTTTCAATTAATACTCATTAATTATAGCATATAAAACATAAAAAAAAAAGGATAATAATTATCCAAAATTAATTTTTCTTCTTTTTATCAGGCGTATATTTAAGTGATAAATTATCTAGTTCTACATCATTGTTTTGTTTCTTTATTTCTTTTTCTAGAATATTATCATTTTCTTTTTGTGATTTTTTCAATTCAATCATTTCATCTAAATTTTTTCTTTTTTCTTTCAGCATATCAATATCATATGAAATATTTAATCTTGTATGATCATTTACCTTATTATATTTGTTTTCAAGCTCGGCAATATCTTCAGATTTACCTGTAAGTTCTTTTAGTGCATTATTTCTATCATTAATCCATTGTTGTTTTTCTTTATCTACACTTATATATTTATTCTTTTCCAAAATTCTGATAAGATCATCAGATTCAGATGCAATATCTTCAAGAACTTTATAAATTTTATTATCGCCTTCATAATTTCCACATAAATAAGATATGTTTGAAAAAATAAGAAGCAATCTTATTATTGGTAAATAACTAAGCGAAATATCTAAAGCCCAATCTGACTTAGCATAATCTTCTTTAAAATAATTTTTTATAACAAATTTTGGTATTCTTTTTTTAGCTTTTTCATCTACAATATAGCCTTTTTCATCTAATTTTTCTTTAATTTTTTTAATAGTTTTATTTCTCTTATGTTTTACTATAATAACATCAATAAATGTTGGTAAAACTGCATACATAATCCATGTCATTTTTTATTTTTCTCCTTACAAATATTTTTAAGTTTGCAAGTATCACATTCTGGTTTTATTGCTTTACAATAATATCTGCCAAATAAAACTAATTGTTTATGTCTTTTATTCCATGTATCCCTTTTAAATTTTCTTCTAAGTTTCATTTCAATTTCGTAAACATCATCATTTTCTTTAGCTAGTCCAAGTCTTTTACTAACTCTAGTTACATGAGTGTCAACTGCTATATTAGGTTCTATTTCAAGTTCACCAAATAAGACATTAACTGTTTTTCTACCTACTCCTGGCATTTTTTCTAAATCTTTTCTTTTTCTTGGCATAATACCGTTATAGTCATCTACTATTATTCTTGCTATTTCTTTTATATAAAGTGCTTTCTTATTATATGAACCAAGTTCTCTAACAATACTTTTTAAATCATCTATATTCGCATCTTTTAATTTTTCCAAAGTATCATATTTATTAAATAATACTTTTGTTACTTTATTTACTCTTTTATCAGTAGTTTGAGCACTAAGAGTTATTGCTATTAAAAGTTGATAATCTTTAGAATATTCAAGTTCACACTTAGGATTGGGTAATAATTCTTCTAAATAATTTTCTATTAATTCAACTCTCATTATATATTTGTATCTAGAAAATCTATTAAATTATCTAGTTCAATCTTTTTCTCTTCTTTAGTTAAATTATCTTTTATAGTAAGTACATCAGTTAATTCTTCCTCTTCTCCAACCATAATTATGTATTTACTATTATATCTATCTGATTCTTTAAACTTAGCTTTCATATTTTTTCCAGTTAAATCTAAATCAACTTTATAACCACACATTCTAAGTTTTTGAGCAAGCTCTAGAGCATAAAAATTTTCTTTATCAGTAATTGTTAAAATATATACATCAAGACCAGTATCTTTAACAAGGTTAATATTAAGTGCATCTAAAGTTGCGACTATTCTATCAAATCCAAATGCAAATCCAACCGCAGGTACACTAGGCCCATCTAGTGAAGATAATAAATTATCATATCTTCCTCCTCCACCAATAGATCCAAAATCATCTATTTCACTTATAAATTCAAATACAGTATTTGTATAATAATCAAGACCTCTAACTAAAGAATTATCAATTTCATAATCTATTTCTAATTGGTCTAAATATTCTAAAACATTTTTAAAATATTTATCTTCTTCTTCATTTAAATAATCTAATATACTTGGTGCATTTTTAATAAGTTCGTTATTAGAATCAACCTTGCAATCTAATATTCTAAGAGGATTTTTGTGTAATCTTTCTTTACAGTCACTACAAAACTCATCAATACTACCCTCAAAATGTTTTATTAAAGCTTCTCTATATTTATTTCTTGTTTCAATTCCACCAATTGAATTTATTTTTACTTTAGCATTTATACCAAGTTCTCTTAAAAAATTAATACCAAGTGATATAACTTCAGCATCCATTATAGGATTATTAGATCCATAACTTTCAATACCCATTTGTCTAAGTTCTCTATATCTACCTTTTTGTGGTCTTTCATACCTAAACATAGAACCATAATACCATAATTTAAGAGGAAGAGTATTATAAAGTTTATTTTCTATTATAGATCTTGCTACACCTGCAGTACCCTCTGGTCTTAAAGTGTTATTTCTTCCACCTCTATCTACAAAATCATATGTTTCTTTTGTAACTATATCAGTTGTTTCACCAACACCCCTATGAAATAATTCACTTCTTTCAATTAATGGTGTTTCTATGTAAGAATAATTATAACTTTCACATACTGCTTGAAATAATTTTTTTACATAATCATGTTTTTTTGCTAAATCACCATATACATCATACATACCTTTTAATTTTTGTATCATATTTTTCACCTACCACTTAAAATTATATCATATATTACAGATATTTAGAAATGTTTTCATCTTTTAGTTTTAATGACTTAATTTTTAAATTATATAAATTTTGAATAGAATTAATAGAAAAATCAAGCCAATCTTTAATACCTTTTCTTACCATTTTTTCACTTTTTACATCTATACTTTTTCTTTCAATAATTTCATTAATTATCTTATCTTTATTTTCTATAAATTGATTTATTTTTTCACAAGCACCAATAGGCACAAAATCAGATGAAGCATCCTCAAATTCATCATCATAATCATCATCATTATCACATAGCATTTGTAAAATTGTTGGATCCATTTTTTCATTTTCTTCGAGTTTTTCTTTATTAATGTCTTCTTCATCAGAAAATGATGGAACGTAACTACTAAATAACTCAATAAGATTTAAATCATTATTCTCAAATTCTCCTTCTAAAAAATCTTCATTTAAAGTATCTTCAATAAAACCTTTATTTTTCCAAACTGATTTTTTTTCTTCGATTAAAATTTTATCTTCCAATAATCTTTCAAATTCTATTATATCATTAAAATCAATAACATTATCAGCAAAAATTAATCCTTTTATATAATTTATTCTATTTTTAAAATTATACTTTTTATTAAATCTATAAGATCTTAAAATATACATTCTAACACAATCAATATTTGGAATTATTGACGAAAAAAACTCTTCAATTCTTTCTGCTTCATTTACCTTTCTTTTAAATAAATTAACATTGTTTAAATCATAAAATTTATTATTGTAAAACTCTAACGCATAACTAAATCTTTCCATAACACATACCTCAACTTTATCTATATATTACAACAAATTCTTTATATATTCAAGAAAAAAATAGGATTATTTCCTATTTTTCAAAAACTTTAAAATATAAAAACATTCAGGTAAAAATAATAAAATAGCAATTATAAGTAAAATACTAGAAAATATATTCCATTTACCAAGTAATAACACTAATGAAATAGATATTATATGAAGAGTTGTTTTAGTTTTACCAAATATATTAGATTTAATAACTATTTTAGTTCTTTTCATATAACCAAGTGCAAAAACACATGATAAAAAATCTCTAATAAATATTAACAATGTCCAATAAGGAATAATATTTTTAATAAGTAAACAAATGGTTACAGATAACATTAAAAATTTATCTGCAATACCATCAATTATTTTTCCAAAATCGGTACATTTATTATATTTTCTTGCTAAGTAACCATCTAAAAAATCGGTTAGTCCTAAAAATACAAATAATATAAAACAATTTAAATTTATACCCTTATCTAGAAGCATAAATATTAATGGAAATGTTCCTATTATCCTTATAAATGTTATTATATTTGCCATAAAACCTCCTATATTTTTTCTTTTATATCATCTATTTTTTTAGATATATCACCCTTATAATACTTGAAAATTGTTCTTAATATAATTGTAAGTGGAAGTGCAATAAGTATTCCAATAAATCCTCCAAGTACACCACCTGCAAATACAGCAAATATTGTTAAAAGTGGTGAAATATTATTTGTCTTACCATATACTTTTGGACTTATTATATATCCATCAATATTAGGAAGTACAATAGCAACTATAAGTGTTAATATAAGAAGTTTAGGACTTACTACTGCTGCAATCATAATTGCTATAACATTAACAATAAATCCTCCAAAATAAGGTATTAAACTAGAAATAGATGATAATATTCCAAGAAGAAGAAAATTTGGATGACCTATAAGTAAGAAAACAATCGTATACTCAAAAAATTGAATAACTAAAGTAAGACATAATCCCCTAAAATACTGTGTTGTTTCATAATCAACCTTCTCAATTAACTTAAATGTTTTTTTCTTTTTCTTTAAATAATATTCTTTAACATTATCTCTAATATTTTCCATATCAGCAAGGAAATATATATAACATACAAATACAATTATAAAATTACTTATAAAATTTATTGATGCATTAAGTAAATTTAATGCTCCATCTGATATATATTTTCCTATATTAGCAGAAACTTTATTAAATATATCATATAAATTTGTTTTTATTGGGCTAATATCTATATCAAATTTACTTCCAAAATCAGTAACAAAAGTTATAATACTAGAAAAGAATGATACTAATTGTTCACTAAATACTGGAATAAGTGAATATACTATAAATCCTAGGAAAAGCACTGTAAGCAAAACAATAAAAGTTACTGCGAGACCCTTTGGCCATTTTTTATTTTCAAGAAATTTTAAAAACGGATAAAAAGCATACGCAATTACAAATGCTATTATAAATGGCTTTAATATTGCAAGTACTTTAAAAAATACACCACCCCATAAATCTCTTAATAAAAAAAGTACATAAACTATAGTTAATAAAATTAAAGTATTTAATAATTTATAATTTATTCTTTTCATTTTTTCACCTTCTCTTTAGATTCTATTATTATTGTAATAGGTCCATCATTAATAAGAGATACCTTCATATCTGAACCAAACTTACCAAATTTAACACTATTATAAATACTGCTGATTTTCTCTTTAAATATACAAAATAATTCTTCTGCTTCTTCTTTATCTAATGCATCATTAAATGAAGGTCTATTCCCATCATATGGATTTGCATATAAAGTAAACTGAGGAATCAACAAAATATCTCCATTAATATCTTTTACACTTAAATTCATTTTATTATCTTTTTCAAAAATTCTTAAATTTAATATTTTATTTATTAAATAATCTATATCTTCTATACCATCATTATATGTCATTCCAAGTAATATCATTAAACCTTTATTAATTTTTTCTTCATATTTATCATCAATAACAACACTAGAATTTAATACCCTTTGAACTACTACTTTCATAAATCTACCTCATATAATGATTTTAACATTTTATTAAAATAAAAACAATAAAAGAATCTATAGTTTCCTATAAATTCTCTAAGATTTATTTAATATTCTATATTTGATTTTAAAACTTCGATAGCAGGACGGGTACCATCACCTGAAGAAGAAACAGACACATTCCCTATACCACGACCTCGACCGGTTACATGCCAAGCAACAGTTGAATTGTTTGAATAAGGATTTTCTATCCAATATCCCCAATTTATTATATTAGAATTCGAATACATTGTATTTTCCATAAGATAATTACATATATCTAATTCTCCTGTTTTACTTGTTCCTACAGTTATATTACATGCTTTATTTATTTCCTGAACAGTTAATAGTCTTGCTGCTTTTTCTGCATAACTAAAACTAACGGGTAATGGTCCTCCTGCTGTTTGACTACCCCCATTTTCTGTAACTATACTTCTTACGTTACTTATTAAACTTACATTTCTCCATTCACTTGTATTTGGTAACTCTTCTATAGCTGTTACTGGTCCATTATTATTTTTTCCACTTAAATCATATGCTGCCAATTTGCTATTACTTGGTTTACCATTACTTACATTATTATAATATATTAATACTGCTGTACTATCATTCATATCTGTTACATAATAAAATCTTTCTGTTTCTGAATCATACGTTTTATCACCGTTTACATCACAGTCAAACGCATCTCCTGATTTTAATGTTCCTTTTGTTCCTAATGAACCATATGTTATTGTTTTTCCTGTTAATCCTGCTCCTGAACAATAATATGTATTATGTGTTTGCGCACATTTTTCTGTATGAAGTTTAATTGCTCTTTTACATACTATACTACTCATATCTTGTCCATCAAAACTAAGTGTATTATTCGTAAAATTTCCATTACAATATTTTATTGCTCCTGTTATATTTTCTTTATTCTTTAATTGTAACTCTTTTGCGTTACCATTTTCCTGATCATCAAAATTAAATGTATAACATCCACTTTCATCACTTGTAAAATTTGTTCCCATCATACTTTCTGATGTTACTTGTGTTTTTATCGCATCTTTTACTAGCTTAATACTACTTTCTGCTGCACTTTTCCTAGAATTTTCTATTACATTTAATATCTTTGGTACTGATATTACCATTAGTATTGCTAATATTACTATTACTGCTAATAATTCTATCAATGTAAATCCTTTATTTTTATTCATCTTTATTTACCTCCATTATATACCTATCATATTAAGTATACCCCCCCCCGGAAGCATTTTGTCAAGGGAAAAATTTAAACCTATATACATAAAAATGTACACAAAAAAATGTACTTTTAAAAAGTACATTAATTCATTATTCTTTCTACACTTATAATGCTAGAATTTTGTTTTAAAAGTGTCATATATTTATTTAAAGTATCAACATTATCTACTTCAACTATTAAGTTAAAAATAGTTTCATTTTCTTTTTGTTTTGTATCAACTTTTGTAATACTTATATTTAAGTTATTTGTCTTAGTTATTATATCAAGCAATACATTTTCTAATTTTTCTGATACTATAGATATATTAGTCTTATACTTTTGCACTTGTTCTTTATTCCAACTAACATCTATAATTCTATCATCCATATGTCTTAAATTGTAACAATTCTTAGTATGAACAATAACTCCATTACCTCTTGATATATAACCAACTATTTTATCACCTTTAACTGGTTTACAACAGTTAGCAAGTGATACTTTTATATTATCAATACCACTAACTAAAATATCATTTTTAAGTTCTATATCTTTAACTTCTCTTTTTGATAATTTAGATAATATAAATTCTTCTTTATTTATTTCTTCTTTTATTGATATATTTATTACTGTATTAGGTGAAAGTTTTGCAGTACCAATAGAATAATATAAATCATCTTCTGATTCTATTTTTAATTCTTTTAAAATATCTGGAATAGTTTCATTAAATTCATTTATTGATATTTTCTTTCTTCTAATTTCCTTTAATAATAAATCTTTACCTTTTTCTATTGCTTCTTTTTTATCTATTTTAGAAAAGAATGCACGAATCTTATTCTTTGTTTGACTAGATTTTACAATAGAAAGCCATTCTTGTGATGGTTTAGAGTTTTTATTTGTTTTAATATTTACTATATCACCCGTATGAAGTTCATAATCAAGTGGAACAATATTATCGTTTACAATTGCTCCTACCATAGTTTCACCTATTTTAGTATGAACTCTATATGCAAAATCTATTGGAGTTGCACCTTTAGGAAGTTCAAATACATCTCCTTTTGGAGTATATACATATATATTTTCACCAAGTACTTCATTTTGTACAGATTTAACAAAATCCTCATCAGAAACATCATATAAATTAAGTTCCATTATATTTCTAAATACCTGAAGTTTTTGTTCCATAGAATTTTGTATTTTTTTACCTTGTTCTTTATAAGACCAATGTGATGCGATACCTCTTTCTGCAACCTTATCCATTTCAAACGTTCTAATTTGTATTTCATATGGTTTACCATCAAAACCAAATACTGTTGTATGAAGTGATTGATACATATTTGTTTTTGGGTTTGCAATATAATCTTTAAATCTCTTAGGTAAAGGTTTATATTTTGCATGAATTAAACCTAAAACTTGATAACATTCAGCTTTAGTATTTACTATAACCCTAAGTGCATAAATATCATATATATCTGATAATTTTTTACCTTTTTGAAGTTTATTATATATTGAATATATGCTTTTTGCTCTGCCTTTTATTTCAAATTCAATATTATTCTCTATTAAAATATCAGAAACTCTTTTTTTCATCTCTTCAACAGATTTATCTCTTTCTTCCTTTGTACTATTTAGTTCTTCTTCTATTTGATCAAAGGCTTCTGGTTTGTAATATTTTAAAGATAATTCTTCAAGTTCTGCCTTAATATATGAAAGCCCTAATCTATGCGCAATTGGCGCAAGTATTTCAAGAGTTTCTTTTGCTTTTAATCTTTGTTTTTCTTTAGGTATTGCCCAAAGTGTTCTCATATTATGACATCTTTCAGCAAGCTTAATAATAATTATTCTAACATCTTCTGTAAGACCCACAAGTATTTTTTTATAGTAATTAACCATACTCTCATTTGCAGCAGATAATGAAAGTTTATTAATTGTAGTAATACCTTCAACTAACGTACTTATTTCTTTTGAAAAGTTTTTTTGTACCTCTTCTATTGTACTATTTCCTTTATGAATTACATCATGTAAAAGCGCAGTTGCTAGTGTATCACTATCTGCATATAAACTTGTAAGAATATAAGCAACATTAAGAGGATGAAAAATATAATCATCCCCTGAAAGCCTTTTTTCACCTTTATGAACATTGTACGCAAATTCATATGCTTTTTTGATTGTATCAATTTCATCAACATTTGTTATATAGGATGCTGCTTCAATTAACTCATCAAGTGTACTTATTTCTTTTTTCATTTAATCATTCCCTTGTTTTAAGAATTTATTCCTTTAACTAATAGTTCTTCTGGTTGTTTTTTCTCTTTTTTACTATTCTTTTTATTATCTTTTTTTGAATTTTTCTTTTCTTTCTTTGGTCTAAGTTCTATTCTTCTCCAAATTTGTGCTGATAAGAATACTGATGAATAAGCACCTGCTATTAAACCAAATAATATAGCAATGTTAAATTCAAATATTTCTCTTGCTCCAAATAGTAACAATGTAATTATTGGAAGCATTGTTGTAATAGTTGTATTAATTGATCTAAATAATGTTTGTTTAATACTTGTATCAACTAGTTTGTCATAATCTTCTTTTGATTTTTTATTTTCTAGTTTCATTATCTTCATATTTTCTCTTATTCTATCAAATATTACTATTGTATTATTTATTGAGTAACCAACGATTGTTAGAATAGCTGCAATATACATAGTATTTATTTCAATATTAAATATTGAGAATAAACAGAACATCATTATTATGTCATTTGCAAGTGCAATAAGAGCACTAACTGCATAACTAAATTTATATCTTAATGAAATATAAAGTGCTATACCAACAAATGCAAATAATAATGCTATAATTGCGTTTTTAATTAAATCTCTTTTTACAACATTTGATACAACTGCAATTTCTATTTTTGCATCATATTTATCTTCTAATTTATTTTGTGTTGTTTTAATTTCATTTTCAGTTAATACATCTTCTACTTTAACGTATACTGTACTATCATTTTGAGTAGTTACATCTGATACTTTGTATCCTAAATCTTGAACACTCTTTTCAACTTCATTTGGATTTATTTTACTATTAGATACTACTGATATATCAGATCCACCTTTAAAATCAACACCAAGGTTTACACCTGTAATTATTGTTACTATTACTGCTAATACAAATACAATTATTGGTGCGATAAAATGTGTTTTAAAGTTAGTTACAAAATTAAATTTGCTCTTTTTTACTTCTTTATTTGGATCATAATTAACAAATGCTTTTGTTTTATTATCAAAGAACTTTGTATTAACAAATAATTTTGTAATAAATCTATTAATAATTACAATTATAAGCATTGTCATTATTAAGTTAATTATAAGCATTGTAGCAAATCCTTTTACAGAACTTTCACCAAATGCAAATAATATAAGTGCGATTATTAATGTTGTTACATTCGAATCAAATATTGATGAGAATGATTCTTTATTACCATTAATAAATGCTGTTTTAAGACTTTTACCTTTTCTTAATTCTTCTTTTATTCTTTCATTTGTAATAACACACGCATCAACTGCCATACCAATACCAAGAACTAATGCTCCTATACCAGTAAGAGTAAGTACACCATCTATTAAATAGAATACTAAGAATACAAGTGATGTATAAATAAGTATTGAAAGTGATGATATAAGTCCTGAAAATCTATAGAAACATATCATAAATACTATAATAGCAGCAACTCCAATTATAGATGCTATTTCTGTTTTATAAAGTGAATTTGTACCAAATTCTGCAGTTACTGTTTTAGAAGATATTTCTTCATATTTAACATTTGATGATCCTGAATTAATTAAATCAACAAGTGTTTTTGCTTGATCATAAGTAAAGTTACCTTGTATTATAACATTACTACTAAATCCTTCTTTAACTGTGGCAGCTGATAAACATTTTACTGTATTTTCATCTTCAAAGTCACCACATTTGTCTTTTGATGTTTTATAGCTATCACCTGATGATTTATCATAGTCAAGCCATATAACTATCAATTGATCACTTGTTTGACTTATTTTATTTGTTGTTTCATAAAATAAATCTTTATCTTTTACATTTAAAAGTATTGCTGGATTACCATCAGAATCTGCTGAAACTTTTGCTCCAGATATAACTGATTTATCCATTAATTTATTATCACTACTATCTCTGAATGTTAATTCACCAGTAACAGTAATATAATCTCTTGCTTCATCTGGATTTTTAACTCCTGCAAGTTTTACTCTTATTTTATCATTTCCTTCAATTGATATTTCTGGTTCTGATACACCTAATTTATCAATTCTTCTAACCATTGTTTTATAAGCACTTTCTAAGTCTTCTTTAGTTAGTTTTTTTGTTTTATCATCTGCTGATGTTACTTTATAAAGTATTTCAAATCCACCTGCTAAATCAAGACCTTTTGTAATGCTATTAAAGATAAATGGTATTGAAACTGTTGCAAAACATGCTACTGTTAAAACTGAAACAAGTACAGTTGCAAGTTTAAATCCACTTTTTTCATATACTACTTTTGAGTCATATTTATCTTTATTAAATGCAAGTATTATATAGAAAATTATAGGAAGTAATATCATTCCTACTATGAATCCATTACTTTTATTAAACTTTTTACCAAGTTTTATATTAAAGTATACAGAAAACCATATATTAATAGGACTAATTAAAAATCCAAATATATAATACCACTTCAAATCTGCTTTTTCTAATAACTTAACAAAGTTAAAAAATGGTATATAAGCATATCCTTTCTTAATATTTATTTTTTCAAATATTTTTGACAAGACAAAACATAGCGCTAAATAGCAAATTAAACTTATTAAAATTACTAACATTACATTCATTCTTTCACCTTCCTAAATACATCATCATTAGTACTAAGTATATCATTTACTATATCACAAAGTGCTAATCCTTCTTTTGTTGACCATATGTTTTTTACTAGATATTCAAATATTTCTTTATCACTTATTTTTATTCCTTTTTTATTTAATATTCTTCTTTTTGTGTTTAATGCAGGAATTACTTTCATATATAATTCTCTTGCACTTTTAAATTCAATATCCATATTTAGTCACCATTTTTGCCCTCGCAATATAATTATACAAAAAAATTACCCATTTTTAAAGAGGTAAAAGCATATATTTATTATATAAATGTTATTTTTGGAGGCAAAATTAATGAAAATGAGTAAATTTATTAAAAGTACTTTAATTTTACTAGTTGGTGGATTTTTAACTAAAGTACTTGGAATGCTTATAAAAATAATAACTACTAGAATAATTGGAACAGAAACTCTTGGACTTTATATGCTTATAATGCCAACATTTAATTTGTTTATAACACTTGCTCAAGGTGGACTTCCTATATCTGTTAGTAAAATAGTATCAGAAAATAAAAAAGATAATAAAAAAATTGTATTTTCATCTATTTTTATATCAATATGTACTACATTCTTTCTAATGATACTTCTTATTTTTATATCTCCATTAATCGCAAAATTTCTTCATAATGATAGTCTCTCATTTCCAATAATGTGTATTGGTCTTACTCTTCCATTTATAAGTTTATCTGGAATAATAAGAGGTTATTTTTTTGGAAAAGAAAATATGTTACCGCATGTTCTTTCAAATAATTTTGAACAAGTCGTTAGAATTATTTTAAATATAATATTTTTGCCACTATTATCTAATTATGAACCAAGAGTAAGTGTTACATTTCTTATTTTATCAAATGTAATTAGTGAAACAACATCTATAATAATTTTATATTTCTTCTTACCTAGGAAAATAAAAGTTACTAAAGAAATGTTAAAACCTGAAAAAATTATTATTAAGGATGTTTTAAACATTTCCATTCCAACAACAGGTTCTAGAATAATTGGTACTATTGGTTATTTTTTAGAACCAATTGTTTTAACTAGTTTTCTTTTAATGAATGGTTATACAACTAATTATATTACATATGAATATGGCGTTTTAACTGGATATGTTATGCCTCTACTACTTCTTCCATCTTTCTTTACAATGGCAATAAGTCAAGCTACATTACCTGTTATTTCAAATGGATACGCAAATAATAAAATACCTTATGTTAAGAAAAAAATTAAGCAATCATTATTATTATCATTTGCTATTGGATTATTCTTTACTATAATTTTAATGATATTCCCTGAAATTTTTATGAAACTTATATATAACAAAAATGAAGGTGTTTCATACATAAGAAAACTCGCACCATTTTTCTTACTATTATATATTCAAACTCCTTTAGTATCTGTAATGCAAGCACTTGATAAAGCAAAGGATGCAATGCATAGCACTCTTGTTGGAAGTATTATAAAAATTGCATTAATTATTATTTTATCATTCTTCGAAATTGGATTATATCCTTTAGTAATTGCTACAGTTGTAAATATAATCTATGTTACTGTATTTAATTACATTAAGGTTAAAAAAATATTTAAAAATAAATAGATACAATATATTATTATTTTCTTAATATATATTCATTAATGTATTTGTATAAAAATGGAAGGTTTAAAGAAAAATTAAGGCTTGATTGATTATACATATATTCTAATAAATCATTTGCATTAAATGATTTATTTAATTTTAGTAATGTTATTTTTTCTTTTTCTATTTTCTTATTAGATAATGTATGCATATTCCATTTTTCAATAGTATTATCTTCTATATTATCACAATATGTGTATACATATTTTAGTTGTTTTCTTGAAAATTTTTGATTTTTAACTTCATCAATATCATTATATTTAAAATCTATATTTTCTTTTAAATCTAAAAGTAAAAAAACACTTTCATTTAAAATATTATTGAGTTTTTTACAAGCGTACTCTATTCTTCTATCACTTTTTATCCAATTTTTAAATATAGTATCAACTATAACTTTTGGAAAAAATGATTTTGTCATAAAAAATGCACCACATCTATAAATAAAATTATTTTTTGGTCTTAAAACTAACCATTTAATCCATGCATCCATTAAAATAAGTGTATTATCAAACCCTTCTGTAAAAAAGATTTTTTTACTTTTTTCTATTGCCATTGAATTTTTACCGATTCTAGGTTCTAGTCCGAATTTAAATATACTATCAATATTATTCTTGTTTGTATAATGTAAAAAACATTTATTTTTATCTATTTTACTTATATCAATATTTTTAATATCATTATAATCCATATTTACCACCATATACTTTTGTATTTTTTCTAAATAATACTTAATTTTTTCATAATATTAGTCAATATAATTTATATCATAAATAATTATCATAGTCTATATTTTAAAATTTTTTTATGGATTTATCTAGGAATTTTTTTATTATGTATCCTTTTAAATATTTATTAATTTTAAAATATTCCAACTTGAGGTCACATTTTGTGACTTCAAGTTTAACTTAAACAAATCATCTTTTGTTAAGTTCACATTTTTATTATTTTATCTTTTTTAGTATATTCTTTAAATATTCATTATCTTCTATTTTATTAATTGCAAAACATTTTTTACCTAAATCTTTAAATGATGCACCTGAATGATATAATACCTTTTTATCTAGTATTACGAATCTATCATGAAACTTATCACTGTATATTACTTTTAAATTATGATATTGCCTATTATATTTTTTTATATCTATATCTTTTAATAAATTAAACTTTCTGGTAACAATAGTTACTTCTACATTTAGATTTGTAATCATATCTAAAATACTTTTATCTGCATAATTATCTATTATAATTATTCCTTCATTTGCTTCTTTAAATATATCAATTAATAGTGAATATGCATCATATATTTGTCCTTCGTAAAATATTGCATTAATCTTCTCTTTTTCATTTAACTTATCAAAAAATTCTTCTAATTTTAAAATTCTTTCTTCATGATTTAATATTATTGAATTTTTATTTTCAAATGATAAATACCTTTTCATATAAACAAATGCATCAATTATTTTCATACTAACAATATCTGCAACAGGTGTTTTAAGTATAGTAGCAAGCATTGCGACTCCCTGTTCTGTAAATGCATATGGCATTTTTCTAACACCACCATAAGTATTCAAACTTGAAGTCCCAAATTGGGACTTCAAGTTATCATATTCACTCTTCGTTAATTGAAACATATATCTTTCTGGAAACTTATTTATATGTCTCTTTACCGCCTGATTAATAGTTTTTGTTCCATTTGTACATTCATATAATCTTGCTAAATCAGAATCTAACATTACCTGTTTCCCTCTTATTTCATATATCATATCTTCTATATTTAATTCTTCTTTTAATTCGTACATTTCTTTTCTCCTATCTTTTTAATTATATTACTTAATATTTCTTTATCTTCTATTTTATTAATTGCAAAACATTTTTTACCTAAATCTTTAAATGATGCGCCTGAATTATATAATTCTTTTCTATCTATTATTATAAATCTATCATGAAATGTATTATTATTTATAAAT
>OBAG01000090.1_pt1 | contig 111682 bp, 112 predicted proteins | sample 1517701 | NCBI WGS metagenome assembly OBAG01 (sample SAMN04571702, study PRJEB22368) | human gut metagenome | biome: human gut; material: stool | host: Homo sapiens | place: Luxembourg | collected 2012-09-07 | reverse complement strand
AAATAACAGAGAAAGTAGTAGATAATATAGATTATGATGCATCAGGAACAGTTCAGGATAAATTAAAAGATTTAGACAGTAGAATAGATAATATTGAAAATAGTATGTTAGATAAAATATATCCAGTAGGAAGCGTATATATAAGCACAACATATAGTACTATAGAAGAGGTAACAAATGCTATAGGAGGAGAATGGGAAAAGTATGCACAAGGAAGAACAATAATAGGTGATGGAACAGTAACTGATTCTAGTGGAAATACAAAAATATATAATGCTAAAGATGGAAATAGTATAGAAGGCGGCCAATTGTCGACGACATTATCTTCTTCAAATATACCAAGTTTATCGGTAACAGGTACTACAAATTCAACAGGTAATGGTTATAGTATTGGATATGGTACATCAAATAGAACAACTTCATCAAACGGAAATCATACTCATAATATGATTCCTTATTGTGTTAATTGTGGTGGAGGAACATTTATTTCTAAAAGTTCTGTAATGGCTTGGTATTATTATGATTATTCTTCAACTCGTAATTATGGAATGAATTGGCTTGCAGGTAATACATTAAATTTAAATGTTAATTATAATTCTGGAATAACTTCATCTTCAGGATCTCATTCTCATACAGTATCAGATTACTATGCTAATAAAATTAGTGGTGTAGAAGCACATACACATGCATTCACTGGTAACTATACAAATAAAAATGTTGAATCTATAAGTAATGAAAGTCCATATGTAACAGTATATATGTATAAAAGAGTTAAATAAATCACTAATTTTAGTGATTTTTTCTTTACATTTAAATTAAACTGGTATAATATATTATCACATGAATTGGAGAATTGTTATGGATGAAGATTTTAAGAATTTTATGTCACTTGTAAATATATATACACAAAGACTTACACTTGGTAATTCAGTATATAATCTTGTTACTAATTTAGAAGAAGAAATATTAATTTATGAGTATAATAAAATCGAATTATCTAATGAACTTAAGGCATTATGTGGTTTTATAGAAAAAGATGAAGATATAGAAAATAATAGATATGCACTTGCATATGCAGCAAGTAAGTATTTTAATACTACAGAAACTGGTAATAAGCAAGTAGATAAATACATATTACAAATGCAACAAAAATATGATAAAATTATATAGGTGATAAATATGACTTTTGAATATAACAATAAAAAATATGAAGTAGTAATTGAAAAGAAAAACAATAAAAATACTTATATAAGAGTTAAAGAAGATTTAAAAATTTATGTATCAACATCTTATTTAACACCTAAAATTATGATTAAATCATTAATTGAAAATAATAGAGATTCAATAATAAAAATGATTAAAAAAAGAGAAAAAGATAATATAAAACAAAGTGAAAATTATTTTTTAGGAGAAAAAATAGAAATTAGAATATGTGATACTAAAAAGACATTCTTTGATGGACAAACATTATATTCAAATAGTAAAGAAAATATAGAAAAATGGTATAAAAAGAAATGTGAAATTATTTTTAAGGAACATTTAGATAATATTTATAATAATTTTTCTAAAAAAGTTCCATATCCATCACTTACAATTAGAAAAATGAAAACAAGATGGGGTGTATGTAATAAAAAATTACAAAAAGTAACACTTAATTATAATTTAATATATATGGATACTAAATATTTAGATTATGTAATAGTTCATGAATTATCACACTTTATACATTTTGATCATAGTAAAAACTTTTGGAGTTTAGTAGAAGAAAATGAACCAAATTATAGACAAATAAGAAAAGAGATGAGAGAGTAATGACTATAGATTCAGTAGATAACAAAAAAATAAAAAACATAAGAAAATTAAATCAAAAAAAATATAGAGATGAAACAAATGAATTTTTAGTTGAAGGTATTCATCTTGTAAAAGAAGCATATAAAGAAGGATTATTAAAAGAAGTAATTTTAGAAGAAAATGAAGAAATAGATTTTAAAATAGATACTACATATGTTACATATAATGTGATAAAATCTATATCTAGTCTTGATACACCATATAAAATTATTGGAGTATGTAAAAAGAAAGAAGAAAAAGAAATAAATGGAAATGTACTAGTGCTTGATGGCTTACAGGATCCTGGAAATCTTGGAACTATAATTAGAAGTGCAGTAGCCTTTAATATAGATACAATAATTCTTAGTAAAGATACAGTTGATTTATATAATCCTAAGGTAGTTAGAAGTACTCAAGGTATGAATTTTCATATTAACATTATAAGAAGAGATTTAGAACATGAAATAAATGCTTTAAAAGAAAAAGGATATACTGTATATTCCACAGATGTAATAAATGGAAAAAACATAAAAAATGTAAAAGTTAATGGTAAATATGCTATAATAATGGGTAATGAAGGAAATGGAGTAAGAGAAAACATTAAAAATCTTTCAGATGAAAAATTATATATAAAGATGAATAATGATTGTGAAAGTTTAAATGTTGGAGTTGCAACTTCAATAATACTTTATGAATTTAGTTAGTAGGTGAAAATATGGAATTAGTTAGAATTGGTAAAATTGTAAATACACATGGAATAAAGGGTGAACTTAGAATACTATCTGATTTTGAATTTAAAGACAAAGTTTTCAAAAAAGGTGTTAAAGTTTATGTAGGAAAAAAGAAAAAAGAATTTATTATCAATTCATATAGATTTCATAAAATTTTTGATATGGTTACTTTTGAAGGATTCAATAATATAAATGATGTTGAATACTTAAAAGGTGACTTTGTATATGTAAATGAAGAAGATTTAAATTTAAAAGAAAATGAAATACTAAAAAGCAAATTAATAGGTTTTGATGTAATAATAGATAACGAAAATATTGGTAAAATAACTGAAATATTTTGGGCTAAAGCGAATGATGTTATTAGAGTAAATGAAAATATATTAATTCCTTATGTTGATGAGTTTATTGAAAAACTTGATAAAGAAAATAAAAAGATATATGTTAAAAATGTAAGGGGGTTATTATAATGAGAATAAAAGTATTATCATTATTTCCAAAAATGTTTGATGGAATACTAAATGAATCAATTATTAAAAGAGCAATAGATGATAAAAAAGTAAATATAGATGTTATTGATTTAAGAAGTTATAGCAAAGATAAGCATAATAAAGTAGATGATACAATTTATGGTGGAGGAGCAGGAATGCTTATTAAATGTGAACCTGTATTTGATGCTATAGATGATTTGAAAACTAAAAATACTAAAGTAATTATGCTTAGTCCTGATGGAGTAAAATATAATCAAGAAAAAGCATATGAATTATCTAAAGAAAAAAATATAATTTTACTTTGTGGTCATTATGAAGGTTTTGATGAAAGAATAAATACTGTTGTTGATGAAAAAATAAGTATAGGTGATTATGTTTTAACAGGTGGAGAAATTCCAGCAATGGCTATAATTGATTCAGTAACGAGATTACTTCCAGGAGTTATTAATGAAGAATCTCATTTAAATGATTCATTTAATAATGATTTACTTGATTATCCTCAGTATACAAAACCAAAGGAATATAGAGGAATGAAAGTTCCTGATGTTCTTTTAAGCGGAGATCATAAAAAGATAGATGAATGGCGAAGGGAAGAACAAATAAAGAAAACAAAGAAGCAAAGACCAGATTTGTTAAAAGAAAGTGAAGAAGAAAAAACATCAGATGAAGATTTAATTAAGACTGAAGAAGAAAAAGAAAATACTGAAACAAAAAGAAAACAAATTGGTAAATATACATTAATTGATGATAAATCAAAGAAAAAGATAGAAAATATTGAAATTAATGATGGTTATGACTTTAAGCCAAAAAATAAAATAGAAAAAGATGATTTAGCATCAATAAGTAAAGTTGTTTTAGTTGAACCAGAATTTATTGAAACAATAGCGAAAAAAAATATAAATAAAAAATTAAATATTTTACTTAAACAAATCGCAATAGTTTTAAATGATGAAACAGATGATGAAGGTGCAGATTATGTACTTGGTGAAATTGATAGACTTGCATCTTTAGTAATGGGTAATTATTCAAAATATTTAACTAAAGAATATAAAAACTTAATAAAAAATAAATTATATATGTTAAAAGAAGAAATAAATTTAAAACAAATGATGAGAGCAAAAACAGTAGATTATAGTGAAGAAAAGGGGAGAAGTTTATAATGAATATAATATTAACAGGTGATAGACCAACAGGAAAACTTCATTTAGGACATTACATTGGATCACTAAAAAATAGAGTGGTACTTCAAAATGAAGGTAATTATGATGAAATGTATTTAATGATTGCAGACTCACAAGCATTAACTGATAATTTTGATAATCCAAAAAAAGTAAGAGATAACATAATAAATGTTGCACTTGATTATTTATCAGTTGGAATAGATCCAAAAAAGGTAAATATATTTATTCAATCGCAAGTACCAGCTTTAACAGAATTATCATTCTATTATATGAACTTAGTAACTGTATCAAGACTTCAAAGAAATCCAACAGTTAAAAATGAAATAAAAGAAAAAAGCTTTGAAAAAAGTATACCAGTAGGATTCTTTTGTTATCCTATAAGTCAAGCAGCAGATATAACTGCATTTAAAGCAAATATTATTCCAGTAGGTAATGATCAACTTCCAATGCTTGAACAAACTAATGAAATAGTATCAAGTTTTAATAGAATTTATGGCGAAACATTAGTGCCTTGCAAGGCAATTCTTAATGAAAATAAAATAGCCCAAAGACTTCCAGGATTAGATGGAAATGCAAAAATGAGTAAATCATTAAATAATGGAATTTATTTAAGTGACCCAAGTGATGTTATTTATAAAAAAGTAATGAGTATGTACACAGATCCAAATCATATAAAGGTAGAAGATCCTGGTAAAGTAGAAGGAAATATGGTATTTACTTATCTTGATGTATTTTCAAGTGATGAACAAATTAGTAAATATTCTGAATATAAAACTTTAGATGAAATGAAAAAAACATATGAAAAGGGTGGACTTGGAGACGTAAAAATTAAAAAAGTTTTATATAATATTTTAGAAGAAATTCTTTCTCCAATAAGAGAAAAAAGAAAATATTATGAAGAACATTTAGATGAAGTATATAGTATTTTAAAAGAAGGAACAACTAAAGCAAACGAAAAAGCAAATAAAACATTAAAAGAAGTTAAAAAAGCAATTATGATAGATTTTTTTGAAGAGTAGTATAAATTACTACTTTTAATTTGCCAAAAAAAGTTAATTATGATAAAATTTTTTTAGAAATTGGGTGATATAATGGTAGTAAGCATAATTATTCCAGCATATAATTCTGAAAAATTTATTAGAAGATGTTTAGATAGTGTTGTAAATCAAATATATAAAAATATAGAAATAATAGTCGTTGATGATGCATCAACAGATAATACTGAAAAAATAATAAAAGAATATGCTGAAAAAGATAATAGAATTAGACCTTTTTATTCAAGTGAGAACAAAGGTGTCAGTTTTTCAAGAAATATTGGTTTAAAAGCATCAACTGGAGAATACATAATGTTTGTAGATTCAGATGATGAATTAACAAAAGATGCAATAAGAAGAATGGTAGATATTGCAAATAAATATAATTCTGATTATGTAGATAGTTATCAAATTATCAAATATGCAAAAAATAACAAAGAATATATGTTTACAGAATTTAAATTACCTAAAAAACATTTAGTACTTGGTAGTATAGAAAATAACCCTAAAATTATAAATATGTATATGTATATTAAAGGAAAACTTATAAAAAAGAATCTAATAAATGATTTATTGTTTGATGAATCCCTTAAAATATATGAAGATTTAGTTTTTGAACAAACGATAAAGTCAAAAGTTAGAAATTATGTAATGATTAATAAGCCAATATATGTGTATTATGAAAGAGAAGATTCTTTAGTAAATTCACTTGGTAAAAAACATGAATGCTATCTGCAAGCTTCAAAACTTGTAAAAGAAATTTATAAGAACTATGATATTAATATAAAAAATATTGTAGAATCTATGCTTTTTCAAAATGGTATTTTGACTCTTTTTACTAAAGTAATAAAAAATAATGATACTTTAGATAATAATTTTATATTATCAAAAAATTATATAAGAGAATTAATAGATTTATTTCCTAATTATAATGAAAATAAAAATATAAATATATTTATAAAAAAATTTGTAATAAAAATAAGTGATGATGATAAAGAATTAAAAAAATATATTAGAAAATTTTCTAAAAAGAATTATATAAATTTATATTTTAAATATTTATCAGTAAAAAATAAATATAGTATTAAAAATCCATTAGATTAGATGCTAATAAAGTAAAAAAAGTCTTGCCTTTTTATCTTTTTTATGTTACAATCGATATTGCGAGAAGGCAATCCGCTGTTTTTATATTGTCTGATATGATTGCTGGATAAGAAAAGGAGTGAAATCGTATGAGTAATATTATTGAAAAAATTACTGCAAAACAAATTAATCCTAACATTCCAGAATTTAGAGTTGGAGATACTGTTAGAGTAGACGTTAGAATTATCGAAGGAAAAAGAGAAAGAATCCAAGCTTTTGAAGGTGTTTGTGTAGCTAAAAGAAGTGGTGGAATATCAGAAACTTTTACTGTAAGAAAAATGTCTGGTGGAATTGGTGTTGAAAGAATATTCCCAGTTAATTCACCAAAGATTGATAAAATAACTGTAGTAAGAAAAGGTAGAGTAAGAAGAGCAAAACTAACTTTCTTAAGAGGTTTTATTGGTACATACAGAATAAAAGAAAGAAAATAAGACTTCAAAAGTCTTATTTTTGTTATGGAGGATAAAATGGGAAATATATTTAAAAATAAAACATTTAAAACAATAATGAGCTATTTATTAATAATAGTTTTAGTAATATTAATTAGAATATTTTTTATAGATCCAGTTAGAGTAGATGGTGGTTCTATGGATACAACTTTAGCAAATGGCCAAATAATGATACTAAACAAAATTGTATATAAAAGAAATGATGTTAAAAGATATGATATTGTTGTTGTAAATGAAGGCGATAAATCTATAATAAAAAGAGTTATAGGTCTTCCTGGTGAAACAATAGAATATAAAGATAATAAACTTTATATAAATGGTAAGGAAACTTCTGATCCATATCCATCAACAGAAACGGATGATTTTAGTATTACTGATATTGGCCATACTAAGATTCCAGGAGATTGTTATTTTGTAATGGGTGATAATAGAGCAAATTCATTAGATAGTAGATATCCAACTGTTGGAGTAGTTAGAAAAAATCAAATTGTTGGAAGAGCAAAACTTAGAATATGGCCTTTAAATAAACTCGGAATAGTAAAATAAATCATATATATGGTTTATTTTTTTATCTTTAAATGCTATAATTACTATAGTTAAAAGAAGTAGGAGTAATAATATGATTAATCAAAGATTAATAAAAAAAGAAGCTAAAAAAAATATAAAAAAACATTATTTTAGAAGTGTAATACTCGTATTTGTTTGTTCTTTGCTTCTTGCAGGAGGATTTAATTTTACAACAAAAAACCTAATAGATATTCCAGCTGCGCAAAAAGAAGCAAATAAAATAATTAATAATAAAAAAATTAGTGGTACAGAAGTACTAGATGAAATAGAAAAAAAATTACCTAGTGAAAAACAAATTAAAAAAGATTTTAGTAATAAATATACAAATGGAGTACTATCATATATAATTAATGAAACAACAAGTAGTGGTTCACTTGTATTTGCGATTCTTAATGGTATAAATAAAGTAGTCTTTGAAGGTAAGATAGGTTCTGCAGTAACAATATTTTTAAGTAGTATTGTTTTAGCATTATTTGCAATTATATTTATTAATACACTTGAAATAGGAAAAAATAGATACTTTTTAGAAAAAAGAAGATATTATGATACAAAAATTGATAGATTAATTTATCCATATAAAGTAAAAAAAACATTTCATATGGCATATATTTTATTTATAAAAAATATATATCAGATATTATGGAATTTTACTATAATAGGTGGAATAATTAAATATTATGAATATTCATTAATACCATATATTTTAGCAGAAAATCCAAAAATTACTAAAAAAGAAGCATTTAAATTATCAAAAGAATTAACAAATGGAAATAAATTAAATCTATTTTATTTAGATTTATCCCTAATTGGATGGGGAATATTAAAATTATGTACATTTAATTTAAGTGGTATATTTTTCTCAGATATATATAAAGAAGCAATTCATGCAGAAGTATATATGACTTTAAGAAATAAAGTTAAGTTAGATGATAATTATAGGAAACTATTAAATGATTCATTATTAGATATAGAAGAAAGAATAAATGAAGAATATCCAGAAGAAAAATATACTATTCAAACAAGAAAATGGTTAAAATGTGATTTTAATAAAGATTATAGTATTAAAACATATATATTATTCTTCTTTACATTTTCATTTGTTGGTTGGATTTGGGAAGTATTTTTACATTTATCAAATAATGGTACATTTGTAAATAGAGGGACAATGCATGGACCTTGGCTTCCAATATATGGATTTGGTGGATTACTAATATTAATACTTCTTAAGAAATTTAGAAATAAACCAGTATTGTTATTTATAAGTGCGTTTATTTTATGTGGTTTATTAGAGTATTCAACTGCTTGGTATTTAGAAACATTTAAACACTTAAAGTATTGGGATTATACAGGATATTTCTTAAATATTAATGGAAGAGTATGCCTTGAAGGTCTTCTTGTATTTGGACTTGCAGGTTGTGCATTTACATATGTTATTGCGCCTATACTTGATAATTTATATAGTAAAATAAAACCAAAGATTGCAAGTATATTATGTGTAGTTTTAATATCTTTGTATTTGGCTGATTTAATGTATACAAAAGTTAATCCTAATACAGGTGTTGGAATATCAGAAGAAGTAGAAAAGGTTGATGTGAAATGAGAATATTAATTATTGGTACGGGTGTATTAGAATCAAATCTAGCACATTCTATAAAAAAAGGTAATGATGTAACTATTTTGGCAAGAAATAAAACATATATTTAAAAATTCAAATAAAAAAATCAAAACTAGAAACTAAAGTATATGATAGGTTAAGGTTAGAGTTGTTAAATTATGGCAAATAATACATAATAAATTTAATTATTTGGTAGGGGGATATATTATGGATTTAGATAAACAAAAAATAAAGTTTAAAGTTACAAAAATGGAAGTATAGTAAATATAAATATAAGTTTAGGTTATTTTAACGATAACGATTTAGAAAAAATTCTTGAACTAAGTATGAGTGATGATTTTAATTTTTTTGGTACATCCTTTATTGATGATAAAGATCAATTAGAGTTTAGTATTGATGCAAATAATCCTATGTTTTTTGCATTTAATAGATTAATAAATGAAAAAGAAACTTTGATTATTGATGATGATGATACTTTTGATGAAAAAAAGAAATATCTAGAAATAAAAAGAGAAGAAAATAATATTAAAATAATTTTTCATAATAATATTAGTAATTCTTATGAAAAATTTAATGTATTTATAAAAAATATATTTAATGATGGTAGAAGTAAAATGTCCAGTGATGTAAAATCTAAATTATGTAAGCTTTTTTTGAACTAGAGGAAATACTACAAAATAAAAATCATCAATATACATTAGATGAATATTATGAGTTATTAAAATCTAAAAACAATATAAAAGAAGATAATCCATTTATTAAAAGATTAAGTTGTAATTAAATAGAGGTATTTATGAAAGATGTAAAGAATCAAAAAGAGTATTGTATAGTAATTTCTATAATAGGATTAATATTAGGAATAATAGGATTTATAATTGAATACTTTGTTATGAATAAATTTGATATTATATGGATTGCATTTTTAGTAATAGATATAATAATTTTATTTGTTAACTTAATTCAAAAAAATAAATGAATATTATGTTTAAAAGTTATTTGGATGATTTAGTAACAAGCATGGATGAAATTAATAACTGGATAAATACTCTTTAATGATTAGACTATTAAAATAAGAATGTAAAAAAAATACTCATAATATATTTTAGAAACGAGGTAATACTATGGATGAAAAAATAAAATATATTATGGAAAGTAATGAAATAAGAAACAAAAACAATAAATCCTGATGAACCTGCAAAAGTACAAGATGAATTTAATAATAATACACATTATTTAACTTTTTATATACCAAAAGGAGAAAAAGGAGAGCAAGGGAGTATTGGTCCAATAGGCTCTTTAGGACCAACATCATATGATGTAATTGCTTTTGTTAGTTATCCAAATACAACAGTTGCAGGAATTGCACTTACAGGTGCTTCAAGAATAATTCCAGGCATTACAAATAAAATATCAATAGAAGGTAGTAACAGTATAAAAATTAATCAAAGTGGATTATATGAAATTACAGTTTGTGGTAGAATTTCAGGTGTTACTAAAGATATAGGAGGAGCATTTTATCTTATAAAAAGTGAAACTTCTGAGGTATTAACAGATATGTCATTTATATTATCAAAAGGTAATACAGAAGATATGGACTTTTCTGAAATATCATTTGTTGATATAACTGCTCCTGCAACACTTCAGATTAAAACTGAAATAGATGGAGATACTGCAACTAGTAATATCGAATTTTCTAGTATTAATGTATTAATAAAAGGTTATAGTGTATAATTATTTATAGGACAAATGTCTTATTTTTTTGTATAATAGAAATAGGTGAAGTAATTATGGTGTTAAATGTTAGTGGAAGAACTGATATAGTCGCATTTTATTCAGATTGGTTTATGAATAGAATAAAAGAAGGATTTGTAGATGTTAGAAATCCGTTTAATAAGAAATTAGTAAGTAGAATATATTTTGAAGATGTTGATTTAATATTATTTTGTACTAAAAATCCAATACCAATTTTAGATAAAATAAAAAAAATAAATAAACCTATATTATTTCATGTAACATTAACACCATATAAAAGAGATATTGAAGTAAATGTACCACCAAAAGGAAAAATAATAGAAGCCATAAAAAAGTTATCAAATATAATTGGTAGGGATAATATATGTGTTAGATATGATCCAATATTTATTAGTGATGAATATACTTTAGATTATCACATAAGAAATTTTGATAAGTTATGTACTTTATTAAATGGATATGTAAAAACTATAATTGTTTCATTTATAGATGATTATAAAAATGTTAGAAAAAATATGAAAAGCATAAGATATAGAAATTTTACTGAAAATGATTATAAGGTGATTGGTGAAAATTTTAGTTTAAGTGCAAAAAAGAACAATATGACTGTTCAAACTTGTTTTGAAGAAAGAAATTTGACTGAGTATGGATTTAAAAAGGGAGAGTGTTTATCTCATACATTAGCATTTAAATTAACAGGTAAAACTAATTTTAAATCATGGACTGCAAGAAAAGGTGGTAATTGTAACTGTGTTCAAATGGTTGATATAGGCGCATATAATACTTGTTCCCATTTTTGCAAGTATTGTTATGCTAATTATGATGAAAAAATGGTAAAAGAAAATGTAATTAAACATGATAAAAATTCATCTTTATTAATTGGTAAATTAGAAGAAGATGATATTGTAAAGAGAAGATATAATTAATTTTTATGTAAAGAGAAGATATAATTAATTTTTATTGAAAAAAATAAAAAAATATGATATCATGAATACAGATGAAGGAAACTTCATAAAATAAAAAAGGATACGTTTGATTGGGTGAATCAAATGTAATCCCTTTGTGGGTACATCTGAAATAAGCTTAGCTTAAATCAGATGCTTTTTTCTTATAGAAGAATTAACAAAATAATTACTAGTATAAGGAGTCTAATTATTCTATGTAAAGATTTTTCTTTCTTAGACATAATATCACTCTCCTTTCGTAACCCCCTGATGAGGTTCCAAAAGGAAAAACATCTGATATTTCAAACGTATCCAGATTGATTATAACAAACAAGCGTTTAATTTACAATATAAAATTAACAAAAGGTAAAAACTTTGCGAGGTATATATTATGTTAGAAAAGTCTGTTTTTACAAATAAAAAAGAAATAATAAATTTTGTTAAAGAAAAGTATGGAATTAATGTTACTGATATTAAAATAATTGATAGAGGAAGTGCTAATATATATTCTTTAAATGGTGATGAATATATTTTAAAAGAATTTCAATCTAAATATACAAAAGAGGAAATAGAAAAAGAAATAACTATAATAAATCATTTAAAGAAAGACGGTATAAAAGTTCCATCATATATAAAAACTATAAATGATACATATTACTCTCTATATAAGAATAAAGTTATTATAATTCAAAAATTTATAGAAGGGTATACTTTAGATAGAAATGAAGGAAATTATGAACAAACAATTGAGTGTGCTAAAGTATATGGAATGATTGTTAAGTCTTTAGAAAATTTAGATATATTATTACCTTTAAATGATTTGTCATATTTATTTAGTAAAGAAATATTCGAAAAAAGTATTGAAAAACATCAAGAATTATTAAAAGTAATAAATGATAAAGATGATGAAGAAACATTAAAAATAAAAAGAGATTTAGAAGAAAAAATAAATATGATTAAAGATATAAGTGAAGAAAATATTTTTATTGATACGAAAAAATTAACTATAAAGAATACTCATGGTGATTTTAATGTATTACAATTAATTTATAAAAATAATCATATAAATTCGGTTATTGATTTTGTTAGTGCTTGCAGGATGCCTGTGGTTTGGGAACTAATTAGATCATATAGTTATATAGATAGAAATGTAAAAAATGGTATTTTTAATTTATATACATTTACTGATTATATAAAAGAATTTAATAAATATGTAAAACTAAATGATTATGATTTAAAGTATATGTCATATATATATTTAATTCAATTATTAAGTAGTACATATGGCTATAAAGAATATATTAATAATAATGAAAATATCGAGTTATTAGAGTTTGCACATTTTAGAACAAATATATGTAAATATCTATTTAATAATGCAGAAAATATATCAAACAGATTACTTAAAAGTATAAAAATATAAAAAGCAGTTGACAAAAGAAAAATATTGAGTATAATTTGTAAACAAGTGAGGGGATATAAGTATTAATTACGAGCTATCCCGGGTGAAGAGCCTACACAAGCATTTGGAGTCACGAATAATATTTGTTCGTGGCTTTTTCTTATACCATGAATAAATGTAATAAATATTAATGTGAGTGTGTATAAGTTTATCGAGCTACACAGAGAATTATTTCTTACACGTAATAAAATACGGAGTCACTAATGTATATAATTTGTATATGTTAGTGTTATTCTGTGTTTTTTTACATATAAAGATTAAAATAGGAGGGATTAAAAATGGAAAGATTTTATTTAGAAGAACCATCTTTAGAAAGAAAAGATGAAATAATAGAGTATTTAGATGAATTTGTTAAATATAATTCAAATATTAATGGAACGGGTTCATTAGATAAAATATACGATGGATATACTTTTGAAGAAGCTCTTGAAAGATGTTTAAATATGAAAAATGAATGGTATGCCAAAAGCATTAATAGAGTACCAGGAAAAACTTTTTTATTAATTAGAAAAGATGATAATAAGATAGTTGGTACAATTAATATTAGATGGAACTTGTCAGAGAAAATGTTAAAATTTGGTGGTCATATTGGATATGGAATAAGACCAACAGAAAGAAGAAAGGGATACAATAAAATTCAATTATATTTAGTATTGTTAGAAGCACAAAAACTTAATCTTGATAAGGTAATGCTTGATTGCTCTGTTCACAATTTAGGTAGTGATAAAACTATTAAGGCATTAGGTGGAATATTAGAAAGATGTGAATTAGATGAATCTGACAATACAATGACAAATGTATATTGGATTAATGTAGATGAATCAATAAAAAAATATAAGGATGAATATTCAAAATATATGGTATAAGAAAGGAAAATTGGAAGAATGGAGAAGTATGAAATAATATTTGAAAGTGAAAATATTTTATATGTTAAAATTAATGAAAATTTAATTAATGATTATTTAATTATGGTTAATGACCCCGAAGTTCAAAAGGGTATTAGTCGTAAAGCAAAAATATATACATACGAACAGGAATTAGAATGGGTAAAAGAAAAATTAAATGAAGATAAAGCAATCTTTTCAATGATTGAAAAAGAAACTAATGAGTATATTGGAAATGTAGAAATTATGAATATAATGGAAAATGTAGGAGAAATAGGAATAGCAATAACTCCATTAAAACAAAATAAACATTACGGTCAAGAAGCAATGAAATCAATTATTAATTATGCTTTAAATATAATGAATTTAGAAAATGTTGATTTGAATGTTTATAAAACTAATCCAAGAGCTATTCATTGTTATGAAAAAGTAGGATTTATAAGAGATGGTGTTGGTAAAACAGAAGAAGATATACATATGATTTATAAAAAAAGAAGGTGATAAAATGAATGCAATTGAAGTAAAGAATTTAAATAAAGAGTTTAAAACAAGAGTAAAAGAAAAAGGCTTTAAAGGAAATATAAAAAATATATTTAAACCAAAATATAAAGTAAAAAAGGCAGTAAATAATATTAGCTTTTCGGTTGAAAAGGGTGAGGTAGTTGCTTTTATTGGACCAAATGGTGCAGGTAAATCGACAACTACAAAAATGCTTACAGGAATATTATATCCAAGTAGTGGTGATGTAAGTGTTATGGGAATAAATCCGGTAAAAGAAAGAAAAAAATTATCTTATGAAATAGGTACTGTTTTTGGACAAAAAGAACAATTGTGGGTACATTTAACACCATATGATAATTTTAAATTTTTTGGAGCAATCTATGATATACCTGCTAAAGTAGTTGAAAAGAAAATTGAAGAATTTAATGAAATATTTGAACTACAAGATTTTATAAATATACCTGTTAGAAATCTTTCATTAGGTCAAAGAATAAGATGTGAAATAGTCGCATCTCTAATCCATGAGCCTAAAATATTATTTTTAGATGAACCAACAATTGGTCTTGATCCTGTTGTTAAAGAAAATATTAGGGTTTTAATAAAAAGATTAAACAAGGAAAAGAAAACAACTATATTTTTAACAAGTCATGATGTAGGTGATATAGAAAAACTATGCAAAAGAGTTATCATTGTAAATGATGGAAAAATAGTACTTGATGATACTATGGAAAATTTAAAATATCATTATTTAAATAAAAAAATAGTAGAAGTAAAAATGAAAGAACAAGTAAATTTAGATGATGAAGATGGAATTGTGATTTTAAAGGATAAAGGGTACAATTTAAAAATAGAAGTAGATACTACAAAAAGAGATATTAGTGATGTTATTAATTTACTTGATACTGATAAAATAATTGATATAAATATATCTAATATACCTCTTGAAGATATTATTTCAAGCATCTATAAAGGTGATAAATAATGAAAAAATATGTATCTATATTTAAAATGAGTTTTTTAGATAGTTTTCAATATATACCATCAATATTATTTAAATTTATAAGTTATTTCCTTACAATGTTTATATTTACCAATTTATGGTCTTATATTTATAATGATCCAAATAAATTAATAAATGGTTATACACTTAATCAAATGATATGGTATTTATTAATTGCAGAAACTATAAATTATGGCTGTAGTTCTTTATGTCAAAAGGAAATTGAAAATGATATAAAAAATGGTGATATTTCATATAAAGTAAATAAACCATATAACTATGTTGGATATGTATTTTCAAGATATTTAGGAGATAGTATTATAAGATTTATTCTTTATTTTGTAGTTAGTTTTTTAATAGGTAATTTATTTGTTGGAAAAATAAATGTAAATTTAAATGTATTTAGTATATTAGAAATTTTATTAACTATAATTTTAGGTATATCAATAAATGGTTTAATAAAAATACTTATATCTTTATCAGCATTTTGGACAGAAGATTCATCACCATTTCACTGGATATATTCGAAAGTTATGTTAATATTTGGTATATTTTTTCCAATTGAAATGTTTCCTAAATTTTTAAGACCAATAATAAAATGTACACCAGTATTTGTAATATTATATGGCCCAGCAAAACTTATATTAAGTTTTTCAAATAAATTATTTTTGAATGTTTTAGTCGCACAGATTATATATTTGGTAATAGTATTATTACTTATAACTATTATATATAGAAAGGGAGTGAAGAAGATAAATGTTAACGGAGGTTAAAAAAGAGATAAAATTAGTATTTTTATCTATTAAATATAATATAATGCGTCAAATGATTAATCCATTATCATTTACATTAAATGTAATATTTATGATGCTTAATAATGCGGCCTTTATTATTCAATGGATAATACTTTTTTCACTCAAAGATAGTTTTGGTGGATATGGATTTAATGAAATGATGTTAATATGGGGAATTTCATCTATGTCATATGGTTTTTCTTATATTATATTTGGTGGAGCATTTAATTTAGGTCAAACTATAGAAGATGGTGGATTAGATCAATATTTAGTTACACCTAGAAATTTATATTATAGTGTAATTTCATCTTATTCTAGAGTATCAGCAATAGGTGATTTCCTATATGGTCTTGTATTATGTTTAATTTTCTATTCTAAATCAATATTACTATGCTTACTTTTTTCTATAATAGGAGCAAGTATAGTGAAAGCATTTGCAGTAATATTAAATAGTCTTGCTTTTTGGATTACAAGAAGCGAAGATTTTGCAGATAGTTTGCTCGGAGCATTTATATCTTTTTCCATATATCCAGACACAATATTTAACAAATTTATAAGAGTATTAATGTATACTGTTTTACCAGTAGGATTTGCAGTATTTTTACCAGTTAATATAATTATGAATTTTAATATATATTATTTTATAATTGTAATATTATTTACAATTATGATAAATCAGATATCTCATTTAGTATTTAATAAAGGAATAAGAAGGTATTCGTCAAGTAATCTTATGATTTCAAGATAAAACTTGACATTATCTAAATAAAGTAATAAAATTTGTTTATATTTTAAATGACAAAGAAAAAGAAGTAGTAATATAATCTCTTATCTTAGTGATGTTCTCGGTTGGTGAAAGAGAATGATAATATTATATGAATGAATCTTTGAGTTATATCGTTTTTCAGCGTTAATGATTTAAAGAGCATAGAAATTCTATGAAGTAAGGTGGTACCGCGTTTAATCGTCCTTATTTTGTAGAATTTCTTTTTTATTAAAAAAGGAGGAAGAAAATATGAAAAAATATATTATTAATAAAATAACAAAAATACTTAATATTAAAGAAGAACAAATTAAAATAGAAATACCATCCAAATCAAGTATGGGTGATTATAGTATTCAATGTGCTAACTTAAGAAATGAGAAATACAAAAATCCAATAGAAATAGCGACTATGATAAAAGAAAATTTTGAAGATACAGATTTTAATTTTTCTTCTATTAAAGTAGTTGGACCTTATATTAATTTTTATATTAATTATGATAAATATAGTAAACAAATTATTGAAGAAATTGAATCAAATAAAAATTATGGATCGTTAAATCAGGGTAATAATAATTCATTATTAATTGAACATACTTCAATTAATCCGAATGCAGAACCTCATATAGGAAGATGTCGTAATAGTCTTATTGGGGACTTTATGAGTAATTTATATGAATTTACTGGATATAAAGTTGAAAGACATTATTTTATTAATGACATAGGTAAGAAAATAGCATTATTAGTTATAGGTATTGAAACATATGGACTTAAAGATGATACATTTTCATCAATACTTGATACATATGTAAAAATAAGTAATCTTGCTAAAGAGGATGAATCTATTGATAAAAAGGCTTTTGATTATTTGAAATTAGTTGAATCTGGAAATAGAGAAATGGTTCAAAAGTTTAAGAAAATTACTGATAAATGTGTTAAAGGTCAATTAGCAATCTTCGATACATTAAATATTCATTTTGATGTATTTACACATGAGTCTGATTTTGTTTATGATAACTATTTAGAAGAAATATTAAGTAAGTTAGAAAAAACTGGTAAACTTCATACGGATGCTTTAGGTCGTAAATATGTTGATTTAACTGGATATGATATTCCTACTAGGGAGCCTGTTTTAGTATTAACTCGTTCTAATGGGACATCTTTATATCCAATTAGGGATATTGCTTATTCAATTCATAAAGTAGAATTAAATAACAAAAATAACTTTGTTGTATTAGGTGAAGATCAAGAAACTTATATGAAACAAATTAGTGCTGTATTAGATATTTTAGGATATAAAGCACCTAAATTAATTTGTTATTCTTATGTACTTTTAAATGGTGGTAAGATGTCTACATCAGGTGGAACTGTGGTATTAGTTACTGATTTTATGAAAAATGTCAAAGAAACTTTATTAGATGAATTTAAAAAACGCAATAATGAAATATCTGAAGAAAAATTAAATATATTAGTTAATGCTTGTATTAAATTTTCAATGTTAAATGTTTCAAAAAATAAAATAGTAAACTTTAATTTGAAAAATGCTACTAGTTTTACTGGTGAATCAGGAATGTATATTTTATATAGTATTGTTCGTATGAAATCTATTTTAAAAAATAATAATATAAAATTATCAGATAAAATTAAATTCAATAATGAAATTGAAAATAGAATTATAAAGGAATTATCTTTATTTCCAGAACAAATAAATGAAATATTGGAATCTAATGAACCAACTCATTTAACTAAATATATATTTAATTTAACTCAATTATTTTCTAAGTTTTATGAAGAAGTTAATATAAGTAATGAAGAAGATATAGTTTTAAAATCTTCAAGAATACGATTATTAAATTGTTTAATTGATGTATTAACTAAATCTTTAAAAATACTTGGAATTGAGACAATTGATAAAATATAAATTATTGATATATATTTTCTTATAAAACTGTTATATAATAGAATAAAAGAAGGGTAAAAATTATGAGAGAATTAAGAGATTTATATGATGAATTTGGTAATAAGACAGAATTAACATATTATAAAGGTGATGAAATACCAAAAGGATATTATCCAATGGTTGTTATGATAGCAATAGAAAATAGTGATGGTAAATTTTTAATGCAAAAAAGAGTACCAGAAAAGGGTGGAGATTATGGTGTAACTGGTGGACATCCAAAATCTGGTGAAACACCATATGAAGGGATTATTACAGAAGTAAAAGAAGAACTTGGTATAGATATTAGTAAATATGATATAACTGAATTTGATTCTGGTTGTGATGGTAAAGATTGTTATAAAATGTATTATGTAAAAGCAGATTTAGATATTGCAGATTTAAATATACAAAAAGAAGAATTAACTTTGGTAAAATATTTTAGTATGCAAGAGTTAGAAGAAATGGTAGAAAATAAAACTCTTAATCAAGATCAAGTTGATTTCTTTATAAAATGTAAAGAGTTTATTGAAAAAAATAAAAAAATATGATATCATGAATACAGATGAAGGAAACTTCATAAAATAAAAAAGGATACGTTTGATTGGGTGAATCAAATGTAATCCCTTTGTGGGTACATCTGAAATAAGCTTAGCTTAAATCAGATGCTTTTTTCTTATAGAAGAATTAACAAAATAATTACTAGTATAAGGAGTCTAATTATTCTATGTAAAGATTTTTCTTTCTTAGACATAATATCACTCTCCTTTCGTAACCCCCTGATGAGGTTCCAAAAGGTAAAACATCTGATATTTCAAACGTATCCCAATTGATTGTAATAAACAAGTGTTTAATTTGCAATGTAAAATTAACAAAAAAATTAATAAAACAAGCCTTAAAAAGCTTGTTTTCATATGCTAAAAATGGAGAGTATAATTTGTTAGTTGCATCCTTTATTAACTGCGCCAAAACCCCAGAATAATAAGAAAATTATAAATACTACTATAATAATACCCCAAACAAAACCATAACCGCCATTATTTTGCTGGTAACCATAACCTTGATATGGGTATGGATATTGATAATACATAATATATCTCTCCCTTCAATATATTATATTTAAATTTATTCAAGTTCGTGATAATAAATATCTATTTCTTACAATATTGTAAGATTTAATTATATAAAAATATAGTATAATAATATTCAAGGGAGATAAAAAAATGAAAAAAATCATGATCGTAGAAGATGATGAAGTAATTAAGGATGAACTTAGTGAATTACTTAAAAATTCATCATATTTAGTAGAAAGTGTTAAAAATTTTGAAAAAGCAAAAGAAGAAATATTTAAATACAATCCTGATTTAATACTTTTAGATATAAATATTCCATATCTTAATGGAGAACTTTTATTAAAAGAAATAAGAAAAGAAAGTAGTGTACCTGTAATTATGGTTACAAGTAAATCAGGAGAAATAGATGAAGCATTATCAATAACATATGGCGCAGATGATTATATAACAAAACCATACAATCCAACTATATTACTTTTAAGAATACAAAATATATTTAAAAGAATTAATCAAAATAATAATGCATTAAAATATAAAGATATAATAGTTGATTTAAATAAATCAGAATTAAAAAAAGATGATAAAGTATTAGTTCTTACTAAAAATGAAATGATAATATTTTCATATTTATTAAACAATAAAGAAAAAATAGTATCTCGTGATGAACTTATGACATATTTATGGAATAATGAAGAATATATAAATGACAATGCATTAACAGTTAATATAAGTAGACTTAGAAGTAAATTATCAAATTTTGGTTATGAAAATATAATAGAAACAAGAAAAGGACAAGGGTATATATTACTATGAAATTAAGTGAATATTTAAAAGACAAAGTATATTTTATAATCGTAAATCTAATATGTATATCTATAATAATTTTATTATTACTTGCGTTTAAAGTGCGCTTTAGTTTAATTATGGTAGTTACATTTTTATTGATAACTGAAAACATTTTATTATTAATGATAGATTATTTTAGAAAGAAAAATTTTTATACTTCTTTAATTCAAAAACTAGAAGAATTAGATAAAAAATATTTAATATTAGAAATGATGAGTAGGCCATCATTTTATGAGGGAAAAATATTGTATGATACTATTTATGAAACTGATAAATCAATGATAGAAAATGTTAATGAATATTTATCAAACATAGAAGACTTTAAAGATTATATTGAAATGTGGATTCATGAAGTAAAAATACCAATATCAAGTTTAGTATTAATGAGTCACAATCATAAAGAATTAAATAACACTTATATTAATGAAGTAAAAAAATTAAATGATTATGTGGATCAAGTTTTATATTATGTTAGAAGTAATTATGCAGAAAATGATTATATTATAAAAGAAAATAATTTAGACAAAATTATAAAAGATGTTATTTTGAAAAATAAGGATGAATTACTTTTAAACAATATAAATATAGAAACAAATATAAAAGAAAATAAGGTCTTAACAGATTCAAAATGGCTTGAGTTTATATTAAATCAAATTATAAACAATAGTATAAAATATAAAAAAGATAATGACTCAATTATCAAAATAGAATCATTTAAAGAAAATGATAAAACAATTTTGAGTATTTATGATAATGGAATAGGAATAAATAAAAAAGATATAAAGAATGTATTTAAAAAATCATTTACAGGAGAAAATGGTAGGAATTTATCAAAATCAACTGGAATGGGACTTTATATAGCAAAAAGATTATGTGATAAATTAGGTCACAAAATATTAATTGAATCAGAAAAAAATGAATACACTATAGTTAAAATTATATTTGGGAATAATGATTATTACAAAATAGATAACTAACTTACAAAATTGTAATATTAGGTAATACAAAACAAACGACAATAATTTATTTATCTACTAAAATGAGATGTAGAAGGGAATGATTTTATGGAAAATATTTTAAAAATCGAAAAAATAGAAAAGTATTATGGTAATAAATTAAGTCTTACAAAGGCAATTGATAACATTTCATTTTCTGTAGATAAGGGTGAATTTATTGCAATAATGGGAGCATCTGGCTCAGGGAAAACAACACTTTTAAATTGTATATCTACAATAGATAAAGTATCATCAGGTCATATATTTGTAGGTAACACTGATATTACTAAATTAAAAGGAAATAATTTAAATAAATTTAGAAGGGAGAAACTTGGTTTCATATTTCAGGATTTTAATTTATTAGATACATTAACATCATATGAGAATATAGCACTTTCTTTATCTATTCAAAATGTTAATTCTAACGAAATAGATGATAGAGTTAAAAAAGTAGCAAGAGAACTTGATATAGAAAAAATATTAAATAAATATCCATATGAGTTAAGTGGTGGACAAAAACAAAGGGTAGCGAGTGCAAGAGCAATAGTGACAAATCCAAAATTAATTTTGGCAGATGAACCAACAGGTGCACTTGATTCTAAATCATCAAAAATGTTACTTGAAAAATTTAAATTTTTAAACAAAGAACTTTCCGCAACCATATTAATGGTTACGCATGATGCATTTACCGCAAGTTATGCAGATAGAGTAATATTTATAAAGGATGGCAAAATATTTAATGAAATTAATAAGGGTGATGAAACAAGAAAAGAATTCTTTGATGAAATAATTGATGTAGTAACCCTTTTAGGTGGTGACTTAAACGATGCTCTTTAAACTTTCAATAAAAAATATACAAAAAAGTATTAAAGACTATGCCATCTATTTTCTAACTTTAGTTTTAGGTGTTGCTATATTTTATGTATTTAATTCAATAGAAAGCCAAACAGTAATGATGAAAGTATCTAGTAATACTTTAGAAATAATAAATATTATGAATCAATTACTTTCATCAGTTAGTGTATTTATATCCTTTATATTAGGCTTTTTAATTATTTATGCATCTAGATTTTTAATAAAAAGAAGAAATAAAGAATTTGGTATATATTTAACACTTGGAATGAGTAAAAGAAAAATATCTTTAATACTATTTTTTGAAACACTTATAATAGGTATTTTATCTTTAGGTGTTGGACTTTTAATTGGATTTTTCTTATCAGAATTAATGAGTTTATTAGTCGCAAATTTATTTGAAGCAGATATGACTAATTTTAGATTTATATTTTCATCAAGTGCTGCACTTAAATGTTTAATATATTTTGGAATTATGTATTTAATTGTCATGATATTTAATACTATAAGTGTTAGTAAATGTAAACTTATTGATTTAATTAATTCAAGTAAAAAGACTGAAAAAATAAAATTAAAGAATCCTATTCTTTGTATGATTATATTTATAATCGCATGTGTTATGCTTATTTATTCATATTATTCTGTAACACATAATTTTAATAGTATAGGAGACAGCAATAAAATATATGTTTCTATTATATTAGGTGCATTATCCACATTTTTAATATTTTGGTCATTATCAGGTCTTATATTAAAAATAGTAATGAATATGAAAGGTTTATATTATAAAGGATTAAATAGTTTTACATTAAGACAAGTTAGTAGTAAGATTAATACAACTGTATTTTCAAGTACGATAATATGTTTAATGCTTTTTATAACAATATGTTTTTTATCAAGTTGTCTATCACTTAAAAATTCGCTTACTGGAAATATTGATAAGTTATCTCCTGTTGAAGTTGAATTTACTAAATTAAGAAATATAAAAGATGAAAATCTTAAAGATTATAATTTGGAAGATAAAGCATTATTAGATACAAAAGTTTCTATAAAAGAAACATTAAAAAACAATAATATAGATATAAATAATTTTAAAGATAATTTAACTGTATATTACTATAATACAAACTTAACTTTAAGAGACGCTTTAGGTAAAAGTGCAAGTACAACAGAAAAAACGTTTCCTTTTATGCATTTTGATGAACAAGAACAAGTAATGAGCATAAGTGATTATAATAAGGTTGCAAAATTATATGGTAATAAAACATATACTCTAAAAGAAAATGAATATATTGTTATTGCAGATTATAATTCAATGATTAATATTAGAAATGTTGCATTAAAAGATAAAGAAAGTATCAATATAAATGGTATTAATTTAGTACCAAAGTATACAGAATGTAAATATGGATTTGTTGATATTGGTGCGCAACATTTAAATATAGGAATTATAGTTGTACCAGATAATGTATTAAAAGAAAATACTATATCAACTGAAATTTTACTTGCTAATTTTAATAGTAAAAATAAAAATGAAAAAATTAAGATTAACAATGAACTTGCTAATTTAGAAGAAACACATTATAAAACACATGTGCTATCTTATAATACAAAACTTGATATGTTAGAATCATCAATAGGACTTGGAGCCCTTGTTACATTTATTGGTTTATATTTAGGAATAATATTCTTAATATCAAGTGCTGCAATACTTGCTTTAAAAGAATTATCTGAATCAACAGATAATAAAGAGAGATATAAAATGATTAGAAAATTAGGCGCAGATGAAAAAATGATCAATAAAGCACTATTTAATCAAATATTTATATTCTTTATGATTCCTTTATTGCTTGCTATAGTTCATTCAATATTTGGTATAAAATTTGCAAACAAAATACTTAGAACTATGGGTATTAGTGGTCTTACTTCATCAATTACTATGACATTTATATTTTTAGTTTTAATATATGGTGGATATTTCTTATTAACATATTTTGCTAGTAAGAATATTATAAGAGAAAGATAATATGAAAAAGTTTATAATAGTTATATTTGTTATAATTTGTACTATATTTTTAACTGGTTGTTCAAAAGATAGAGTAATAAAAACTTTTGATGATGCAAGTAAAAAGTTTGGCGATGAAATTCTTACTAAGGATAATGATTTAATAGGTAAAAGAAGTTTTGGTATAGATCATTATACTGGAACTTATGTGTCAAATTACGAAAAATCTAGTAAAAAAGAAACTATTTTTGGTGGTACTACTTTAAATAGAGATGATGATAATATTCATATAAAAATATATCTTGAAAAAGTATCAGGTGAAATAACTATAAAAATGAATTTAAATGAAGAAGAAAAAATATTGACTAAAGATAGTGGTTTATTTGAATTTGATTTTAATGTAAAAAGTGGTAGTAATTATTTTGTTATTGATACAAATGATTTTACTGGAAATGTTGATATTTTAATTAATTAAAGTAAACAATTATGTTTGCTTTTTTTTAATCTAAAGTAATTATTATAATATGAATGAATATTATTAATTACAAGGTGATAATAATGTTTAAAGAAATATATGAAAAAATAATTAATGATAAAAAAATAATAGATAGGTATGAAAATATAAGAAAGTTTGAAGATAAAACTGGTGGATGGGCATATCATGATCTAAATCATATAAAAAGAGTAGAAAAAATAATAGATAACGTATTAAATAAATTAGAATTTGATGAAGAATTTATTTATAAAGAAAAGATAGCATGTATACTTCATGATACAGGTGCTATTTTGGGAAAAGAAAATCATGCTTATAGAAGTTATTTATTTGCAAAAGATTATTTTATTAATAATGATATAAAATTTGATGATATTAATTTAATACTTGATGCAATTAAGAATCATAGTGATGGCTTTGAAACAGATAATTTATATAGAATAATATTGATATTTGCAGATAAACTTGATATGACAAAAGGAAGACTTTCATATTATGGAAAAAAGGTTAAAGGTAATAAAGAATATAGTCATGTAAATGATATTGATATAACTATAGAAAATAACAATCTTAAAATAAATTTTATTACGGATGGTGAAGTTAATTTAAAAGAAATAAATGAATATTATTTCACTAAAAAAATATTTAAAGGAGTAGAATCATTTTCAAATAAGCTAGATTTAAAATATATTTTATTAATGGATAACAAAGAATGGAAAATATAAATGAATAATACTATTTTAGTATTATCTTTTTTTTGATATAATTAACTTATAGTAGGTGAGAAATATGCAAAATACAACATTATACTTAATAAGACATTCTATAAAATATGATATAAAAGATATTGTAGAAAATTATAATACAAGTGATAGTGAACAAATTAAAAATGAAAAACTTATTTTATCTATGGAATGTGAGAGAAGAGCAGAGATTTTATCTAATGAAAAAGAACTTCAAAATGTTGATATAGTATATACAAGTGTGTTAGTTAGAACTCTAGAAACTGCTAAATACTTACTTGAAAAACAAAATTTAAAAATAATTTTGGATAATAGACTAGATGAAAGAAGAAGAGGTAGACCTAATGATGATATTTATCCGGATTGGTTTACTAAACAATTTTCAGATGAAAATTTTAAAACAGTAGGTGGAGAAAGTCAAAAAGATGTAAGAAAAAGAATGGATGAAGTAATAAGTGAAATTATAAAAAATAATAAAGGTAAAAGAATTGCTATATTTTCTCATGGATATGCAATAATATATTACTTATTTAAATACTGTAAATTAATTAGTGTTAATGCTGATAGAAATATTACTTTTTCATTTAATGATAAAGTTGTATTTGATAAAAAATATCTGCTCCAGAGGTATTTAAACTAGTGTTTGATAGTAATGATAAAGTTATAAGTATCGAAAATTTAGAATTTGATGATTTAAAATAGAAGGTGAAATTATGAAATATATAGATAGTGTTGATAAAAGAGTATTAGATTATTTTAATGTGTTAGAACCAAATTTTCCCGAATGGCTAAATGATTATATAGAAACTAAAGAGTTATTAAAACAAAGATATATTAGTGTAACATGTGGAAAAATATATTCTAATTTATTTGAAATTGATTTTTTCTTTTCTAGTTTAGAGCATTCAATTGCTGTTGCTTTAATAGTATGGCATTTTACTCATGATAAAAAACAGACTTTATCAGGTTTATTTCATGATATAGCAACCCCAGTATTTAAACATTGTGTTGACTTTTTAAATGGTGATTATATGACTCAAGAGTCAACAGAAGATTTAACAAGTAAAATTATTGGTAGTTCAAAAGAAATAATGGATTTATTAAAAAGAGACAATATAAAATTAGAAGAAGTAGATGATTATCATATATATCCAGTTGCGGATAATGATACTCCAAAACTATCAGCGGATAGACTTGAATATTCACTTTCTAATGCACTTTTAACATATAAATTATCAAATATAGATGATATAAAGAAAATTTATAATGATATTATTTTAGATAAGGATGAAGAGGATACCTTAGAATTATCATTTAAATCAAAAGCAACTGCTTTAGAGTTTGTTAAAATAACAAGTAAATTATCTATTATATATAGAGATGATAAAACAAGATATTCAATGCAGTTACTCGCGGATATTATAAAGAAATTAAACGAAGATAGATTAATAACTAAAGAAGATTTATATAATATGAAAGAATCGGAAGTAATAGAAATTATAGAAAATTCTAAATATAAAGATATATTTAATATATGGAAAAATGCTAAAAATATAAAAGTAAGCAAAGAAAAACCAGAAAATGTTTATTTTGTTCATCATGGTGCAAAAATTAGATATATTGATCCACTTGTAAATAAAAAGAGAATATCAAGCATAAGTGAAGAGGCTAAAGAAGAAATAGATAAAAATTTATCATATGATATGAATAATTATGTATATTTAGATTTTAATTTTTAAATAAAATATTAAGTAATCAAAAAAATGATTACTTTTTTTATAATTTAGGGGAATTTGTTTTAGAAAGAGAGAATATAAGAAGTAGAGGTGATTTTTATAAATTATTATGATGAAATAAAAAATAAACTAATTGATAATGAAATATATAATAGAGTTAAGGACTATTCAAAAGAAAGAAATAAAGTTATTACATACTTTGAAGTAGGTAAATTACTTGATGAGACTGGGAAACATTATGGTGAAAATATAATAAAAGAATATTCTTTAAAATTAATTAATGAGGTAGGTAAAAAATTTAATGAGAGAACATTAAGAAGAATTAGACAATATTATAGAGTGTTTTGTAATAAGAAATGGTCGCCATTGGCGACCAAATTATCATGGAGTTATAAAAGATGAAAGAAAACTAAATTATTATATTAATATATCTATAAAAAATAATCTTTCTAAAAGGCAATTAAGAGAGAAGATAAAAAAAATGAATATGAAAGACTAGATGAAGAAACTAAAAGTAAATTAATTAATAATGAAGAATATTATGTGACTGATTTTGTAAAGAATCCAATATTAATAAAAAATAATTTTGGTTACAAAGAAATATCTGAAAAAGTACTTAAAAAACTGATACTAGAAAATATTGAATCATTTATGAATGAATTAGGTAATTCATTTTGTTTTGTTGGAAGCGAATATAAAATAAAAATAGGTGATAGATATAATTATATAGATTTATTACTATTTAATATAGAATACAATTGTTATGTGGTTATAGAGTTAAAAGTAACAGAGTTAAAAAAAGAGCATATAGGACAAATAGAATTTTATATGAATTATATAGATAAAAATTTAAAAAATATAAATCAAAATAAAACCATAGGAATAATAATATGTAAAAAAGAAAATAAATATGTAATTGAATATTGTAGTGATGACAGAATTATAGCAAGAGAATATGAATTAGTATGAAAAAATGGTATAATGAAATAAATATAGGAGGATATATGAAATTTGAAAAAGAAATCTCTAGATGGAAGTTTTGTTCTGATAATGAAAAATTAATAAGTTTAGTATTAAGTGGTGAGAAAAGAGCAACTACGTCATTATATAATGAATATATTGAAGATAAAGAACCATTACCTAAAATAAGTGAAAGAAGTATTATTTTGCATGATGATAATACTGATGCATGTTTAATAGAAATAGAAAATGTAATAATTACTGAGTTTAAAAATATAACAGGAGAACTTGCCTTTATTGAAGGAGAAGGAGATAAATCACTAGAATATTATAGGAATGAACATTATAAAATATTTAAAAATATAGACTCAAATTTTAGTGATGAATCTAAAGTGGTTTTTGAAATATTTAGAGTAATAGAAAATTATAATTAAATAAAATTGTTAAGGTTATTAAATTGTGTTATAATGTTAAAAATGAATTGTAATAAAGGTGATATAATGAACGAAAGAATGAATAAAGAGGAGCTAGAAAAGTTAATTAGTACATTAAAAATTGAAAAAGGTGAATATTGGATTTTATCAAGTGCTTCACTTGTTTTAAGAGGAATATATGATAGCGCTGCTGATTTAGATCTTGCAGTTACTGAAAAAGGTTTAAAACAGTTAAAAGAAAATTATAATTTGGTTCAAAAAGAAAATGGTTGGTATATAGTAAATGATAAAGTAGAATGTGTTCTTGATACCAAGGAACCATATAAAATAGAAAAGTTTGGAGAATATTATCTTCAAGATATTTATGATTATTATAATTTTATTAAAAATAGCAATAGAGAAAAAGATAAAAAAAGAATTCCACTAATAGAAAATTATATTAATACTATAAAAAAAGACTAATAGTCTTTTTTTATTACTTTAATGTATTTTTTTGTCCATATAACATTGTATTTATTTTATCATAGTGTTCACTAAAGCATTTGATAATTTCTTCTTTTTTACTTTCATCTATTATAATGCCTCTATTTTGAATATCATTCATAAATATAATTACATCATCAATTGTAAGAACGTTGTGCATATTTATAACTAAATTTTTGTTTTCTTCACTACAATCAATAAAATTTTGAAAATCTTGATCAATGTCAATATCTTTTTCCCTTGACCATTTCATAGAAGTATTAAATCTTTCATCATAAAAACTTTCATTCATACTTAATTCTAAATCATACATTGGAGATAAATAAGCTGAATGTTCATTATATAAAATTTCCCAATTATCTAAGTGAAAATCTTTTTGCATAGTTATATAAGAAAATACATATCTTTTTACAAGTTCATTAAAAATTATGTTTACACTAGATGATGCTTTTAGAGAATTATAATTAATTTCATTATCAAGTACCTTATCGTAAAAGAAATAATTAAGTGCTTGATATATGACTGGGAGAGAATTAATGTTAAAGTCAATATTTATATTTTCTAGTTCATAATCATCACTAACATTATATTTTATTTCTTTTAAAAATTTATAAATAATATCTTTACCACCAATAGTTGTATAACCAAATTTTCTATAATCTTCGCTTATTATTCCATAAATATTTGAATCATTTTTGTATTTAAATATTTTTGATTCTATTGTACTTAGACCACAGTGAGTTGCTAATCTTTCATTTAATAATTCTAAATAAAATGCTATAGGTAATTCTTTTGATTTAGAAATCTTTATAACGTAATTATCTGTATCTTTATCTTTACCATGAAAAAGACTTAACCAATATCCAAAATATTTAGAACCTATTTTATCATTAAAAGTTAATATTTTTGAACTAATTAATTTTCTAAAATCTTTATCATTTTCAATTAAATAGCTATCTTTATTTTTTAGATTTTCATTTATTTTATTGCATAATTCAATTCTTTGTTCATTTGTCATATTATCAACGCCTTTTCCTCAATATTATAACAAATAATAACCTTTTGTCAAATAAAGGAGTAGTTTTGTCATATATATTTTCTCATGTTAAAAAATATAGTGATTTTTTTGATATGTGTGAAGTAAAAGAAGATAGAGGAGTACTAATATATAAATAATTATTGTAAACTGATATATAAAAATATACTTTGAAAAAGTTGGAGGAAAAATAAAATGAATGAATATGTGGAAAGATTAAATAATTATAACAATGTGAAAAATCCTAATGAATTATTAGAATTTATGGACAAAAATATTAAATATGGTATTTATGGAACAGATAAAGTAGTCTATGATAAATGGGATGCAAGTATTAATTCAGAGTTTCAAAAAGCGTGTCAGACGAAGTATGAATTATGCGGTTCAAAAAGATTATTAAAATATGGTTATGGAACATGTTGGGATCAAGTTGAACTTGAAAGAGATTGGTTTATTAATAATGATTATGAATGTAAAACATTTTTTATTTGGTTTTGCTTTAGTACATCTAATAATTATGTAACACATACATATCTAGTGTATAAAGATAAGAAAACAGAAAAGTATTGTTATTTTGAACACTCTGATGGTGCAAATAAAGGAATAAAAGAGTTTGACTCATATAAAGATGCAATACTTTACCAGATGGAAAAACATATAGATTTTAATAGATCTATTGGAAATTTAATAGATGAAGATGTATTAAGTCATTTACAAGTATATGAATTTGAAATTGAAAAATATGGATGTAGTCAATACGAATATATGGAAAATATATTAAATTCAAAATTAGTATATAATAATAACAAATTTGTTACTGAAATTAATGTGTGTAAATCTAAAAATTAGGATAGATAACTATAAAATCTATCTTTTTTATGTTATACTTAAATAGATTTAAAAAAGTGAGTTGATTGAAATGAATGAAAATAAAACAAATATAAATTGGTATCCTGGTCATATGGCCAAAACAAAAAGACAAATAAAAGAAAAAATAGATTTAATAGATATAATATATGAAGTAGTTGATTCTAGAATACCAATATCATCAAAAATAAAAGATATAGATGATTTAGTAAAAAATAAACCAAGAATTTTAATTATGACTAAAAGTGATTTATGTGATTTAAATAAGACAAATAAACATATCAAGTATTATGAAAGTCTTGGATATAAAGTTGTTTTGGTGGATTTAATTAGCAATAAAAATGTAGATAAAATAAAATCTGTAACAGATGAAGTATTAAAAGAATTAAATGAAAAAAGAGAAGCAAAAGGATTAAAGAAAAGAAACTATAGAGCGCTTATAATTGGTATTCCAAATGTAGGTAAGTCAACTTTAATTAATAGACTTGCAGGTAAAAAGGTAGTAGGAGTTGGTAATAAGCCAGGTGTAACAAAACAACTTTCTTGGATAAGAATTAGTAAAGATGTTGATTTAATGGATTCACCAGGTATATTATGGCCAAAAATAGATGATGAAAAAGTAGGATTAAATTTAGCATGTTTTTCAGCAATTAAAGAGGAAATACTTCCAATTGATGAAGTTGCATGTTATATATTAAAGTATATGTTTATTAATTATAAAGAAAATTTAAAAGAAAGATATGGCCTAGAAAATATAGATTTTGAAGATTTTACAGATGCATATGAAGTAATAGGAAGAAAAAGAGGATGCATATTAAGAGGTAATGAAGTAGATTATGATAAAGTATCTGCTTTAATAGTAAGGGATTTAAATGAAGGCCATTTAGGCAAGGTAACATTTGATGAATAATATGTATGAATATGAAGAAAATTTATATAAAGAAGGATATAATTTTATAGCGGGAACAGATGAAGCAGGAAGAGGACCACTTGTTGGACCAGTTGTCGCAGGATGTGTAGTTTTTCCAAAAGGTTATAAAAATGATTTAATAAATGATTCAAAAAAATTAACAGAGAAAAAAAGAGAACAATTATATGATATAATAATAAAAGATGCGGTTACTTATGGAATTGGAATCGTATCTGCTAAAGAAATAGATGAGTTAAATATTTACGAAGCAAGTAGAAAAGCAATGATAAAAGCATATGAAGAAGCAAATAAAAAAGTAAAAATAGATTACTTATTAACTGATGCTATGCCTATAACAACACTTGATATACCAGTATTAAAAATAATAAAGGGTGACGCTAAAAGTGTAACAATAGCGGCTGCATCAATACTTGCTAAAGTAACAAGAGATAGAATATTAATTGATCTAGATAAGAAGTATCCAGAATATAATTTTAAAAAGCATAAAGGTTATCCAACAAAAGAACATTTAGAGAAAATAAATGAATTTGGTGTGTTTGATGAGTATAGAATGACATATAAACCTGTAAAAAATGTATTAGATAGGGGAATTGTTAGGAAAAAGAGATAATATAATATATGAAGGGACTGATTTTATGAGTAAAAATTTAGTAATAGTGGAATCACCAGCTAAAAGTAAAACAATAGAAAAATATTTAGGTAGTGATTATAAAGTATTATCATCAAAAGGACATATTAGAGATTTAGCAACTTCTGGTAAATATGGTTTTGGTGTAGATATTGAAGATGGTTTTAAACCAAATTATGAACCAATTAAGGGAAAGAAAAAAGATATTGCAGAACTAAAAAAAGAAGTTAAAAATGCAGAAAAAGTATATCTTGCAACCGACCCTGACCGTGAGGGAGAAGCGATTAGTTGGCATTTAAAAGATGCTCTTGGTATTGATGATAAAGATTATGAAAGAATAGTATTTAATGAAATAACTAAAAATGCAGTTGTTAATTCATTTAAAAATGCTAGAAAAATTGATGATCTTATGGTAAGAAGTCAAGAAACAAGAAGAATATTAGATAGAATAATAGGATTTAGATTAAGTAAATTAATGCAATCAAAAACAGGTGGTAAAAGTGCTGGAAGAGTACAATCAGTTGCACTTAAATTAATAGTTGATAGAGAAAAAGAAATTGAAAAATTCATTCCAGAAGAATATTGGACAATAAAAGCAATATTCCCATCATTTGATGCAAATTTATTTGGTTATAAAGAAAATACTAAATTAGAAATTAAAAACGAAATTGAAGCAAAAGATATATTAAATAAATTATCTAATAGTTATAAAATAGAAAGTACTGAAAAGAAAAATAAGAATAAGGCTAGTAAGCCACCTTATACAACAAGTACAATGCAGCAAGATGCAGTAAACAAAATTAATTTTTCATCTAAAAAGACTATGAGTGTTGCACAAAAACTTTATGAAGGTATAAATATAGGTAGTGAAACAGTAGGTTTAATTACATATATGAGAACTGATTCAATTAGATTATCAGATGAGTTTGCACAAAATACTTTAAAATATATTGAAGTAAATTATGGTAAAGAATATGTTGGATTTGTGAAAAAAAGTAAGAAAACAGAAAATGTACAAGACGCTCATGAAGCAATAAGACCAACAAGTATTACAAGAACACCAGATTCAGTAAAAGAATATTTAACTAATGATGAATATAAGTTATATAGACTTATTTATTTTAGAGCACTTGCTTCTTTAATGAAAGATGCAAAACAACAATTAACAACTGTTATTCTTGATAACAATGATTATAAATTTAAAGTTAATGGTAGTGTAATTACTTTTGATGGTTACTTAAAAGTATATAGTGAATTTGAAAAGAGTGAGGATAAGATTTTACCTGATTTAGATAAATATAAATCTGATAATCTTATTACAGATAAAGTAGAGACAAAACAACACTTTACAGAACCACCAGCAAGATATACAGAAAGTTCATTAATTAAAGAAATGGAAAGTCTAGGTATTGGTAGACCGTCAACATACGCAACTACTATAAGTACAATTATAGATAGAGGATATGTAAATAAAAAGGATAAAAAGTTTGTTCCAACTGAAATAGGAATAGAAACAACAAATAAACTTCAAGAGTTCTTCAAAGATTTAATTAATGTAAAATATACTGCAAAAATGGAAGAAGACTTAGATAATATTGCGAGCGGAACTGTTGTATGGAATGAATTATTAAAGAAATTTTGGGAGGATTTTGAACCAATGGTAAAAGATGCATTTGATAATATGGAGAAAAAAGAACCTGAAAAGACTGGAGAAGTATGTCCTGAATGTGGTAAAGATTTAGTTAAAAGAAATGGTAGATATGGTGAATTTATAGCTTGTTCTAACTATCCAGAATGTAAATATATTAAAAAAGAAGAAAAAAAAGTCGTAGAAGTTTGTGATTGTATTAAATGTGGTAATAAGATTGTTGAAAGAAAAACAAAAAAGGGTAAAGTTTTTTATGGCTGTTCTAACTTTCCAAAATGTAAAGAAGCTTATTGGGATATGCCTACAGGTAGGAAGTGTCCAGAATGTAATAGTATGCTAGTTACAAAAGATGGAAAAGTAAAATGTTCAGCATGTGATTATAAAGAAGAATAGTAAATTTTTACTATTTTTCTTTTTATTGTATTGACAAACTTTTGTTTGCAATATATGATGTAAATATATTATGGTCTAACCTTACAAGTATAAGGAAATATTAGTGTGAATTTTAATTTAAGTGGAGACAAAATTTATTAAGAAGGGAGAAGAATTTTAGTAATAAAATTAGGCTAAAGTAACAAAACATTACGCTTTAGTAAATAAAAAAATTGTAGGAGGAAACTTAAATGGAAAATGAAATAAAAATTTTTGAAAATCAAAATGTAAAATTAGAAGTAAATATGAAAGATGAAACTGTGTGGTTATCACTTGATCAAATGGCAAAATTATTTGATAGAGACAAATCGGTTATATCAAGACATATAAAAAATGCAATAGCAGAAGAGTGTGATAATGTGGTTGTTGCAAAATTTGCAACAACCACTAAACATGGTTCTATAGAGGGTAAAACTCAAACTCATATGATTGATTGTTATAATTTAGATGTTATTATATCTGTTGGTTATAGAGTTAAATCATCACAAGGTGTAGCTTTTAGAAAATGGGCTAATCAAGTATTAAAAGATTATATGATAAAAGGTTATGCAGTTAATCAAAAAAGACTTGAATATTTAGAAAAAACAATTAAGTTAATTGATATAGCAACTAGAGCAGATGACAATTTAAATGGTGATGAAGCAAAAGATATATTAAATGTAATAAGTAATTATTCTAAAGCACTTGATTTACTTGATGATTATGATCATAGAACTGTAAAAAAAATAAAAGGAAATACGTCAAAAGATAAAATCAATTATAAAGAATGTATGAATATAATAAATACATTAAAATTTAATGAAGAAAGTGATTTATTCGCACTTGAAAGAAATAAAGGATTATCTTCTATAATAGATAATATATATCAAACATTTGATAATACTGAAGTATATAAAAGTATAGAAGAAAAAGCTGCTAATTTTCTTTATTTAATAATAAAAAATCATGTGTTTATAGATGGTAATAAAAGAATAGCAGCAACTTTATTTATATATTTTTTAAATTACTATAATATTCTCTTTAAAAATGGTAATAGGATAATAGATAATAATACACTTACGGCATTAACACTTTTAATCGCACAATCTAATCCAAAAGAAAAAGATATATTAATAGATTTAATAATGAACTTTTTAACAATATAAGTATTTTAGAAAATAGTAAATTTTTACTATTTTTTCTTTTTATTATGATATAATTTAAATGAGGTGTAAGTGTGAAAATAGAAGAAGAGATAAATAATATAAAAGAAAGAAATAAGAGAGTAGAATTAGATAAAAAATGGGAAACAAGTTTAACAAGAAAAATATTTATTATGGTATTAACTTATATAGTTGTTATTATATATTCATATTTAGTTAGAAATTATGATAATATTTTCTTAAGTTCTTTAGTACCAGTAATTGGTTTTACATTATCTACTTTATCATTAAAGGTTATTAGAAAAATTTGGGAAAGATTTATAAAATAGTATTTTTTTACTATTTTTTCATTTTTATGATACAATTTTTAAAAGGAGTATAGGTATGAGAAATAGAGCAGGTGGATTATTGATAGAAAATGGCAAAATATTATTAATACATAGAATAAAAAATATAAATGGTGAAAGAAAAGAATATTATGTTGTTCCAGGTGGTGGAATAGAAGAAAAAGAAAATATTAAAGAAGCAACAATTCGTGAACTAAAGGAAGAAACAGGTCTTAATATTAAACCAATTAAAGATGAACCATTAATAACATTTAAAACAGAAAAAGGTAATCAATATTTTTCACTGATTAATAAAGTATCTGGAGTATTAGGTACAGGTGATGGGCCTGAATTTAGTGATCCAGCATATAAAAACATGGGTGAATTTATTTTTGAGTTTATAGATATAAATGATATTATTGAAATGAAAATAAATATGGTACCAGATAAAGTAAGAATGAGTTTTATAGAATGTACAAAATTATTAAATAAAAAGATAAGTGATATTAACTCTAGTGACTATTTAAATGCTAAAAGCATTACAATCGAGGAATAAATATGAAAAATGATTATTATAAAGCATACGATAAAAGGTATAGACAAACCTATGAAAACAATTCATTATGGGAAATCTCAGAAAGAACAAAAGAAGTAATTGATACTTTAAAAAAATATAAAATTACAAAAAAATCAAATATATTGGAATTAGGATGCGGTGAAGGAAGAGATGCGATTTATTTGCTTGATAATGGTTATAATGTTTTAGGCGTAGATTATTCTTTTACTGTAATAGATAAGTGTAATGAGCTAACTAATTATAAATATGTAAATAATTTTAAACAATTAGATTTAATTGAAAATTTGTTAAATGAAAAATTTGATTTTATATATTCAGTTGCAGTAATTCATATGTTTGTATTAGATGAACATAGAAATAAATTTTATAATTTTATTTATGATCATTTAAAAGATAACGGAATTGCTTTAATTATTTCTATGGGAGATGGTGCTTTAGAAATAAATTCAGATTTAGAAAAAGCATTTGATGATACAAAAAGAGTAAATATAAATACTAATAAAGAAATAATGGTTGCAAGTACATCATGTAGAGTTAAAAAAATAGATGAAATGAAAAAAGAAATTCAATTAAATAATTTGAAAATATTAGAAGAAAAAATAATAGATGATGTTCCTTCATTTAATAAATGTATGCTATTTATCGTAAAGAAAAAAATGGAGGTTAAGCATGAAGATTTATATGATAAGACATGGTAAAACAAGTTGGAATGAAAAAGGATTGCTTCAAGGATCAACAGATATTGAATTAAATGATGTTGGAATAAAAGAAGCAAATGATTTAAGAACAAAGTTAAATTTAGATAAAATAGATATTTGTTTATCATCACCTCTTAAAAGGGCAAAACAAACGGCACAAATATTAATAGGTAATGAAATAGAAATCAAATATGATGATTTATTAAAAGAAAGATATTTTGGACTTCTTGAAGGAAAAGAAATAAATTATGATTTAATAGGTCAGATGTGGGATTATAACATAGATAATTCAGAATATAATATAGAAAGTTTAAAAGATTGCTTAATAAGAGCAAATATATTCTTAGAAAAATTAAAAGAAAATTATAATGATAAAACTATTCTTATTGTATCTCATGGTGCGTTTATAAAATGCTTACATTTTGCAATAAATGGTTATGATAAAAATACTGATTTTTTATCTTTTAATCCAAAGAATACAACTATATATGAATATGTGATTGAATAATAGAGGTGAAATTTTAATGATGAAAAGATTTGCAATAATAACTGATATTCATGGTAATATTGAAGGTTTAAATGCTATTTTAAAAGATATAGAAAATAAAAAAATAGATGAAATAATATGCTTGGGAGACACAATTGATATTGGACCAAACTCAAAAGAATGTATAGATAAGTTAATTGATAATAATATCAAAATGACATTAGGTAATCATGAGTTATATTTACTTAGAGGAACAAGTATTGATTCATCTATTAATAATGTTGAAGAGATAGAACATTATAAATGGGTAAAAAATCAATTATCAGAAAAAGAAATTAATTTTATAAAAAAATGTCCATTATATTACACAATTAATGTTGACTATGAAAATAAAAAATTTAATAAAGAAATAATATTAAGTCATTACTTAATAGAGGATTGAAATAAAGATAATCCTTTTGAAAAGAATCATTTAAAAAAAGATATTAATTTATGGATTAAGTATAATAGTTCAAACAAAATATATATAATAGGTCATTTACATAAATCATTTAATATAAATGAAGTTGAAGGTATAATGGGTGATTATATAGAAAGCATTGATAAGCTTACTAATATTGAAATTGTTGATAGTGCTGGATGTACATATGATGAATATGTTTCTTATATGATACTTGAAATAAATAAAGATATAAGTATGAAAAGAATAAAGGTTAAATTTGATAGAAAAAAGTTCGTTGACAAAATAATGAATTTAGATTTTCCAGATAAAAAGAATATACTAAAATATTTTTATGGAATAGAATGATTGAATTGATTTCTTGACAAAAAATGGAAAGTATAATATATTTAACTTGTAAATATTTCAAAGAAAGGAGTGTGATTAGTCATGAAAAATATAATGAATAGTTTACAAAATAATAAAATTTATAGTGTAGGATTAATCATATCTCCTAGTTTTTTAGCATAGTAAAATTTTAGAAATTTCTATCTTTATGGTTAATTCTGCATTACGCAGAATTTTTTTCTGTAAAAAATAAAGGTAGGTAAAAATTTATGATAATAAAATTAGACATTAATGATAGAGCTGCTCTTGCTATCAAAAATAATCAAAAGAGAGTAGAAATAAGAGCAAACGATAATAAATATGATTATAGTAAATTAAATTCTAATGATATAATTGAATTTAATAGCAATAATATAGGTATATTTTATGTAAAAATAAAAGAAGTAAATTTTTATAATTCTTTAGAAGAATTATTTATGTTAGAAGGAACAAGATATACAACATCATCAACTAATGACAAGGATGAGGCAATAAAAAATGTTGAAAAAATAGGGGATTATAAAGAAACAATAAAACAAAATGGTGTATATGCAATTCATATAGAATATTTATATAGTGAAAATACTGTTTGGGAAGAAATGGCTGATAAAGCAAGAAGTGTTATGAATAGAAGAGATGTTTCTGGTATGATTTCAGCAGGTAGTGTAGGAGCAGCTATACTTACAGAAAATCATAATATATATGTTGGAACATGTATTGATACAGCATCATCCTTAGGTATGTGTGGTGAAAGAAATGCTATTGCAAATATGATTACACATGGTGAAAATAAAATAACTAAACTTATATGCTTTGGTGGAGATGGAAAGATTGGTTTTCCTTGTGGAGCATGTAGAGAATATCTTATGCAACTTGATAAAAATAGTAAGAATATTGAAATAATAACTAATTTAGAAACAAAAGAAACAATTAAACTAGAAGAATTAATTCCAAATTGGTGGGGTTACAATAGGGTATAATTATGAAAAATATAGAATTAGTTGTGCCTAAATTAGAAGAATATTACTATGAACAAAAACTAGAAGAAGATCCAAAAACTATGAGTTATAATAAAGGGTATAATGTTAGTTATGATGGATACCACTACGATACAGGATGCATTGATTTTCCAAAAGATAAATGGAAAGCATCATATGAAAAAAGAATAAAAGATAATAAATTTTTTGCGTACATAAAAGATAACGAAATAAATGAATATGTTGGTTATGTAAATTATCAGTACAATAAAAATGATGATAGATATGAATGTGGAATATTAATAGAATATAAATATAGGGGAAAAGGCTACTCAAAAGATGCATTAATATTACTTATTAAAGAAGCATACAAAAATAATATTCAATATTTATATGATACATTTGAATTAGATAGAGGAAATACTTTGAATTTATTTAAAAGTGTTGGTTTTGAAGTAGTAGAAGAAACAACATGGAAAAAGTTTAATAAAAATGTAAAAGGCGTTATTGTTAGAGTTGATACATCAATATTTGAATAGGTGATTTAATGATAATAGAATATGAAGATAAATATTTAGAAGATGTTAGAGATTTACTTGTTGAACTTGAAGAGTATATTGTAAGTATTGATGAAGATAATTTAGATATAGTTAGTGCCGATTATAGAGAAAAAATGGCATTAGTTGATTTAGAAGAAATAAAAAATAATAAAGGAAAATGCTATTTATATATTGATAATAAAAATGTGGTTGGTCTTATTATGGGAATAATACCAAAATATGATGAAAATGATTATTTGGATTACAAGTGTCCAAAAAAAGGAGAGGTAACAGAACTAATTATAAAAAAAGAATATAGAAATCATAATATAGGTAAAATATTATTAAATAAAATGGAAGAATATTTTAGAAAAAATAATTGTGAATATTCATTTATTGATGTATTTGCCTATAATAAAAGTGGAATTAACTTTTATGATAAAAATGGTTATCATCCAAGAATGATAATAGATATTAAAAAATTATAATAAAAATTTGAGTTATCTTATGATATAATAATTCAAAAAGAGAGGTATAAAATATGAATGAACCAAATTATAGAACAAAAGATTGTAGAACTTGTCAAAATATGAGTTGTAGAGTAGAACAACATGAAAAACCTATTAAAAACTGTATTGCGTATATATATCATGATAGCAATGAAGAAAAGATAAAAACATTAAAAAAATTAGGTGTTGACACACGCAAAAAAAAATACTAAAATGATATTGTAAATTGTTGATGAAAGACTAGTAATAAGTATTTTATTTAATAGAGAGCTAATGGATGGTGTAAATTAGTAATAAAAACTTATGAATCTACTTTCTAGACCGGTTAATAGCCGGCGGGAATAAAAACCGTTATCTAAATTAAGTAAAATAAAGGATGGTACCGTGCATATGCACTCCTTAAGTACCATTCTTTTTTTATTAGAAAGAAAGGAAGAAAGAAATATGTTAGATATTAAGTTTGTAAGAGAAAATCCTGAAAAGGTAAAAGAAAATATTAAGAAAAAGTTTCAAGATAAAAAATTAGGACTTGTTGATGAAGTTATTGCTTTAGATTCTGAATATAGAGAAGTAAAAGTTAAAGCAGATAACTATAGAAAAGACCGTAATGAAATAAGTGATAAAATTGGTAATCTTATGAGAGAAGAAAAAAAAGAAGAAGGTTTATCACTAAAAGAACAAGTTGTTAAAATTAATGAAGAATTAAAAGAATTAGAAGAAAGAGAAACAGTTTTAGAAAAAGATATAAAAGAAATAATGTATCAAATTCCTAATATGATTGCGGATGATGTTCCAATTGGCGAAAATGATACAAAAAATGTAGAACTTGAAAAATTTGGTGAACCATTTGTTCCAGAATATGAAATACCATATCATGCAGATATAATGAAAAGTTTTAATGGACTTGATAAAGAAGCCGCAGCAAGAGTATCAGGTAATGGTTTTTACTATTTAATGGGAGATATTGCTCGTCTTCATTCAGCAGTTTTAGCGTATGCTAGAGACTTTATGATTGATAAAGGATTCACATATTGTATTCCACCATTTATGATTAGAAGTGATGCGGTTAATGGTGTTATGTCTTTCGAAGAAAAAGAAGCAATGATGTATAAAATAGAAGGAGAAGATTTATATTTAATTGGTACTTCTGAACACTCTATGATTGCTAAATTTAAAGGTGAACTTTTAAAAGAAGAAAATCTACCAATAACTATGACAAGTTATTCACCATGTTTTAGAAAAGAAGTTGGTGCTCATGGTATAGAAGAAAGAGGAGTATATAGAGTTCATCAATTTGAAAAACAGGAAATGATAGTTATTTGTAAACCAGAAGAAAGTAAAGATTGGTATGAGAAAATGTGGAAATATACAGTTGAACTATTTAGAAGTTTAGATATACCAGTTAGAACTTTAGAATGTTGTTCAGGGGATCTTGCTGATCTTAAATATAAGAGTGTTGATGTAGAAGCATGGAGCCCAAGACAAAAAACATATTTTGAAGTTGGATCTTGTTCAAACTTAACTGATGCTCAAGCAAGAAGACTTGGTATTCGTTATAAGAATGAAAATGGAGAAAAAGTATATGCACATACATTAAATAATACAGTACTTACTCCACCTAGAATGTTAATTGCTTTCCTAGAGAATAACTATAATGAAGATGGATCTATTAATATTCCAGTTGCTTTAAGACCTTATATGGGTGGAAAAGAAAAAATAGAAAAATAATATGGAAAAGTTAGTAGTAGAAATAAAAAATAATAATTATAAAAAGGTAATAAAGAAAACAAGAAAAATCTTAAATATATGCGATAATGAAAATAAAAAATTAGAGATAATAAGTAATGGTAAATTAATAACAAAAGATGATAATATAGAGCTTTATAATATAATGCATGCGATAAATATAAAAGATAAAAGTAAAAGATATAGTTTTATATATGATACTGTTTGTGATTATATAGATAAAAAATATTTAGAATGTAATTATTGTGATTTTAAAGATGATATATGTGTATTTTTTAGAAATCATCCAAAGATAATGCATAAAGATGGTTGTTGCTATAGTGATGCAAGAGGTGGTTTATGTGAAAATTTAAAAAATCATAGATGTCAAATAAAATCAATATCTTGTAAATTATATTCTTGTGAGTATTTAAGAAACAAAAAAGTATACTTTAAAATAAAAGATATACCATTATTAAAATATTTCTTTAATTTAAAACAAAAATATATATTAAAGTATAGTTTCTTTAAACCAAAAAGTTATGTTATGTATAAACTTATGGAAAATTGATAGAAATATCAATTTTTTTCTTTAAAATATGTTAAAATTTATATGAGGTTGTAATTATGAAAAAAAGAGAAGTAAAAAGAAATATAGAAAATAAGGTTTTAAAATTAGAATTAACAAATGAAACAATAGATGATATTTATGAATCATTACCTAAAATAATAAAGATATGTAATAAAAAATATATGATAGATCTTATTTATAATAATGAAAAAATAGATATAGATTATATAACTAAAAATAATATAATAGACAAAAAATTAATAGATATAATAGAGACTGTTCATGCGATTAATTTAAAAGATATAAAAGAAAAATTTAACTATATATATGATACTGTATGTGCTAAATTGGATGAGAGAATAAAAACAAATTATTGTGAATTTAAAGATGATATATGTGTTAAATATAGAAGAAAAGGTAGTGATCATAAAAATGGTTGCTGTGAATGTAAAGGTAGAGGAAAGTGTAAGTATCTAATTGATAGCGTTTGTACTATGAAATCATGTATGGCTTGTAAGCTATTTACTTGTCATACTTTAAAAACTATGAGAATAACTCAAAGTATAAATGATTTTGTACTTACTAAATATTTCTTTACAAGTAAACAAAAGGATATATTACAGTTTAGTTATTGGACGCCAAAAGAAATTGTTATGGAAAAATTAATGAAGACTGTAAAGTAAGAATATAATTAAATAGAAAAAAGGTGATACTATGGAAAATATAAAGTTAGTAGCAAGTAAATTAAATTTAAATGAAGAAGATTTATTTTGTTATGGAAATTATAAAGCAAAAATAGAAAACATAAATACTGATAGAAATGGTAAATTAATTTTAGTTACAAGTACAAATCCAACACCATATGGAGAAGGTAAAACAACTTTAAGTATTGGACTTTGTGATTCACTTAATAAACTTGGATATTTATCAGTAGCGGACTTAAGAGAACCATCACTTGGACCAGTTTTTGGAAGAAAAGGTGGCGCAGTAGGTGGTGGTAAAGCCATTATAGAACCAAGCATGGATATTAATTTACACTTTAATGGTGATTTTCACGCTATAACAAGCGCTAATAATTTAATTTGTGCTGCAGTAGATAATCATATTTTTCAGGGTAATGAACTTAAAATAGATAAAGTATTAATTAAAAGATGTATAGATATGAATGATAGAAGTTTAAGAGATAACTTTGTTATAACTCCAGCATCAGAAATAATGGCTATACTATGTTTATCAAAAGATATTAATGATTTAAAAGAAAGAATAGGTAATATTATAGTTGGGTTAACAAAAGATGACAAAGAAATATATGCAAAAGATTTACATGTAGAAAATGCATGTACACTTCTTTTAAAAGATGCTATAAAACCAAATTTAGTACAGACTTTATATAATAATTCAGTAATAGTTCATGGTGGACCATTTGCTAATATTGCACATGGATGTTCTAGTTTAATAGGAACAAAATCTTCACTTAAGCTATCAGATTATACTATTACAGAAGCAGGTTTTGGATCTGATATGGGAGGGATTAAATTCTTTGATATAAAATCAAGAGTAGGAGATATATACCCAGATATAGTAGTAATAAATGTTACAATAAAAGCACTTAAATATAATGGTAATGATTCATTAGAAAGTGGTATAAAAAACTTAGAATACCATATAAAAAATATGCAAAAGTTCTGTGATAATGTGATAGTTGCTTTAAATAAATTTGATGATGATTTAGATGAAGAAATAGAATTTGTAAATAATTTTTGTAAAGATTTAAGTGTAGACTTTAGTATATGTGAAATGTATCAAAAAGGAATAGAAGGATGTATTATTTTAGCAAAAAAAATAGTATCAATGAATGAAAATAAAAAGAAATATTTTGTGTACGATTTAGAAGATACCTTAGAAGAAAAAATATTTAAAATGTGTAAAATGTTTGGCGCAAGCAAAGTAGAATATACTAATGAAGCAAAAGAAAAATTAAATAAATTAAATAATACTAAAATGATGATATGTGTTTGTAAAACACCAATGTCTATAACAGATGATAAATTAAATTTAGGTTATCCAAAAGATTTTAAAATGACAGTAACAGATATAAAAGTATATAATGGCGCAGGTTTCATTGTTGTATATATGGGAAATGTTCTTTTAATGCCAGGTATGCCTAAAAATCCTAATTATTTAATTATGGAATAAATTAGTATAACCTATCAAATTATGATAATATATATGTTATCATAATTTTGAGGTGATACTATGAGTAAAAAATTTTATGAAAAGTATTATGATAATTTTCTATGATTAGAGGATGTTCCTTCTGAATATGCATTAACTGTAGAAGAAGTTACTTATTATGTTTCTGAAAATTTTGAAAAATTTGAAAATATTCAAAAAGGTGATATAGTTTTTGTAAAAAAATTTATTTATGCAAATGGGGAAATAGGTCAAAATCATTTGTTTGTAATATTAGATAATAATCGTTATATGCCTATTGAATATTTTGGTATGATTATATCTTTAAATATAAAAAAGGAAAAATATAAATATAATATAAAAGTTAATAAAGATAAAGAAAATAATTTATATAAAAATAGTATTGTTAAAACTGATCATATATATAAATTAAATAAAAATGATATATTAAAAAAAGTTTTGTTAGATGATTATGTAAATAAAGAAAAGAATTTATTAGATTTAGAGTATGATTTTATAGAAAAACTATCAAAAATAAGAAAAGAAAAAGGAATATCACAAAGAGAATTATGCAAAATGATTAATATGAAGCAACCTTATTTAGTAAAGATAGAAAAAAGAGAAATATCACCAAGCTTAAATACAATTTTAAAAATAATAAATGCACTAAATTTAAGCCTAAACGTTGTTGAAAAAGAAAGTCATAAATGATATAATATTTGAAGTTTGGAGGCGTTATAATGATTAAACAAGCACATATAAAACCATCATATGCAAATGCTAAAAAAAGAAGTAAAGAAGAAGTAAAAGTTTTAACAGATGCATATATAATGAATAATGAATTAAGTAAAATTGGAATAAATAAAAAATATCATATTATTACATATGGTTGTCAAGCAAATGAAAGGGATTCAGAAACAATAAGTGCAATACTTGAAGATATGTCATTTACAAAAACAGATAATATGGAAAACGCTGATCTTATCTTATTAAATACATGCGCAATTAGAGAAAATGCTCATAATAAAGTATTTGGTATGCTAGGTAGAATTAAGCATTTAAAAGAAAGTAAACCAAATATAATTACTTGTTTATGCGGATGTATGGCTCAAGAAGAAGCAGTAGTAAATGAAATTGAAGAAAAATACAAATGGATGGATGTAGTATTTGGTACACATAATATTCATAATTTACCAAAACTTATAAGTGAAGCGATTGATGGTAATGAACTTGTAATTGAAGTATTTTCTAAAGAGGGTGATGTTGTTGAAAACTTACCTGTTAGAAGAGATAATAAATACAAAGCATATGTAAATATAATGTATGGCTGTGACAAGTTCTGTACATATTGTATAGTTCCATATACAAGAGGAAAACAAAGAAGTAGAAAAGTAGAGGATATATTATGTGAAGTTAATAAACTTGTAAAAAATGGTTATAAAGAGGTAACACTTTTAGGACAAAATGTTAATGCATATGGAAAAGATTTAAAAGACGGAGTAACTTTTGATAAATTACTTGAGGAAGTTGCTAAAACAAATATTGAAAGAGTTAGATTTGTAACATCACATCCATGGGATTTTACAGATGAAATGATAAGAATAATAAGAGATTATGAAAATGTAATGCCTTATGTTCATTTACCAGTTCAATCAGGTAGTGATAAAATACTAAAATTAATGGGTAGACGTTATACTAAAGAAAGTTATTTAGATCTTGCCCTTAAAATAAGAAAAATGATTCCAAATGTAAGTCTTACAACTGATATAATTGTAGGTTTCCCAGGTGAAACAGAAGAAGATTTTAATGAAACATTAGATGTAGTAGAAAAATGTAAATATGATAGTGCATTTACATTTATATATTCACCAAGAGAAAATACACCAGCTGCTAAAATGAATGACCCAATTCCTTTAAGTGTAAAACAAGAAAGACTTCAAAGACTAAATGAAATAGTTAATAAATATGCACTTATTAATAATGAAAAATTAGTAGGACAAGTAGTACCTGTATTAATAGAGGGTGAATCACAAAAAGGAAACGGATTATATGCTGGTTATACAGATACAATGAAATTAACTAATGTAAAGTGTGATAAAGAAGATATTGGTAAAATAATAAATGTAAAAATAACAGAAGCAAAAACTTGGAGTTTAAATGGAGAAAAAGAATAATGAATGACATAATAAATGATGTTAATGAATTAAAAGAAAATATATTAAAAAGTAGTGAATACTTAAATTTTAAAAATAGCGAAAAAAAACTTGATAATAATAAAGAAGTAAATAGTATAATTGCTAGAATAAAGAAATTACAACAAACAATAATAAATAAAGAAGATAAACAAATAGATTCGAATAAAGAAGAAGTAGAACTTCAAAGTTTATATAAAGAGTTAGAAACATTTAGTGATTATATAGAATACAAAAAAAATGCTAGAATATTTAATAATTTAATAACTAGTATTCAAAAAGAATTTGAAGAATATTTTAATAGTTTTATATTATAATCATTTATAAAATAAGAAAAAAATCAAAATATTGATTTTTTTTAATGTCAATACTTTGTAAATAAATAATATGTTTGTAAATTGTATTTGAATATATATAGTGTTATAATTGTTACATAGTAAGTTGGAGGACAAATATGAAAAAGTATAATGATGAAGAAGAAAATACAAAAAAGAAGAATCATAAATTTTTGAATTTATTTTCAGGAGTTTTAACTGGTATGTTTTTATGTGTAAATGCATATTTAATTTACAATATATCAAAATTAAGTGGTATTGAAGATTTAATTAGATATATTATTATGGCGTTATTAATAGTAGTATGCATTATAGTTATAATAAAATATATCAAATTTAAGAAAAAAGATAAAATTTCTAAATATATTATATTTATTTTAGTTCTTGCAATAATAGGAACTGGAGAATTTTATGTAAGTAGTATTATTAATAAGAGTGTTAATTTTATTGATAAATTAAATAAAGATGAAGTTACATATAAAAGCTCATGGATTGCTTTAAAATCTGGAGAATATAATACTTTAAGTAAGGCAAGAAACGGTAAAATTGGTATTATAAGTAATAAAAATGAAACTGAAGGTTATGTTCTTGCACAAAAAATAATAAAAAAAGATAGTATAAAAAAAGATAATTTAGTAGAGTATGATGATTATATTAGTATGTTAAATGATCTTTATGATGGTGAAGTAGGTTCCATCTTTGTATCTGGTAATTATGCAGATCAATATTCTTCACTTGATAAATATGAAAAAATAAAAGAAGAGGTTATAGAACTTGATTCATATTCAAAAAGAATGAAAAAGCAAGTAGACAAAACAACAGAAGTAAGTACAAAAAAGGTAACTGAACCATTTACTATGCTTTTATTAGGTGTTGATTCACCAACAGAAGATATATCGAAAGCAAGTGGATTAGGTGATTCAATAATGCTTGTTACATTTAATCCAAAAACTTTAACTGCTACAATGTTCAGTATTCCAAGAGATACATTTGTTCCTATTACATGCTATAGAAATGCAAAAAGTAAAATTACACATGCAGCAGCAGGTGGAGATTCTTGTATGATAAGTACTGTGGAAAACTTTACTGGAATAGATGTAGATTATTATGCAAAAGTTAATTTCCAAGGACTTATAAAACTTGTTAATGCATTAGGTGGTATTGACGTTGAGGTACCATATAGTTTCTGTGAAAGTAATAGTGTAAGATCATTAGAAAGTGCAGATTTAATATTTGTTGAGAAAGGAATGCAACACTTAAATGGTGAGCAAGCTCTTGCATTATCTAGAAATAGAAAAACAGTTTCTGAATGTGGTAAAGAATGGAATAAGGGTACAAGAAATGATTTTGTAAGAGGACAAAATCAACAACTTGTAATAAAGGGTATTTTAAATAAAATGAAAAATATTAAGAGTATTAATCAACTTTATGAAGTTCTTGATGCTATTAGTATAAGTTTAGATACAAATCTTACAAGAGAACAAATATTAGGTTTCTATAATGTATTTAAAAAAGTTTTATTAAATTCTGATTCATTATCTGATTCAAATGATATTATAAAGATACAAAAAACATATTTAAATGGTTCTGGCGGATTAATTCACGATAATGTAGCGGGTATGAAATTATATGAATTTGTCCCATCAACTCAATCATTAAACGCAATAATAAAAGCAATGAAAGTAAATCTTGAACTTGTTAAAGAAGAATATGATACATCATTTAGCTTTAGTATTGATAAAAAATATGAAGAAAAAGTTATTGGTGCAGATTTACATGGTGGTGTACAATCGTATGCTGATTCTGATACTACTTCATCTGATTCTAGTTCAAAATGTGGAACAAATGAAGAATTAGGTGCTGATGGAGTATCTTGCGTATGTAAGAATGGATATGAAAGAAAAGATGGAGTTTGTACAAAAAAAGATGAAAATCAAAAGAAATGTACAGGTGTAAATGAAATGGCAGAGCCATCATCTGATGGCACTTGCAGATGCATGGTTGGATATGAAAGAAAAGATGGAGTTTGTACAAAAAAATATGAAGAACAAAAGAAATGTACAGGTGTAAATGAAATGGCAGAACCATCATCTGATGGTACTTGCAGATGCATGGTTGGATATGAAAGAAAAAATGGAAAATGTGTCAGCAGTTCAGAATCTGGAAATACAGGTGGTTCAACAGATGGTGATAGCACAACTACAAATCCTGACAAGGATGGCAGTGGTTCACAAACAGATAATATAGGTGGAACAAATTCAAATACAGATTAAAAATGGTATATTTATGAATGACTGAAAAAGTCATTCTTTTTTTTACTATAAATTTACAAAAAACTACAAATATCTATTATATCTCTTTAAAACTATCAAAAAATTTGTTATAATGTATTATGAATAATAAGGAGGGATAAAGTGAAATATAAGAAGTATTTTATGATGTTATTAGTCATTTTATTATTATCTTTCTTTAAACTAGAAAATGTTTCGGCATCAACAAAATTTACAATATGCCGTAATTTAACAGAATTATCGTATTTGAGAAGTACTCCAGGTGGAGATTATGTTAGAGATGTTGATGGTGCACCAGTAAGTTTTTCGGGTACTGATTATTTAGAAATTCTTGGTACAGTTAATCAAGGTGGGACACAATATTATAAGGTATTTGCAAATTATTATTCAAGTAACTATACTGGGTATATAAATTCTGCATGGATTAGGGGATGCCAAGAATATACAACAGATGATAACTATGGTAATTCTCTTAGGAGTGCAGGATTCCCTGAAAGCTATATATTACCTCTTCAAAAATTACATGCTATTCATCCAAATTGGGAATTTAAAGTTAGTGGACCTATTGATTGGAATAGTTCTATTGAAGGTGAAATGGCGCAAGTTGATAGAAATTTAATTCAGTCTTCTGCAGATATAAAATTAAGATCAACTGAAAATGGTGCGTATGTTAATGGTCAATATAAACCATTTGATAATGGCAATTGGTATGCAGCTTCAAGACAAACAGTTTCATTTTATATGGATCCAAGGAATTGGCTTACTGAAAAAACTGTATTTATGTTTGAACAATTGTCATTTGATCAAAATACACAATCTGCTAATGCAGTTCAATCAATGCTTAATGGAACATTTATGAGTGGTTCATATAGTTATAATGGAAGTAATAAATCATATTCTGATACATTTGTACAAGCTGGTAAAGAAGCAAACGTAAGTGCATTTCATCTTGTAAGTAGAGTAATTCAAGAACAAGGTGTAAAAGGTCAGAGCGGAACTATTAATATGGATGGCGGAGACGGTCAAAGATACTTTAATTTCTTCAATTTTGGTGCAGGTGGAAGTGGAAATGGAGCAATTATTGCAAATGCATTGAATTATGCAAAACGCAATGGATGGAATAATCCATATAGTTCAATAGTTGGTGGAGCTGCTAAGCTTGCAAGTGAGTATATTAATAGTAATCAAGATACAATATATTATCAAAAGTTTAATACAATAAATGGTGTTTTCTATCATCAGTATCAACAAAATGTAAGAGTTGCTCCAGGAGAAGCAAGAAAAAATCATGCTGCATATGCAGATGGAAGTATACTTGATTCCAAACTTTATTTTAAAATTCCTGTATATAAAAATTTACCAGCAGCAACATCATTATCAATTAATAATAATGGTGATAATACACTTAAAAGTTTAAGCGTCGAAGGATGTAATTTGAATCCATCGTTTAATTCATCAACAACAAGTTATATTTGTACTGTACCAGAAAATGTAAATAGTGTTAAGGTAAGTGCACAAACTGTATCTGAATTTGCTAATATCAATGAATTAGGTAATAAAAAATTAGATGGAAAAGAAACAAATATAGATGTTATAGTAACAGCAGCAAATGGAAATCAGAAAAAATATACGATAAAAGTAATAAAAGTTGGTTCAAATAATGCAACACCATCAGATGTTATTAGTAAAGCAGGATTAAATATTGATGGAGAATATGTTTCAGGTATTAGGATGTCATCATCAAGACAAGAGTTGATTTCAAATTTAAGAAATACATATAATTTAACAAATATAAAATATACATTAAGTAATGGAACAGAAACAAGTGATGGAATAGTATCAACTGGAGATAGAATAACTATATCAGTCAATAATACATCAAAAACATATAAGATTGTTATAAAAGGTGATGTAAATGGTGATGGAAAAGTAACAGCAATAGATTATAGTCGTATTAAAGGATATTTCTTAGGAAAATATAGTTTATCTAATGAATATTTCAAGGCAGCTGATGTATCAAAAGATAATAAAATAACAGCAATAGATTATAGTCGTGTTAAAGGATACTTTTTAGGAAAATATAATATAGAACAATAGGTGATAAAATGAAAAAAATTAAATATTTAATATTATTATTAGGATTATTAATCATACCTGCATTTGATGTTCATGCATCAAGTGCAAGTATTAGTTGTAGTTCTGCAGGTACAGTGACAGTAGGTAATAGGGTTACTGTAACATTTACTGGAAATTATTCAGGAAATAATAGAGATATGCTAATGTGGAGAGCTAGTGGTGTAGAATGGACATCTTCAAAGTTAAATGCTAACTTTTCAAATTCTGCAATATCTGAAGATGGGACTCTTAGTAAATCATATTCATTTACAGCAACTAATGTTGGAACAGCAACTGTTAGACTTGTAAATGTTGATGTATCAGATGGAGAGCAATTAATGGGATTGGATAGTGGACATGCTACAAGTAATTCATGTACAATTAATATAGTCGCACCATCTCCAAGTTCTAATTCACATAATAGTTCATCATCAAGTTCATCATCTTCGTCAAAAAATAACATAAATGACAAAGATTCAGATAATAGTTTAAAATTATTATCAATAGATGATCAAAAGTTAAATCCAGAATTTAATAAAGATACTTTAGAGTATTCTGTAGAACTTGAAAACAATGTAGAAAAAATCAAAATAAATGCAGAAACAACTAGTTCAAAGTCATCTATAAAAGGAACAGGAGAAATAGATGTAAAAGAAGGATTAAATAAAATAGAAGTTGTAGTAACTGCAGAAAATGGTAGTACAAGAACATATATAATAAATGCAACTGTAAAAGAAAAAGACCCTATTAAAGTAAAAGTTGCTGGTAAAGAATATACAATTGTAAGAAAACTAGATGGTTTAAAAATACCTACTACTTTTACTGAAAAAGAAATAACTATAAGCAATGAAAAAATTAATGCTTGTTACAATGATAATATAAATTATACTTTAGTCGCACTTCAAGATGATAAAGGAAAAGTAAATTTCTTTATATATAATGAAAGAAAAAATATATATAGTAAATTTAATATGATATCATCTGCTGATTTAAATGTTATTGCTTTAAAATTAGAAGATAAAGATGATATACCATATAATTATAAAAAGACAACATTCAAATATAATGATGAAACTATAGAAGGATTTGTATATGGTAAATCAGATTTTAGAGTTATATATGGTATTAATACAGTAACTGGTGAAGAAGATTTTTATCAATATGATACTAAAGATAATACACTTCAAAGATTCTTTAATGAACAAACCAATCTTTATGTTAATTTAATTCAAAAATGTAAATTAGCATTCATTATACTTGGTTCAATGGTATTATTATTTACAATCATCATAATTGTTCTTTTATCAAAAAATGTTAAATTTAAAAAGAAATATTTAAAAAATAGATTAAATGAAATAGATGATCCAAATTATAATAAAATTAGATATGAAGATATTGAAGAAAATAATGAAGAATTAGAAGAAAAATTATCTAAAAAGGAACTAAAAAAATTAAAAAAAGAGGAAAAAAGAAAAGAAAAAAGTGAAAAGACATTTTTAGATGAATAAAATGTCTTTTTTTGTTTACTTATTTTTGATATAATTATTATGATATGGTAATAATTAAGGAGCGAAAAATGAATAAAATCAATAATTTTTTAAGAAGAAATATAATAACAATTTTTACAATATATTTATTTATGCAGCCAGTTTTAGATATAGCAACTAGTGTAGCACTTTATAAGTTTAATGTAGATTTTACAATTAGTTCGTTAATTAGAGTAATATTTTTACTTTTTACTCTATATTATTTGATATTTGTAGAAAGAAAAAAGATAAATGTAAAGATGTTAATATTGATTATGCTTTATTCTATAATATTTATGCTTTGTAATGTATTATTTAAGGATAACCCTAACATTACATATGAAATAAAAAGTTTATTAAATAATATATATTTACCAATATCTTTACTATTTACATTTCAAATATTTAATAATACAGAATTTAATAGAAAAAAATTATATTCTGTTTTATTAATATATATGTTATTTGTATTTGTACCTAATATATTTCATATTGGATTTGATAGTTATGCATATTCAAAAGAAGGTAGTGTAGGATTCTTTTATTCGGCAAATGCAATAGGAAGTTTAATAAGTGTAATTACACCTTTACTTATAAGTGAATTGGTTATTAAAAGAAAAAAATTATATTTAATATTATTTTTAGTTATGTATGGTTATATACTTTTGACGTTAGGAACAAAAGCCCCAATATTATGTGCTTTAATTGTATTTATATATTATATTTTATATGCTGTTATTAATTTGATAAAAAATAAATCATATAAGAAACTTGTAATTTTATGTACAACATTTGTATTATTTATACTTGCAAGTATAAAGTTAATTACTATGACACCATTTTATGATAATTTAGTTATACATTTAAACTTTTTAAAAATTAAAAAAATTAGTGATTTATTTACTATGCATAATATTGATCATTTTGTTTTTGGAAGTAGATTATCATTTTTTAAAGATACGTTTAATATTTATTTAAGTTCAAATATTATGCAAAAAATATTTGGACTTGGATATTTCTTAAATGGTAAAATAATGAAACTTGTTGAAATGGATTATTTAGATATATTTTTACATCAAGGTATAATAGGATTTGTAATAATACTTTTTACATATTTTAAAACAATATTTTATATCTTTAAATCATATTTTAAAAAATTTAAATCAAATTTTTTCAATATAAAAAAATCATCTATGGTAATATCAATAATAATTTCAATATTGTGTGCGTTTTTAACAGGGCATGTACTTGCGACACCAGCAGTATCAATCTTTATATCAGTAAGTTTAGTAATATACTATAATGAATTTAAAATGGAGGAATAATTATGAGAAGATATAAAAAAGATCAATTAAGAAAAATTGGATTATATTTTATTTTAGATTCTAAAAAAAGAACAAAATATTTAATAAAACATAATGTATTTGCGAGTGTTGGGAAAAATTTCTTTTTTCAACCAAGAAAAATACCAGCAGATCCAAAACTTGTAAAATTTCATAACAACGTAGTTGTAACAAGTGGAGTTTTATTTATAACACATGATGTATCAGATTTTATGCTTAATAATATGGGACTTCCTAGATTTTATAAATATCAATCAGGATGTATTGAAGTTAAAAATAATGTATTTATTGGAAGCAATACAATAATACTTCCAAATGTCAGAATTGGAAATAATGTAATGATAGGAGCGGGTTCTGTTGTTACGAAAGATGTTCCAGATAATTCTGTAGTTGCGGGTAATCCAGCAAGGGTAATAGAGAGCTTTGATGAATATTTAGAAAAAAGAAATAAAAAAGAAGAAAATATGATTGAATATGTAGATAAAGAAAGTCGTAATAAACTTTGGGAACAATTTTATAAAAATAGAGGTGAGTAATATGCATAAGAAAAAAATAATATTATTTATGACAACAATGTATACAGGTGGTATTGAAAATGCCTTAATAGAACTTTTAAATAAATTAGATTATGAAAAATATGATGTAACACTATTTTTAGAAAATAAAAAAGGTGAGTTACTTCATAAAATTAATAAAAATGTAAAAATATATAATTATAATTTGAGTTATAGTAAAAATGTAATTTATAGAAAAATAGTTAATGGTTTTAAGAGACTTAAATTTATATTATTACATAAAGATAAATATGATTGTTCAATTTGTTATGCAACTTACTCAAAACCATGTAGTTTACTTAGTTTATATGCATCAAAAAATAATATGATTTATATTCACGGTGATTATGTTACAGAGTTTAATGATAAAGATAAAACAATTAATTTCTTTTTAGGACAAGATATAAATAGTTTTAAAAAAGTAATATTTGTATCAAATGAGTCAATGAATAATTTAATTGAAATTATGCCAAGTATTAAAGATAAATCAATAGTAATTAATAATTTTATAAATTATGAAAGAGTACTAAAATTATCAAATGAGAAAATTACAGAAAAAAGAACAAAAAATAAATTAATTGTTTTTGTTGGTAGATTAGATGAAGAAGTCAAAAGAGTATCAAGAATGATTAATGCAGTAGAGTATTGTAAAAAAAATAATCTTGATGTTGACTTTTTTATAGTAGGAGATGGAAAAGATTATAAATATTATGAAGATTTAATAAAAGAAAAGCATTTAGAAAAAAATATAAAAATGCTTGGACTTAAATCTAATCCATATCCATATATAAAATTAAGTGATTATATTACTATAACATCTGATCATGAAGGATTCCCAGTTACATTTTTAGAGGCACTTGTATTAGATAAGAAAATAATATCAACCATTGAAGTAAGTGATGAAAATATAGATATAAAAGATTTTGGTTATATTGTTTCAAAAAATCAAGATAAGTTTAATGAAGAAGTATATAAGATTTTAAAAGAAGATAAATCTAAGGTTAAACATGTAGATTTTAAGAAAATAAATGAAGAAAAAATTAATATGATAGATAAATTAATAGAGGGTGAATAAATTGAAATATAGCATTATAGTTCCAGCATATAATACAGAAAAGTATATTGATAAATGTTTAAAAAGCATATTTTCAAATACTTATAAAAATTTTGAAGTTATTATTGTTAATGATGGATCAACAGATAAAACAGAAGATATAATAAATAAATATATTAAAAAATATGATAATATAATCTATATAAAACAAAAAAATATGGGCTTAAGTCTAGCAAGAAATAATGGTGTAAAAAAAGCAACAGGAGATTATTTATTATTTATAGATTCAGATGATTATGTAGAAAAAAATTTACTTGAAAATATAAATAAAAATATAGATGATTTAGATGTGCTTAGATATCAGTTAAATATGGTTTTTAATGATAAAATTATTCCTTATGAAGAAAAAGAATTCAATGTTACAGATGGAATAGATGCCTTTGAAAAAATAGTAAAATATAAATTTATTGAAATGGCTGCATTATATGTTATTAATAGAAAATATTATTTAGATAATAATTTTATGTTTGAAAAAGATGTTTATCATGAAGATTACGGATTACTTCCTTTAGTAATTGCGACTGCTAAAAAGGTAAAATCAATAAATTATTTAGGTTATAACTATGTTCAAAGAGATGGAAGCATAATGTCATCAAATGATATAGAAAAAATGAAAAAGAAAATGGATGATATGTTATTTTTATTTACTAAGGCAATAAAATATTTAGATAATATTCCAAATAGTCAAAATGTTAAGAGTTTTTATGCAAATAGTATTATTGATAAGTATAATTCATTAAGTGATAAACTTAAAAAAGAATATATAAAGAAAATAAAAGATTTAAAAGTAATTAGTTATTTATCAAATGATAGTTTTAAAAGAAAAATAAAAAAGATATTATATAAAATAAAGTATGAGGTATTAAAATGAAAGTAAGTGTTATTGTTCCAGTATATAATACAGAAAAATATTTAAAAAATTGTATTGATTCATTATTAAAACAAAATTTTGAAGATTATGAAATTATTGTTATTAATGATTTAAGCCCTGGAAATGCAGAAGAAATAATAAAGTCCTATAATGATAAAAAAATAGTATATATAAAAAATAAGACAAATAAAGGAATTGGTTACAATAGAAACTTAGGCATAAAAAAAGCAAAAGGAGAATATGTTTGCTTTATAGATTCAGATGATTATGTAAAAGAAGATTTTATTAGTAAAATGTATAATTATTCAAAAGAAAATAATTTGGATTTATGCGTTTGTGATTATGTAAATGTTGATGAAGAAGGTAACACAATAGAAGAATTTAATTTATCAAACTTTGGTATAACCAACTATGAAGAAAATAATAAAATATTATGTGAAATTAATTTAGGACCTTGTAATAAACTTTTTAAGAAAGATATGCTTATAAAAAACAAAATAGAATTTAGTGAAAAACTAAAATATGAAGATTTATCATTTGTAGCGCTTTCAATTAAAAATAGTGCAAAAATAGGTAAAATAAATGAACAATTAAATTATTTTACAGTACATAAAAATAGTGAAACAACAACAAGAGATAAAAGAGTTTTTGATATATTTAAACAACTTGATATTGTAAGAAATGAATATAAAAGTGGTAAATATTTGGATGAACTTACAGTTTCTATATTACTTAATTATACAATTCAGCAAAGATATCAAGTAGATGAAGAAGCACGAAGTAAATTTATTGATGATGCTTTTAAATATTTAAATGATAATAATATTGATTATAAACATAGCGAATACATTAAAAATAGATCATTTTTAAAAGGATTAATAGAAAAAAATAAGTTCATAACAAAAGTTTATTGTAAAATTTATAATAGAATAAAAAAATTTTGAGGTGATAAAATGTTTTCAAAAAAATATATTGAACTTTTTTTAAAAATTATCATTGTTATTATATTTCTCTGTATTAATATTGTTTCAATTGATACACCAAATTTTATAATTAATTTTTTAATTATTATTTTAGAGTATTCTATTATATATTTTTGTTATATAAAAAACAGTAAAAAAAAGTATAATGTTATTTTAATGTCGATTTCTTTATTATGCAGTTTTTTTCAAATTATAGGATATAACTGTTCAAAATATGATGCTTCAAAGTTAAATGTGATAGAAACTTACATTAATATATTTAAACTTATACCTTTAATGTATCAATTATCAAATTTATTTTTTGATATTAAGTTTAACTTAAGTTCTAAAAATAATAAGTTAATAGATTTCTTATTTAATAAAAAATATAGTATTTTTATATTAACTATTATTATATTTTTAGCATGGTTACCTATATTAATAGGATTATATCCAGGTAATTTTTCTTATGACGCTGGGACACAACTTAGAATGTTAAAATTTAATTTAATAACTAAGTATCATCCGGTTATTCATACTATATTTTTATACACTACTATCGTTTTAGGAAATAAAATATTCTCATCTTATGACATAGGGATTTTAATTCATAGTATAATTCAAATGTTAATTATGAGCTTTTCTTTTTCATACACACTTATTTATTTATATAAAAATAAATTTTCAAATAAAATAAATATAATTTTTTTAATTTTATATATGTTTTTACCTATCTATGGAATATTTTCTATAACAACTACAAAGGATGTTATTTTTTCCGGATTATTTAATATAGCTTTAATAAATCTTATAGAATTAACTAAACGAACTGATAATATTTTAAATAATAAGAAAAATTATATTAAATTTATTATTGTTTTTGTTTTATTATTATCATTTAGAAATAATATGTTATATGCGTTAATACTATTTATACCATTTATATTAATTATTTTAAAAGAAAATAAAAAGAAAATATTAGTATTGTTTATTAACATTATATTAGTTTTTTTTACATATGATTTATCTTTAACATATATTTTTCATATTCAATCTGGTCCAAAAATAGAAGCTTTTAGTTTTGTTACACAACAATTAGCAAGAGTTTATAATGTTGAAAATATAGATGATAAATATAAAAGTCAAATAGAAAAATTATATAATAATGATTCGTTAAAAAAATATAACTCTCATATATCAGATCCTGTAAAAAGTGAGTTTAATACAACTGAATTTTTAAATAACAAATCAAAATACATAAAACTTTATATTGATTTAGGATTAAAATATCCCATGGTATATATTGATTCAATAATCAATAATAATTATAGTTTTTTCTATTTGTTTGATAAATTACCTGATTTAAATTCTAAAACATATATTGAAATTAATTGTTTGAGCTTATCAAATAATACATTTAATAAAAGTGAAAATTGTAGCAAAAATGTAAAATTTATATATGATTTTTATTATAATTTAGTAAATAATGCTTATTATCAAAAAATACCAATATTAAATATTTTTATGAGTATGCCATTTTATTTAATGATATTATTTTTGGTTGTAAGTTATATAATTTATAAACGAAAAATTAAATTGTTAGTCCCATTAATGTTACTAGTTTGCTATGTTTTAACAAACTTAATTGCACCAGTTGCTATAGTAAGATATATGTTTCCAGTATTTACATGTATGCCATTAATAGTATATTTATTTTACTGTGCGAAGACAAAGGATGATTTTTAAAAACTAGATAACTCTAGTTTTTTTAACTGTTTAATGATATAATTACTATAGAGGTGATAATGTGAAAATATTAGTAACAGGTGGAGCTGGTTATATAGGCTCACATACTTGTGTTGAATTATTAAATGAAGGATTTGAAGTAGTTGTAATAGATAACTTTTCAAATAGTAAAAGCACATCATTAGATGCTATAAAGAAAATAACAGGTAAAGATTTTAAATTTTATGAAATAGATTACTTAGATAAAGATGCTTTAAATAAAGTGTTTGAAGAAAATAAAATAGATGCTGTAATTAATTTTGCTGGATTTAAAGCAGTAGGTGAATCAGTTCAAAAACCAATTGAATATTATACTAATAATATTTCAGGTGCACTTAATTTACTTGATGTTATGAGAAAACATAATGTTAAAAAGTTTGTATTCTCATCATCGGCAACAGTATATGGTAATCCAGAAAAAATACCACTTACAGAAGATTGTAAAATAGGTGGAACAACAAATCCATATGGAACATCAAAATTATTTATTGAACAAATACTTAAAGATATTTATGCATCAGATAATTCATGGGATATAATAATACTTAGATATTTTAATCCAGTAGGAGCACATGAAAGTGGACTTATTGGAGAAGATCCAAAAGGTATACCTAATAATTTAATGCCATATATTGCAAAAGTAGCAACTAAAGAGTTAAAAGAATTATCAGTATTTGGTAATGATTATAATACTCCAGATGGTACAGGTGTTAGAGATTATATACACGTTGTTGATTTAGCAAAAGGACATGTACTTGCGCTTAATAAATTAGAAAAAGAAGGTAAAGGTTTATTTATTTATAATTTAGGAACAGGAACAGGATACAGTGTACTAGATCTTGTTCATGCATATGAAAAAGCAAATAATGTAAAAGTTCCATATAAAATTGCACCAAGAAGAGATGGTGATATAGCAACTTGTTATTCAGATCCAACAAAAGCAAAAAATGAACTTGGATTTGTCGCAACTAAAACAATAGAAGATATGTGTCATGATTCATATAAGTTTGTAACAAGAAAATAGGAGTATAGTATGAAAAAAAAGAAAGTATTATTTATTTCATCAACAGGTGGTCATTTAAAAGAATTATTACAATTAAAAAAACTTTTTGGTAAATATGATTCATATCTTATAACAGAAAAAACTGATTCTACAAAAAAATTAAAAGATGAATATAAAGAAAAAATGGGATACATGGTATTTGGAACTAAGGATCATATGCTTACTTATCCATTTAAATTACTTGCTAATTGTTTTATAAGTGTATATTATTTTATTAAAATAAGACCAAAATATATAGTAACAACAGGAACTCATACTGCAGGACCAATATGTTATTTGGGAAAGATATTTGGAAGTAAAATAATTTATATAGAGACAATGGCTAATATAAATAGAAAAACACAGACTGGAAGACTTATATATCCAATCGCAGATTTATTTATAGTACAATGGGAAAGTATGTTAAAAATTTATCCAAAAGCCGTTTATGGTGGATTTATATTTTAGGAGGTAATTATGATATTTGTTACACTCGGAACTCAAGATAAGGGATTTCCAAGACTTTTAGAAGCAATAGAAGAAGCAATAGAAAATAAATACATAAAAGAAAAAGTTATTGTACAAGCTGGTTATACAGAATTTGAATCAAATAATATGGAAATATATAAATTATTACCAATGGATAAATTTGATGATTATATGAAAAAATGTGATTTATTAATAACACATGCAGGTGTTGGATCTATTATGTCAGGACTAAAATTTAATAAAAAAATAATTGCTGCTCCAAGACTTGAAAAATATGGTGAACATACAAATGATCATCAACTTGAAATAGCAAAGGAATTTGCTAAAGAAGGATATATAATATGTTTGGAAGACTTTTCTTCATTAGGTGATATTATAAAAGATTTAGATAAGTTTAAGCCTAAAAAATATAAAAGTAATAATGATAATTTTGTAAAATTAGTAGAGGATTTTATAGATAAAAATTAAGGTAAGTGATAAAAATGAAAAAAATTACAATTTTATGTTTACATTTAGGATATGGTGGAATAGAAGTTGCAATTAGTAATTTAGCAAATATGCTTATAGATAATTATGACATTGAAATTGTTTCAAACTATAATATATATGGTAAACCATTTTATAAATTAGATGATAGAATAAAAATCAAGTATTTATATAATGGTGGACCAAATAAGAAAGAATTTAAAAGTGCTTTAAAAAAGTTAAATATTTTTAAAGTAATAAAAGAAGGATTTAAATCTATAAAAATACTATATTTAAAAAAGAAATTAATGATTAATTATATAAAAGAATGTGATAGTGATTTAATTATTTCAACTAGAGTAGAGATAACTGAGCTTTTGAATAAATATTATAAAGGTAATGGAATTTTAATGTCACAAGAACATGCTCATCATAATAATAATCAAAAATATATAGATAGAGTTTTAAAATCATTAACTAATATAGATTATTTTATGCCTGTTTCAAGAAAATTAACTAAATTCTATGAAAAGAAAGTAGAAGGTAAAACAAAGGTATTGTATTCTCCATTATGTGTTGATTATATACCAGAAAAAGAATCTAAAAAAGAAAATAAAAATATAGTTTCTATTGGAAGATTATCACATGAAAAAGGTTTTTTAGATTTAATAGATGTATTTAGTTTAATAAATAAAGAAGATAATGAATGTATTCTTCATATAATAGGTGATGGGGAAGAAAAAATAAAAATAGTAGAAAAAATAAATGAATTAAATTTAAAAGATAATATCATTCTTTATGGATACAAAGATAAAGAATTTATCAGAGAAAAATTAAATGATATGAGTTTGTATTTAATGACTTCTTACGAAGAATCTTTTGGTCTTGTTTTACTCGAAGCAGCTGCATTTGGTATACCTGCAATCGCATTTTCTTCAGCAGAAGGTGCGACAGAAATAATAAAAGATGATGTTAGTGGATATATAGTTAATAATAGAAATAAAGAAGAAATGAAAGAAAAGGCATTAGAATTATTAAATGATAAACAAAAACTTGCATTGTTTGGCCATGAAGCAAGATTAAATGCAGAAGATTATTCATATGATTCTGTAAAAGAAAAGTGGCTTTCAATAATCAATGATATCTTGAATTAAAAGATATCTTTTTTTGTGCCAAATTTTAATTTTTGCATAAAAAAACATTCAAAAATTCAATTTTTGTTTAAGTAAAAATACAACTTTTGAATTAAGAATGTTTTAAAAATGGATTTTTTGTGCTTTGATTATAATTTTTTTATATGTTAAACTACCACTTCAGAAAGGAGAAAATGTATGAAAAAAGAATTCTATACATGTAAAAATGATAGAGCATTTAAAGAAGTATTTTTAAATCCAAATAACAGTGATTTATTAAAAGTACTACTAGAATTTATTCTTAAAATAAAAATTGATAAATTAGAAATTAAGAAAACAGAATTATTAAGTGGTAACGTAAATATTAAAGATAAGAGAGTAGATGCACTTGTGTATACAGGTAATTTTTTTTATATATAAATATATTAATTAATCAAGTATTTATTATAAAGTTTCTATTTTTTTCTTCCAAAAAACTACAAAATATGATATATTGTATATAGGTTAGATAATAACGGGGGAAATTTGGTATGAATAACGTAAAAGAAAGAAATTCTTCTTATGAATTAATGAGAATAGTTTCCATGTTTTTGATAGTGCTATATCATGTTATACTTCATGGAAAAATGATAGAAAATTGTGAAAATGCAGGATTGAAAATATTATTAGAATTGATTAAGTTTTTTACATTAGTACATGTTAATTCTTTTATTCTTGTTACTGGGTATTTTCAAATTAATAGTAAATTTAATCAAAAGAAGTTGTGGAGTTTAATAGGATCTAATTGGTTTTATAGATTAGCAATAATGATATTATTTTCAGTTTTTGGAATTGTAAATCTAGATAAAGTAACAATGGTTATGGAAGGTTTTCCAATAAACTTAAATGAGTATTGGTTTTTTAAAAATTATTTATTGTTATATTGTTTAGTTCCGTTCATAAATAAAGGAATTTTAAGTATGAATAAAAAAACTTTTCAAAAAATGATAATTGTGATGTTTATTGTATTTTCTATTGTTCCTGCTGTAACAGGAGGAGAGTTCTTTTTTAATAATGGTTTTTCATTGTATCAATTTGTATTTTTATATATATTAGGAGCTTATTTAAGAAAGTATCCTATTGATAAAAGTTATATATTCAAAATTATGTCAAAAAACATGTATAAGATTGTATTGATTACTATATTTTTTGTATGTTTCATTAGTAATTATGTTTTGTATTCTTATGCTGATTCAATTTCATGGATAAATTCTGGCTTCAAAACAATAAGTAATTACATAAGATGGACTAGTTTAAATTATAGTTGTCCATTTGTAATAATTCAGAGTATAGCATACTTTTTATATTTTGGGACATTAGATTTTAAAAATAAATTTATTAATAAAATAGCTTCGTTAACATTTGGAATTTATTTAATACATGATAATAATTTTATGAGAAGAAATATATATATATGGCTTAAAATAGATAATGGTCCAATATATTCGTACAATTTTATTATATATATGCTTGTTATTGCTATAGTAATATTTGTTGTATGTATGTTAATAGAATTTATAAGACAAACTTTTTGTAGAAAAATACAAAATTTAAAACTCATCCAAAGTTTAAAGGATAAATATTATAATTTTATTAGAAATATTTTCTTTATTAATGATAAAAATTCAGAATAATGTTGAAATAAAAGTTTAATTAAGTAATAATTATTTATAAAAAAAATCTATAAAAAATTTTATAGATTTTTTTAGTAATTATTCTACTGTAACAGACTTTGCTAAATTCTTTGGTTTATCAATATCACAATTTTTGTTTTTAGCAACATAATATGCAGTTAATTGAAGTGGTAATATTGTAAGAAGTGGTTGTAATAGTGGGTTAGTATCTGGAATAATAACTTTTTCATCATAGAAGTCACCATCTTTATTTAAACTATTTGTTGTAACATATATTACATTTGCACCTCTTGATTTAACTTCTTTTAAATTACTAATAGTTTTATCAGCAATTTTTTTATCAGTAACAATACCAAATACAGGAGTACCATCTTCAATTAAAGAAATAGTACCATGCTTAAGTTCTCCAGCAGCATATGCTTCACTATGTATATAAGAGATTTCTTTTAATTTTAAGGATCCTTCCATACATAATGCTTCATCTATACCACGACCAATAAAGAATATATTATCTTTATCATATATTTTGTCTGCTAAACTCTTATATTCATTTTTATTATTAAGTATTTCTTGCATTAATATTGGTAATCTATTTAAATCACTTAAGAATGTACTTACTTCGTTTAATACTTCTTTATCTTTACTTTTTTTAGCTAAACTATAAGCAAGGAATGAAAGAAGAGTAACTTGTGCTGAATAAGCTTTTGTAGTTGCAACTGCAATTTCAGGACCGGCTTTTGTATATAATACTTTAGATGTTTCTCTTGCAATTGAACTTCCATTAACATTTACAATACCTAGTGTATCGCATCCTTTTTTATTTGCAATTTTAACAGCTTCTAATGTATCAGCAGTTTCACCAGATTGTGATATGGCAATTACTAACGTATCCTTATCAATAAATAATTTTTTATATCTAAATTCACTAGCAATTTCAACATTTACTGGTATATTACCATATTCTTCAATTAAATGTTTACCAATTAAACCAGCATGCATAGCGCTTCCACAAGCAACTATAGTAACATTTTTATATTTTGATAAATCAGGCATACCTTTAATAACATCTTTGCTATCATCATCAATATATTCATTCATCATTTTTTTAGTTACTTCTGGTTGTTCATGGATTTCTTTTTCCATATATTTTTCATAACCATTTTTATCTATATCTTTAGCGCTTCCTTCAAATTCTTTAATATCTTTTTTTACAATATTATTATTTTTATCATATACATTTATATTGTTACTTTCTAGAACGGCAAATTCACCATCTTCAAGAACAATATATTTATTTGTAAAATCAAGTATAGCAGGTACGTCAGATGCTATATAATTTTCATCATTTCCTGTACCTATAATTAAAGGACTATTTTTCTTAACTGCATATAATTTGTCAAGTTCATCATCACATATAACTCCAAGAGCATATGATCCTTTTGCTTCTTCTTTAAATCTTTTAATTGCATCTACCATATTTCCAGCTTTTCTATATAAATAATCTAAAAGAGCAGAAGCAGTTTCTGTATCAGTATCAGATTCAAATTCATATCCTAAATCTATTAATTTCTTTCTAAGTTCTATATAATTTTCTATTATCCCATTATGAACAATAGTAATTTTTCCACTTTTATGTGGATGAGAATTCTTTTTATTAGGTTCACCATGAGTTGCCCATCTAGTATGTCCAATAGCAATATTACTTTTCTCATCAAAATTTATTTCATCTTTTAAATTTTTAATTCTGCCTTTTTCTTTTTGAATAACAACTTCATTATCATTTACATATGCAATACCAGATGAGTCATAACCCCTATATTCAAGTCTTTCAAGACCTTTTATAACGGCATCTTTTGCCTTTTTATTCTTTCCTATATATCCAACAATTCCACACATTTTTTATTGTCTCACTTTCTTTTTGTAATTTTGTTTGTGATATATATTTTGTTATAATCTTAATTTTATTTTTTGTTATATATCTAACGAATAAAATTTTATCCGTGATAGAATCCGCCGAAATTTCGATAACTATCAATCCTCGTCACCAATTTAATGGTCTGGCGCTTATTATTATGTTTACCTCCCTTTATCATAATAACTATAATGATTATATCAAAAAAAATATTACATTTAAAGACAATTTACGATATTTTTAATTATACTTACCTTTATTTTTTAGTAAAAGTATTGTATAATTTTTTTATGGTAGGAGGAAAAGTAATGAAAAAGTTAATAAATCAAATATTAAAATTCGGTGTAGTAGGTGGAATAGCATTTGTAATTGATTATGGATTAATGGTATTTTTAACAGAAGTATTTAAAGTGCCAGCATTAATATCAGCTGCTATTTCATTTACTGTTTCAGTTATATTTAATTATATAGCAAGTGTAAAATGGGTTTTCGATGTTGATAAAGAAAAAAATAGTAAGACAAAAGAACTTATAGTATTTATAATTTTAAGTGTAATAGGTCTTGGAATAAATGAACTTATTATGTGGATTATGGATAAAGAATTTGGAATATATTATATGATTTCAAAGATAGTAGCAACTGCAGTTGTTATGTGTTATAACTTTATAACTAGAAAATTATTTTTAGAAAAAAAGAAAAATTAATAATTATAACTTTGTTAAGTTTTGTTTGAATTGTAGTATATATATGTTATAATTTTTATGTGAAATAATGTAAAGAGGTGTTTTATGACAAGAGTAAAAGGAATAATTTTAAATTTTAAAAGATATTGGTTCTTAATGTCACAATTAATATCAAGAGATTTTAAAGTAAAGTATAAAAGATCTGTATTAGGTGTTTTATGGAGTTTATTAAATCCAATACTTATGATGACAGTAATGGCGATAGTATTCTCACAAATGTTTAAATTTAAGGTAGATGGTATAAACTATTTAGTATATTTGATGACAGGTATAGTTTTATGGAACTATTTTAGTCAGGCATCAAATATGGCTATGACATCTGTTGTTGAAAATTTTAGTTTAATTAATAAGATTTATATACCAAAGTATGTATTTCCAATTTCAAAATGTTTATTTGTTGGAATTGATTTTTTACTAACATTAATTCCATGGTTAGGTATAATTTTTTTATCATATTTTGGACTTGGCGATTATACGTGTCATATTAATGTGTATTATTTGATACTTCCATATATATTCTTCTGTATGCTTATGTTTACAGTTGGAATGGGATTATTGTTATCATGTGTTTCAGTTTTCTTAAGAGATATATTTCATATATATGGTATAGTACTTACAATATGGAACTATTTAACTCCAGTATTTTATAGTATAGAAATATTACCTGCTAAATTACAAGCTTTAATGAATTTAAATCCAATGTATCAATTTTTAACTGCAACAAGAACAGTTGTTGTATATGAACAAATGCCAACTTTAAAGACACTTGGAATAATAACTTTATTCGGATTTGGAATGTTATTAATTGGTTCACATGTATTTAGAAAAAAACAGGATAAATTTATATATTATATTTAGGTAGGTGATAGAAAATGATAAGAATTAAAAACGTTTCAATGAAATTTAATATGGATATAGAAAAAGATTTTTCTATAAAGCAAGCATTTATAAATCTTTTTACAAAGAAAAAAAAGAAAAAAAATGAATATTTTTGGGCTTTAAAAAATGTTACTTTTAGCGTTAATAAAGGTGATGTTGTAGGCCTAATTGGTAGCAATGGTGCAGGTAAGAGTACACTTTTAAAAGTTGTGAGTGGAGTTATGAAGCCTACATCTGGAAAAGTAGAAGTTGATGGAGTAATTTCTCCTATGATTGAACTTGGTGCAGGATTTGATCAAAATTTAACAGCAAGAGAAAATATTTATTTGAATGGTGCGATTCTTGGTTATTCTAAAAAGTTTTTGGATAGTAAGTTTGATGAAATAGTTGAATTTTCAGAACTAAAGGATTTCCTAGATGTTCCTGTAAAAAACTTTTCTTCAGGTATGACTGCTAAACTTGCATTTTCAATCGCAACTATAGTAGAGCCTGAAATACTTATAGTAGATGAAATTTTATCTGTTGGAGATTTAAGATTCCAAGAAAAAAGTAAAAATAAAATGATGGAAATGATTAAAGGTGGAACAACTGTTTTATATGTTTCACATTCACTTGAATCAATAAAAGATTTATGTAATAAAGTTGTTTGGCTTGATCATGGACAAGTTGTAAAAATGGGTGATACTAAAGAAATATGTGATGAATATTATGAATCGCAAATGAAATAAGGAGTGTGAATTAATGAAAAAATATATTCATTATTGTTGGTTTGGAGGGAAACCTCTTCCAAAACTTGCTAAAAAATGTATTAAAAGTTGGAAGAAATATTTACCAGATTATGAAATAATTGAATGGAATGAAAATAATGTTAATTTAGAAGAATGTCCATTTGTAAAAGAAGCATATTCAATGAAAAAATGGGCCTTTGTTGCGGATTATGCAAGAACCAAAGCAATTTATGAAATGGGTGGAATTTATTTTGATACCGATATGATGATTACAAAAAATATTGATTTTTTGTTGGATAAAGAAACATTTTTGGGAATAGAAGATTCTATGATGGTAAATGCTGCTGTTTGGGGTACGTCAAAGCCTAAAACAGAGTTATCAAGAAGAATATTGGAATATTATCAAACACAAGAACATTTTGATATTGATAATATTTATAAGATAAGTATTCCAAGAATAATAACAAAAATTCTTGATGAATATGGGTTTGATCCAGTATCTAATGAAATTCAAGTTTTAAATAAGAATATATATGTATATCCAAGACCATATTTCTATCCATTATCTTTTGATTTTAAAAATAATATTTTTACTGATGAAACTTGTATGGTTCATTATTTTGATGCAACATGGATTCCAAAGAATGAACAAATTGAAACAAAACTTATTAGAAAAATTGGGTTAAAAAATACTCAAAAATTATTAACTTTATATAGATTTATAAAAAGAAATATTAAAAGATTAATAAAATTATGCTTATTTCCTATATTTTTATACAAAAGATATAAAAGAAAAATAAGTAAAAAATATATATCAAATTTAAATCAAGCATTAATTGATATAAAAAATGTTAACAATAATTATTTAGTTATGCATAATCCGGAATGGTTAGGTGTTACAAATGCCACAATAGAACTTTTTGATTCAAGAGTTAGATGTGGAGAATTATTAAGAAAAAAAGATGTAAAAAAAGTAGCAAATGCAATAATAGAATCAAATGTAAATCAAGTAATATTTAGTGCAATGTGTTTAGGATGGAAAAATCTTGCAATATTATTAAAAGAAAAGAATCCAAATATTAAAATAAAAGTTTTTTGGCACGGTAATCATTCTCAAGTTTCTGAACCATATGGATGGGCTAGAAATATAGAAATAATTGAATTACATAAACAAAATATAATTGATGTATTTGCAACATGTAAGGAAAGCCTTATAAATTTTTATAAAGAAGAAGGATATAAAACAGCATTTATTACAAATACTGTAAAATTAAATAAAAAAATAAAAGGAAATCCTCCAAAGGATAAAGTGAAAATAGGAATATATGCTGCTAAATGTGATGATTGGAGAAAAAATATGTTTGCTCAATTGGCTGCGGTATCATTAATTCCTAATGCAGTAGTTGATATGGTTCCGTTAAATTCAGAAGCAAAAAAATTTGCATCATTTATTGGATTAAGGTTAGAGGGTTTAGATAATCCTATTCCTAGAGAAGAACTTATTGAGAGAATGAGTAACAATAATCTTAATTTGTATGTAACCTTTTCTGAATGTGCACCAATGCTTCCAATTGAAAGTTTTGAAGTAGGAGTACCATGTGTATTTGGTAATAATCATCATTATTTTAAAAATAATGAACTTGAGGATTATCTTTTAGTAGAAAATGAAAATAATCCTATGAAAATATCAGAACAAATAAAGAAATGTTTAGATAATCAGGAAAAAATAATGGAATTATATCAAAAATGGAAAAAAGAAAATGATGAAAATAGTAAAAAATTAGTGAAAGAATTTCTTGATATGTGAGGTGTATTATGAAAATTAATGAAATAAATAGTTTAAAGAAAAAGGATTATATTGTTTTATTACCAAAATGTGATTATGATATTTATGACAGTGTAACATACAGTTTTCATAATGTTTTTTATCTAGATTATTCATTTGAAAAAAATGATGCACAGATTTTAATTGATTATGTTAATCAAACAGAAAATATGCAGTTGATTTTGTTTGATTATGATGATTTTTATAGATTGATACTTCCTTATATAAAAAAAGAAAAGAAAATAAAGTGGATATATAAAAGTAACTGTGCTTCATTGACGGAAGGAGCTATTCGTACTATTTTTTCAAGTATTATGGAATTTTATGATAGAAATATTATAGATGAAATTGGTTGTATAGATTATGCAACATATGAAGTATTAAAGAATAGTGGATATAGAGTTAAATATATTAAAATGGATGTAGAAAAGAAGAAAAAAATTAATGTGAATAGTGAATCGATTGGTATAATAGGAAATGATTATAATCCTAACCATAATATATACAATGAGTTATCTGCTTTAAAATTAACTGATTATGAAAATGTAAAATTAATTCACACAATGCCTGCAACAGAACATTTTATAAATTTTTTCAATATCAAAGAAAATAAAGTGAATACAATGGATGAAGTTATTAGCGATAATTTTGTTAATTTATATTGTAATTTTACAGATACAAATAATGAATTGATTTTAAAAAGTATGGATTTAGGAATACCTTGTATTTTAGGTAATACTGATATTTTTGATTCAAATGAAATTTTGAAAAATAATCTTGTACTTAAAAGTGATGACGATATTAATGAAATAGCAGATAAAATAGATAATATTAGAAAGAACAAAAAAATAATAGATCAAGAATATTCAAAATTTAGGGAAAAATATTCTTTGGAATCAAGTAAGTCAATTAGTGAGTTTTTACATTAATTTGGAGGACAATATGAGTAGATTAAATATAACTTTTTGTAGTTTCCCAGATTTTTCAGGAAATGCAAAGGCATTGTACGAATATATGTTAAGTAAAAATAATAAAAATTTTAATTTTGTTTGGATAGTTTATGAGCAAAAGTCATATGAAATTTTAAAAAAGAAAAATATTAATGTTATTTTAATTGGTAGTGATAAATTTAGAGAATATATAAAGAAAACAGATGTTTTCTTTACTACACAAGGAAACTTGGATGGTGATAAAACAGATAAATCTTTATATGTTGAATTATGGCATGGAATAGGTCCAAAACCTGTTGGATATGCATGTAAAAATCCTAGTAAAGAAGACATAAGAGGATACAATAATATGAGAAAAATTTTTGATTATATTATTGTTCCAAATGATTTTTGGAAAATTATTTTTTCTGCAATATTTAATGTTGAATGTGATAGAATCAAGAGTTTAGGAATGCCGTTGTTTGATTATTTTGCTTATTCAAATGGTACTGAAAATCTATCAAAAGTTTTAGAAACAGATATTAAGAAATATAAAAAAATTATAATGTATATGCCTACATATAAAAACGGATTTAACCACGAAGATATAAGTTTAATAAATGATAAGAATATTTTCAATTTTGAAGAGTATAACGAGTATGAATTGGATCAATTTTTAAAGGAAAATAATTATTTGTTATGTGTAAAAAGGCATCCAGGTGATAAAACTCAATATCAAAATTATGAATCTGAAAATATAAAAAATATAAATGAAGAGATGTTAATAAAAAATAATGTTTCAGTTAATGAAATAATCAATGCATTTGATATGATGATAACTGATTATTCATCAATTGGTACAGAATTTTTATTCTTTGACAGACCTATACTTTATGCTATAGACGATTTTGATGAATATAATAAGAACAGAGGAATAATTTTTTCAAATATAGATTTTTGGACTGCAGGTCCTATTGCATCTACGATTGAAGAGTTGATAAATGAAACAAATAAATTATTAACTGATGATAATTATTATAAAAAAGAAAGAGAAGAAAAATCAAATTTGATGATTTCTAGTTTAAAAAATGGTGGATGTGAACAAATATATAATTTTTTATTTGATAAAAATGGAAATATAAATAAAAATGTTGTGTATTATAAAAATCCAGAAAATTGTTTAAAGAAAAAATTAGATGAGACAGAAAATATAAACAATAATCTTAAGCTAAATTTAGCAAGTAAACAAGAAGAAATTGATATAATTATTAATTCCAAGGGATGGAAAATGTTAGAAAAAGTTAGAAAATTTAAAAATTTATTTAGAAAGAAAGGCGAATAAAATGAAAAAAAATAATAATGTTTTAATAGTATTTATATTGATTGTATTTTCAATTTTAAATTTTTGTAAAAATTATTTTCTTAATGGTAATTTTTCATTTAATATTATTGCAGAATTATTATTATTTTTATTTATATTCTTTTTAAGTAATTATAAGTTTAAAAAATATGAGTTCTATAGTAAGTTTACTAATTATATGTTAATAATTTTTTCAATTTTATCATTTATATTTTCTTCATTTAGTGGATTAAGTTATTTATTACTTTATTTATTTTTAATTCTTATTACTGTAACATATATGACATTTACAAAAAATAAATTTGAAGTTTCAATGGTCATGTCAACATCATATTTCTTGCTTATAATGGTTATATTTGCTTGTCTTAACCTATTAAAATTTACAGAATTGTTTTTAGCAATTATTTCTGTTTTATGTATATTTTATTTATATAAAAATAAATTGAAATTACAAGAAACTATTGAAAAAATTAATAAAACTAGTTTTATAATATTTTTTGCATTATTTATTGTTGCAATTTTAGGTGGTGTAGGCAGATATATTCATAAGTGGGATGAATATTCATATTGGGCTTATGCAGCAAAAGTCGGTATTGAAGAAAAATCAATTTATGCGGTTATTGGTAAATTAGGAGCAACTAGAGGATATCCACCTATATCAACGATATGGCATTATGTAGTTAGTACATTTTGCGGTGGATTTAGTGAACCAAATCTATATATCGGTTTATCCATTTTAACTTTTATCTATTTTATGCCTATATTTGAGAAAATTAAAAATTATAAGAAATCAATTCAATCGTTGTTTGTTATTTCGATAATATTTTTTCCATATTTATTTAATGGCTCAATATCGTATTCATTAATATATGTTGATTTATTGTTATCTTTAATGTGTACATCTGCAATTATTATTGCTGATTCTGAAAGTAATTATAAAACTGCAATAAAGAAGATTCTAATTATATTATTGACTATAACTTTATTAAAGGTTAATGGTTTTGTTTTTGCATTTACAATAATTTTATTACTATATTTAAAGGATCTTATGAACTCTAGAGTTTCAATAAAAAATATATTTATTAATATGAAAAAATATATTATACCTGGAGTAATTGTTATTTTTTCATTTTGTATTTGGAAAATACTTTCTGAATTATCAATTTTACCTAATTTAGCATATGATTTCAAATTAGTACCTGATAGCTTAGAAACAAATATAGTTGCAAAACTTAATCCAAAGTTTTTATTAGATTTTTGTACTAAGGTAATGAATTCTTTTGATGAAAGTATTGTATATAGTTTTATAAACATTCCTTTGTTTGCGTATTTAATAGCTATTTTTTCTATAATATATTATACGGAAAGAAAAAAGAGTAATAAGAATGTTTTTAGAATCCTGTTACCATATGTCTTATCATACATTGTTTTTTATTTAATAACAGCATTATCTTTATTCGTAATGTTTTCTGTGTATGAAGCATCTACGTTGGCTTCTTTTGGACGATATTTAGCACCTATTAATATTGCATATTCAATATATGCTATAAACAATTTAATTTCATTAAAAGAAAATAAATTAACTGTTATAATTTGTTTAATAATAATATCTTTAGTAGGCTTTGCAAATGTTACTTTTTTTGTTACTGATATAAAAGACAGAAGAGAAACACAGCATGTTAGTCAAGCAAGGCAAGATACATTTAATGATATAAATGCAAAAACAAAAAAAAGTTCAAAAGTTTTTGTTATTAATCAAGAAGATAATGATACGATAATGCCATTATGGTATGCTAGATATTATTGTTATCCAAGAATTATAAATGTCCATCCTTTTGCAATTACTTGGAAAATAAAAACTGAATCAAATGAATGGGATTTAAAGGATTGGGGATTAACAAAAGAAACTTTTGAACAACATTTAATTGATCAAAAGTTCGATTATGTATTCTTTTATTCATCTACTGAAGAGCTTGAAAATGAATTAAGCAGTATGATAGATGATAAAAATAATTTTAAAAAATATAAGTTATTTAAGATATATAAATCTAATGATTCTTTAAAATTAAAGCCAGTTTCTTAATAAATAAAGGTTATAATATTATAACCTTTATTTTTATATAAAAAATGGCTTTTTTGCATAATAGATTTGTTGACTTAGAATGTATAATTTGCTATATTTATATAGTAATAGAATAATTACTTGTATGGAGTAGAACAAATTATTTTATTTAGTTGTTAGGAAGTGAATGAATTTGAAAAAAAAGATATTATTAATTATTCCGGCTTATAATGAGGAAGAAAATATATTGAAAACTTGTAAAAGTATCGATGAATACAATAAAAAAAATGGGTTGAAACTTGATTATGTTGTAATTAATGACGGTTCGAAAGATTCAACTCCAAAAATATTGGATGAAAATAGGATTAATCATATTGATTTAATTCATAATTTGGGAATAGGTGGTGCTGTACAAACTGGTTATAAATATGCACTTGATAATGATTATGATATAGCAATACAATATGATGGTGACGGTCAACATGATGTTTCATATGTAGAAAAATTAATAGAACCTATTATAAATAAAAATGTTAATATGACAATTGGTTCAAGATTTATAGATAAAACTTCAAGCGAATTTAAATCTTCTGCTGCAAGAAGAATAGGTATTAATTTAATTTCTTTTGTTATAAAATTAAAAACTGGTGTTAAGATTTACGATACTACTAGTGGTTTTAGGGCGATAGACAAAAATGTTATAAAAATATTTGCTGGAAGTTATCCAACGGAGTATCCTGAACCAATATCTACTGTTAAAATATTAAATAACAATTTGAGCGTTGAAGAAGTTCCAGTAGGAATGAAAGAAAGAGAAGGAGGAAAATCTTCAATTAGTTCATGGAAAACAATTTATTATATGATAAATGTAATTTTATCTATATTAATTTCTAAAAAAGGTGGTAGAAAGATATGAGAACAAATTTAAGAATATTATTAATTGTTTTTTCAATAATTTTAATAATTGAATTATTAAGACTTTTATCAAAAGAAAAAATATCAATAAAGTACTCGCTTGTATGGTTAGCATCATCTTTCTTGATATTCCTTGTTGGTGTTTTCCCAAATTTTGTTGGTTTTTTTACAAATTTAATTGGTTTTAAAACTACATCAAATTTAGTAATAGGAATAATTTTATCACTATTATTGTTAATTACACTTTTTTTGACTGTTATAATTAATGATCAAAAAAATAAAATAAAATTGTTAATTCAAGAAATTTCAATGCTTAAGAAAGAGGGAAGTAAAAATGAAAAAGATTAAATTAAGTATTATTGTACCATGTTATAAAGTTGAAAAATATTTACCTAGATGTTTAGATTCATTGGTTAATCAGACACTAAAAGATATTGAAATTATATGTATAAATGATGGCTCACCTGATAATTGTATAAATATATTAAAAAATTATAAAGAAAAATATGGAAATAAAATTGTAATTATTGACAAAGAAAATGAAGGTGTATGGAGAGGAAGAAAAGATGGAGTTAAAAAGGCAAAAGGAGAATTTATTGGCTTTGTTGATAGTGATGACTATGTAGCATTAGATTACGCTGAAAAATTATACAATGCTGCAATTTCAAAAAATGCTGATATTTCAGTTTGTGGATTTGATCGAATTGATTTAGATACAGGTAAATTGTATTCGAGAGAAATGTGTAAACCTGAGTCAAAAGAAATAATTGTTTCAAAAAATCCAGGTGATATGCTTGAATTAAATGGTGCTCCATGGAACAAAATATATAGAGCAGAATTGTTGAAAAAAATGCATGATATGGTAAATGTACCAAGAGTATTGGATGATATGATGTTTTTGCAATTAATATATATCAATGCCAATAAAATTGTATTTATTCCAGATAGTTTAGTTTTTTATATGGTGAGAAAAGATTCCATAATTAACACTGTGAAAAAAGATGCAATTAAACCTACATACGAATCTATGAAAGAAGTAAGAGATTTATATTATAATGAAAGACCAGAATTAATTGATTATATAGATTCATGTGCATTTTTACATCTAGGCGTGTCATTAATGTATCGTATGTCTGAAGATAAAACTTTAGACTTTAAAAGTGCTTTAAAAGAAAATAAAATATTTTTAAACACTAATTTTCCAAGATGGAAAAAATCAAAATATATAAAATTATCTTATGCTATAACTCATAAAGGAGCTAATTTTAAATTATGGATTGTAAAAATATTTTATAATCTTGGATTGTTTAGATTATTTATTTCTGTATATAAATTTATGATTAAGAAATTTGGAGTAGATATAAAATGGTAAAAAAATATGATTATTTAATAGTAGGATCAGGATTATTTGGTTCTACATTTGCAAATTTAGCAAATAAAGCAGGTAAGAAAGTTTTAGTTATAGATAAGAGAGAACATATAGCGGGTAACATTTATACAGAAAATGTAGAAGGAATAAATGTTCATAAATATGGTGCACATATATTTCATACAGATTATAAAGATGTATGGGATTATGTTAATTCATTTGTTGAATTCAATAGATATACAAATTCACCAGTAGCAAAAATAGGTAATGAAATATATAATATGCCTTTTAATATGAATACTTTTTCAAAAATATGGAATGATGTATTTACACCAGATGATGCGTTAAGACATATAAATGAGGAAAGAAAAGAAATGGAAGGTAAAGAACCATCAAATTTAGAAGAACAAGCAATAAGTTTAGTTGGTAGAACAATATATGAAAAGTTAATAAAAGGATATACAGAAAAACAATGGAATAGAGATTGTAAAGATTTACCAGCATTTATTATTAAGAGATTACCAGTAAGATTAATATATGATAATAATTATTTTAATGATAAATACCAAGGAATTCCAATTGGAGGATATACTAAATTAGTAGAAAAAATGTTAGAAGGAATAGAAGTGAAATTAAATACTAATTTCTTTGATGATGTTGAATATTATAAATCAATTGCCAAAAAAATAGTATATACAGGCCCAATAGATGAATATTTTAATTATAAGCTTGGTGAACTTGATTGGAGAAGTTTAAGATTTGAAGAAAAAATTCTTGACTGTGAAAATTATCAGGGAAATGCTGTTGTGAATTATACTGGTCATGAAGTAGAATATACGAGAGTTATAGAACATAAACATTTTGAATATGGAACTCAAGAAAAAACAGTAATAACATATGAATATCCAGCCGATTACAAAAAAGGTATGGAAAAATATTATACTGTTAATGATGAAAAAAATAATAAACTTGCTGAGGAATATAGAAAACTCGCAACACAAGAAGAAAATGTAATTTTCGGCGGAAGACTTGCGGAATATAAATATTATGATATGGATGATGTAATTAAATCAGCAATTAAAAAAATAGAAGAGGAGATATAACAATGTCGAAATACTTATTAACTTTAATATATATACTATTTACAACGTGTGGTATAACATTTATGAAGTTAGGTGGAGATTCATTAAAACTTTCTCTTTCTAAAGAATTTAGTCTAAGAATGGGATGGATAACATTATTAGGATTTTTATTCTATATTGTAAGTTTTTTGCTATGGCAAAAATTATTGGTTAAATATGATTTATCTTCAATGGTTCCAATTGTTACAGGAATATCACAAATAATAATAATTATTATTGGATATGTAATATTTAAAGAAAATGTTAACATTCAAAATATAATTGGTGCTATAACAATAATTGTTGGAATTATTATAATGACTTTTGGAAAAAAATAATGATTAATTAGATATAAATCAAAAGCTATGTATAGTTTTTGATTTGTTTTATTTGTGGGATATAATTTTAATGAAATATTTTATAGGTGATAATATGGAAAGATTAAAACAAATTTTAAAAAGTACTAAAATACTTAATATACTAATGGCAGTAATAACATACGGTTCAATATGTTTGTTAGGAGTATTAAAAACTTATGATGTTGTGTCATGGTTTATATTTCTTGTATTAGTATTATTTTTTTGTAAAACAGATATTAATAATAAAATTATGAAAAAGGAAAATATATTTTTATCTATATTGTTTTCTTTTGTAATAATATTTGGGTCAATAGTTAATGAATTAAAATATAATACGAAAGTTGATATTTTTAGAATATTCTTTACATTTAAAAACTTTATATATATCGTTGGAATATTTAATTTATTATATATTGTACTCACAAATATAATGCCTAAATTATATTCTTATTCGATAAAAAAAGGAAAAAGTATATTTAAAAGTAAGAAATTTATGCTTATTATATGCTTTTTAATAATTATGTTATGTTGGATGCCTTATTTTTTAAGTTTTTATCCTGGTAATTTATCTCCGGATTCAATATCAGAGTTAACAACAGTTATAAATAATTTTGCTAATGCATCTGATCATCATCCAATAATACATATATTGTTTATTGCTATTCCATATAAAATAGTATTTGGAATTACTAATAATATGACAATTAGTGTAGCAGCTGTAACATTAACACAGATGTTTATTATGTCTTTAATCTTTTCTTCATTAATTGTATTTTTACATAATAGAAAAGTAAATGATAAGATATTATTTGTAATTCTTGTATATTATGCTATTTTACCAATGCATGGTTATTATAGTGTTGTAATGTGGAAAGATGTTATCTTTTCTGGATTACTATTACTTCTTACTATGGAACTTGTAAAAATAATAGAAAAGCAAAAAAATAACAAATTGAATTTTAAACAATTAATAAGTTTTATTATTGTATCTATATTTTGTGTATTCTTTAGAAATAATGCAATTTATATGTATTTTTTACTAGCAATTGCAACATTTATTTTCTTTAGAAAATATTATAAAATATTTATATCTGCATTTGTTATTGTATTTGGTGTTTACTATATTATAAAAGGACCGGTTTTTGAAGCTTTAAATATTACTAAATCATCTTCCTCAGAGTATATAGGAATGCCTTTGCAACAAATTGGGAGAATGGCATATAAAGATGTAAAGTTTACTAAAAAAGAAAAAGAAACTTTAAATAAACTTATGCCATTAAAAGAAATGAAAAAGGCATATAATCCAATTATTTCTGATGGTATAAAATTTAATTCATATTATAATTCAAATGTGTTTGATGAAAATAAGGGCGAATATTTAAAATTATGGTTAGGGTTAATAAAAAAATATCCATCAATAGCACTTGAAGCCTATTCTATTAGTACACTAGGATATTGGTATCCTGGGGTATCATATGGAAGCGTATGTTATGGTATTGTTGAAAATGATTATGGATTAAAAAATGATCCAAAACTTGGTAATCAAGTTCAATATTTTTTGTTTGATATAGAAAAAAGAGGAGTACCAATATTAAATATTGAATGGAGCATTGGTTTATGTTTTTGGTTAATTTTAGTTTTTGCAATATTAACAGTAAAAAAATTAGGCAAAAAAGCATTATACATATATGTCCCCGTATTTGGTATATGGCTTACTATGATGGCTGCATCGCCAGTATATGCAGAATTTAGATATGTTTATGGAGCGTTTACTTGTTTACCATTACTTATGCTTATTCCATATATTAAAATTAAAAATGTAATATAAAAATTTTTGTTGACAACATAATTTACATGTTGTATAGTTTTTATAGTAGGTGATATGTAATGAATAGGAAAAAAATATATTATTTTATTATTTTTTTATTAATTGGATTTTTGTGTATGATGTTATTTTCATACAAGTTTGAAATATCAGAAATAGGGTATAATAGATATAGTACTTCAAGTGATAATAATATCAGTTTTTCTGAAAAGATACATGATAATACTGTAATAACACAAAAAATAAATGTGGAAAATAATAACTTGAAAAAAATGTACATTTATTTTAATAATAATGATGTTATTGATAAAACTGGTGTGTATGAAATATCTGTTAAAAATAAGAAAAACAAATTGATATATCGTGATAAAGTTGCTTATGTTGAATTATCAAACGATGGTAAATATCGATTAAACATGAAAAATCTAAAAAAAGGAATTTACAACGTTGAAATTAAATATAGTGGTTGCGATACAAATTTTGTTCCAATTGTAAATGAAGCAAATGAGAATTTTCATTATGTAGTTGATGGTGATTCAATTACTGGTACGTTGGTTTTTGATTTACTTTATTTTAATAAATTGAAAAATGTTATATTTTATTCTTTAATGATATTTATATATTTATTACTTTCAATAATTGCATTATTTGTTATCAAATCAAAAGAAAAAAGAATTGAAAGAAAATTTTTATATTTGGCAATACCTATATTTCTTATGTATATGTTATTTTTGCCACTATATATGGGGCATGATGAATTATTCCATTGGTATAGAGTATATGAAATTACAGATGGCGGATTGTTACCTGAAATAGAAAATAATAGTACTGGATATGAAGTCCCAAAAAATGTAGGTTCTGGATTAGCATGGAATAAAAATTTAGAATATGGTGATATTGTAAGAGATGCTTCTCGCAAACTTGATTATAATGATAAACAATTTATAAGTGATGTTACCATGTCAGTTTATTCGCCTATACAATATTTTCCTCAAATTGTAGGTGTTACTTTCGGTAAACTTATAACAGATAGAAGTGTTTTAATTTCATATTTTGGAAGATTGTTTAATGTTTTAATTTGTATTTATCTTCTTTACAATGCTATTAAATTGGCACCGTATGGTAAAAATCTGTTATTTGTGCTTGCGTTTATACCAATTGCAGTAGAAGGATTTACAACGTTATCTGGTGATGGTTTTACAATTTCAACGGCATATTTGTTTATATCATATATTTTAAACATTAAAAACTCAAAAAGAATGTTACTTAAAAAAGATTTTGTAATTTTATCCATCTTAGGTATTGTACTTGCATTCTGTAAGATAATTTATATTCCAATTGTATTTATGTTGTTTTTATTGCCAAAAGAGTCATTTAAAAGTAATAAAAAAAGATGGATATATTTAATAATGATGATAATGTTATTTATTTTTTGTAATTTGTTATGGTTAAAATTGGCTAATCCATATTTACAAGTTTATACGGATGGTAAATCAAGTTATCAGATAAAATATATATTTAGTCATTCAATTCGTTATTGTCAAAATTTTTTGTATACTATTCAGCAAAATGGTATTAATTATATTTTGGAATTATATGGAACTGGTATGCTTTGGGGAAATGCAGTAAACAATTATACATTTGTTCCAATAATAATGATAATATTAACTTTAATTGCATGTATTAATGAATCTGATTTTAAAAATAAGTTCAATTTAAAAGATAGTATTATAGTTGTTTTAATTGTTCTTGCTGTAATTGCACTTATGTTTACAAGTTTATATGTTCAATGGACATCATATGCACAGAATAAAATTGAAGGTGTACAAGGAAGATATTTCTTACCAATAATTACCCTTGTATATTTAGTTATAGGTAATTACCTTGGTGGGAAAATTAAACTAGATAATAAAAAAGTAGATAAATTAATTATAGTAGGAATTGTACTCGTAAGTTTTATGTGTATAATGGAATGTATAGTTAAGTATATATAGTTTTAAGGAGTAGAAAAATGAAGAAAGATAGTAAAAAGATAGCAGTATTGATTCCATGTTATAATGAATCAAAAACAATTGAAAAAGTAGTAAAAGATTATAAAGAAGTGTTGCCAGAAGCAGATATTTATGTTTATGATAATAATAGTACTGATGGTACTGATGAAATAGCAAGAAAAGCAGGAGCAATAGTAAAGTATGAATATCGTCAAGGAAAAGGTAATGTAATTAGAAGTATGTTTAAAGACATAGATGCTGATTGTTATCTTATGATTGATGGAGATGATACATATCCTAAAGAAAATGCTAGAGAAATGTGTGATCTTGTATTAAATAAAGGTGCGGACATGGTAGTAGGTGATAGATTATCATCAACATATTTTACAGAAAATAAAAGACCATTTCATAATGTAGGAAATAGACTTGTTAGATGGCTTATTAATTCATTATTTAAAGGTCATATAAATGATATAATGACTGGTTATAGAGCATTTAGTTATGAGTTTGTAAAAACATTCCCAGTACTATCAAAAGGTTTTGAAATAGAAAATGAAATGACTATTCATGCACTTGATAAAAATATGTATGTAGAAGAATTGCCAGTAGAGTATAGAGATAGACCAGCAGGCTCGGTATCAAAACTTAATACATATAGTGATGGGTTTAAAGTTTTAAAAACAATTGCAAGATTATTTAAAGAATATAAGCCAATGATTTTCTTTGGACTTATAAGTTTATTATTTCTTATAGTGTCTATAATATTTGGTATTCCAGTATTCCATGATTATTTTAAAACAGGTTTAGTAGAAAGATTCCCAACATTAATATTCTCAGGATTTATGCTAATGGTTTCTCTTATAATGTTTACTTGCGGAATAATACTAGAAGTAGTTGCTAAAAAACATAGACAATTATTTGAATTATTCTTAGTTAATACAAAAAATGGTAAATAAAAATCAAGTTTTATATAACTTGATTTTTTATAAAAATTTGTAAAATTTTGGAACAATTATTGAATTAATGCTTGCAAAATGATATTATATAATCTGTTGGCAGGTGAAAATATGGTATTAGTAGATTTAAGTAATAAGAATAAAACATTTTGCAAAAAAATAATTAATTTATTAAAAAATAGTGATCAAAATATTATAATTAACTCTAAGTATTTAGAATATGAAGAAAATAATATTGAAATATTAAATATAGAAAATGAATTTGAATTAATTAAATTATCTGAAAGGGCAGATATTGTGCTTATTTTTAATATAAATGATTATAAGAAATATGCAGATTATTGTAAAAGAATTATATTGATATATGATTCTAAAAATACATATCTTCCTAAAAATAGAAAAAAAATAAATTTAGAGTTTAAAGATATAGATGATATTTATGAAGCTTTGAATATAGATAAAACAAATAAACCATTAATTATGAAAAGTAATATTGATATCTTTTTTTATTTTATTTTTGTCACTATAATTTTTATTTTGAGTTTATTATTAATAAATAAAGATGAGTTAAATAAAAATATTGCAGAAAAAAATACCGAATTAAAAAGTAAAATTTCAAATATTGAAAATGGATATACTAATTATTTATTTTTAGGAGACTCAATAACAGAATTTTATAATTTGGATAATTATTATGGAGATTATAAAATAGTTAACAGTGGAGTATGCGGAAATCAAACAGAAGATATTTTAAATGATTTAAAAAAACGTGCCTATGTATATAATCCATCAACAATTTTTTTACTTATTGGAACTAACGATTTAGAACATAAAAAAACTGTAGAAGATACTCAGAAAAATATAAAAGAAATAGTTAATAAGTTAAATAAAAATTTACCTAATGCAAAAATATATTTAGAATCAATTTATCCAGTTAATGATACTGATAATAAAAAAATAGATAAAAGTATGGTTGGTAATAGAACTAATGATTCTATTAAAAAAATTAATTCTGAATTAAAAAAATATTGTAATGATAAAAATTGTACATATCTGGATATGTATAGTTTATTAGAGGATAAAGATGGTAATTTAAAATTAGAATATACAAAAGAAGGACTTCATATGTCTGATGAAGGTTATGAAGTAATAACAAAAGAATTAAAGAAATATATGCATAAATAAGATTTAATATTTTAAATCTTATTTTTTAATGCTATAATTATTATAGTGTAGGAGAATGATAATATGAAAAATTTAAAATCGTTAGTAATTTTTATAGGAGCATCATTTATGTTACTTATTGGAATACTTTTGTGTATTAATGAAAAAAAAATAATTAATATGAATTATAAAATAGAAAAAATAGAAAGATATACTTATAATAAAGAGTCAATAGTATTTTTAGGTGATTCTATAACAAGTAGATGTGATCTAAATAAATATTTCCCTAATTATAATGTATATAATAGTGGAATTGCAGGTAATATGACAAAAGATATATTAGATAATATGGAAAATAGAGTATTTGTATATAATCCAACTAAAGTATTTATACTTATTGGAACAAATGATTTAGTTTATAGTGGACTTGATAATGATGGAATAAAAAATAATATTGAAGAAATAATTAATAAAATATATGAAAAAAATAGTAATATAAAAATATATTTGGAGTCAATATATCCAGTTAATAATTCAATTAATAAGGAAATAGTGGAAACAAGAACAAATGATAATATTAAAGATTTAAATAATAAAATAGAAAAAATATGTAATAACAAATGTACATATATAAATATGTATGATAATTTAACAGATAAAAATGGTAACATGAAAAGAATTTATACAGTAGATGGACTTCATCTTAATAAGATAGGTTATAAAGTTATAACAAATAAATTAATAAAATATTTAGATGAATAAATATTAGAAGGTGTAAGTATGAAAAGAAAAATTGCCATATCATTAATAATTGTATTTATGGTGTTTAGCGCAATAACATTTATTTTAACTAAAATATATAATAATAAATATAATGTTTTAATTGATTATGTGAATCCAAAAATAAAAAGTACAAAAGAAGAAATAAAAAGTAATACAAATAAATTAAATGATATAAAAGAAAAAAATGATAGTAAGCAAAAAGTACAAGACAATATGAATAAATATATTGGTGAACTTGAAAATATGGTAAAAACTTATGAAAAATAAAAAAATAATAATTTTATTATTACTTTTTATATCATTTTGTTTTTTATTGTTTTGCTTATTTAATTTTTATAAATTATATGATAGCAAAATAAAAGTATATGAAAAACAAAAACATACATATGAAAATTTAAAAAAAGAAAATAATAAATTAAAAATAGAAATTGCTAATGAAACAAAAAGAGGAGAAAAGTTAGAAGATAATTATAAATTATTAAATGAAAAAAAAGAATCTTTAGAAAAAGTTATAAATGAGAAAGAAGCAGAAAAAGAAAAAGAAGCTAAAGAACAAAATCAAGATTATACTAAAAAAGTAACAGGTAAAGTAATTTATTTAACTTTTGATGATGGACCATCAAATTATACAGAAGATATATTGAATACTCTTGATAAATACGATGTAAAAGCAACATTTTTTGTTACATGTTCTGGTAGTCTAGATAAATATGCTAAAAAGATAATTGAAAAAGGTCATACAATAGGACTTCATACATGTACACATAGGTATAATATTATTTATTCATCTGAAGAAAATTATTTTAATGATTTAAATTCTATTAGTAATAAAGTGGAAGAATTAACTGGTTATAAAAGTAAATATATTCGTTTTCCTGGTGGATCTAGTAATACAATAAGCAGATTTAATAAAGGTATTATGACAAGACTTACACAAAAAGTAACAGAAGATGGATATAAGTATTATGATTGGAATATAGATTCTGGTGATGCTGCAGGAGCAGATAAAGAGGGTGTATATAATAATGTTATTAGTGCATTAAAAAACCATAATTATAGTACTAATATGGTTTTAATGCATGATATAAAAGTTTCTACTAAAGATGCCTTAGATAGCATTATAAAAGATGCTTTAGATATGGGATATACATTTTCTAATATAAATGATTATACAAATGAGGTTCATCATAGAATTAATAATTAAAGATTCATAATATCATTAAATAAATTTAAAGTCTTATGTTTATTTTTAGAAACTAATGTTAAATATTCATATGTATCTTCACTAATATCTACGCCTAATTTTAATCTTTCTATTTGTGAAGAAGGAAAGTCATAATCTTCATTTTTAATATGATATTTAGATTCTATTTTTAAATATTCAAAAATAGAATGATATAGATTCATAAAATTTTCATATGGAGTATTAGACTTTATATTTTTATATCTTTTTAATAATGTTTTAGCAATTAAAATATTAAATTTTTGAATATTTTTTTCTATTATATCTATATCTAAACTATTTATAAAATTTAATGTATTAATAAATGAATTTATATCAGCATCATATTCAGAAAAGAAAATATCATGATATTTATAATAAGTATTTTTATTTAAAAATGTAAAAATATTATCTACTAATAATAAATCTTTTACAAGTAATGAATATTTAAAATTTAAGTATTTACTATTAAGTTTTGAATCTAATAAAAATTTGGTTTGATTAACATGTTCTAATTCGTGATTAATTACATATAAATTGTAAATATTAACATTGTTCATATCTTTAATAATACCATTATTTTGTTCTTTTTTTGTAATCATATTTTCTATAATATTACTACTTTTAAATAAGATATCATTTAAATTAATTGTTATCCTTTTATCTTGAACACTATATTCATTTTCACCATCTTTATCAAAAATAATATTTTCTATATAATTTTTTAAATTTCTTTTTATTATTTCTTCTTTTATATATTCTAAAAAAATAGTATCGTCTATAAATTCTTTATTTATAAAATTTTCTTTCATCATAAAAATCACCTGATTAATAATTTGTATATTATTATATCTATTTTTATAAAAAAATCTATAAAAAATGTAATAGTTGCGACAAATTTATTTATATAAATTATAAAGATATTTGTATTTTCAAAAAAATATGATATAATAGCAGAGGTTAAAAACGAGGAGTGAAGTAAAATGAAAATAAGAAACATAGCAATAATTGCGCACGTTGACCATGGTAAAACAACGCTTGTAGATCAATTATTAAAACAATCTGGTACATTTAGAGATAATGAAGAAGTAAATGAAAGAGCAATGGACTCAAATGATATTGAAAGAGAAAGAGGAATAACTATACTTGCTAAACCAACCGCAATTAACTATAAAGATTATAGAATTAATATTCTAGATACTCCAGGTCATGCTGACTTTGGTGGTGAAGTAGAAAGAATTATGCATATGGTTGATGGTGTACTTTTAGTAGTAGATGCTTATGAAGGTGTTATGCCACAAACTAAGTTCGTACTTAAAAAAGCAATGGAAGCAGGTTTAAAACCAATAGTTGTTGTAAACAAAATAGATAAACCAGCAGCAAGACCTGCAGAAGTTATTGATGAAATATTAGAATTATTAATAGAACTTGATGCTAATGAAGAACAATTAGAATTCCCAGTTGTATATACATCCGCAATTAATGGAACATCTAGTATGGATCCTGATGTAAGTACACAAGAAAAAACAATGGATAACATATTTAATTTAATTATAAATGAAGTACCAGAACCATGTATGGATAGTGAAAGTCCACTTCAATTTCAACCAGCATTATTAGATTATAATGATTATGTAGGTAGAATTGGTGTAGGTAGAATAGCACGTGGAACAATGAAATTAAATGAAATGGTATCATGTGTTAGATTAGATGGAAGTATTAAAAAGTTTAGAATACAAAAAATATATGGTTATTTAGGTCTTAAAAGAATAGAAGTACAAGAAGCAAAAGCAGGAGATATAGTTGCTATCGCTGGTCTTCCAGATTTAGAAGTTGGAGAAACAATATGCACAGAAGGAAAAGAAGAAGCACTTCCACATTTAAGAATAGACGAACCAACACTTCAAATGACTTTTGGAGTTAATTCATCACCATTCGCAGGTAAAGAAGGTAAATTTGTAACTGCTTCTAAAATAGAAGAAAGACTTAGAAAACAATCTGAAAGTGATGTATCATTAAAAATTGAGCCAAATGATTCAGAAAGTTGGATAGTTTCTGGTAGAGGAGAACTTCATTTATCAATATTAATTGAAAATATGAGAAGAGAAGGATTTGAACTTCAAGTATCAAAACCAGAAGTAATATTAAGAGAAGTTGATGGTAAAATTTGTGAACCATATGAAGATGTACAAATAGAAGTACCAGAAGAAAATGTTGGACCAGTTATTGAAGCTTTAGGTAAAAGAGGCGGAACAATGGAAAGTATGACTAATTTACCAGGATTAGTTAAATTAAATTATATAGTTCCATCAAGAGGTTTAATTGGATTTACAACAGATTTTATGACAATGACAAAAGGTTATGGAATACTTAATCATACATTTAGAGAATATTTACCAAAAGCAGATGCTGAAGTTGGCGAAAGAAGTTTAGGTGTTTTGGTTTCTATGGAAAATGGTAAAACAACTGCTTATGCACTTGGTGCATTAGAAGATAGAGGAGTTATGTTTGTTGAACCAGGTGTAGATGTATATGAAGGTATGATAGTTGGTGAAAATAATAGAGAAAATGACCTTGCAGTAAATGTTGTTAAAGGTAAGAACTTAACAAATACAAGAAGTGCAGGTAAAGATCACACTGTAGTACTTAAGAAAACAAGACCTATAACGCTAGAATATGCTCTAGAATACATAAATACTGATGAACTCGTTGAAGTAACACCAGTAAACTTTAGAATGAGAAAGAGAATTCTTAATACTGAAGAAAGAAAAAAATTCGATGCAAGAAATAAATAATACCATTTAGGTATTTTTTTCTTATTTTGTTTATGATATACTTAAATAAGTGAGGTAAATTATGAAAAATTTATTTAGTCAATTAATAAAATTTGGGCTGGTAGGTGGAATTGCTTTTCTAATAGATTATGGAATAATGGTATTCTTAACAGAAGTATTTAAAATTCCATCATTAATATCTGCAGCAATATCATTTACTGTATCGGTTATATTTAATTATATAGCAAGTGTAAAATGGGTATTTGATGTAGATAAGGAAAAAAATAGTAAAACTAAAGAACTTGTGGTATTTATTTTATTGAGCATAGTTGGCCTTGGAATAAATGAACTTATTATGTGGATTATGGATAAAAAATTTGGAATATATTATATGATTTCAAAAATAGTCGCAACTATAGTAGTAATGTGTTATAATTTTATAACAAGAAAATTATTTTTAGAAAAAAGGTAGGAAGAATTATATATGAAAAAAGATAGTAAAAAAATAGCAGTACTTATTCCATGTTATAATGAATCGAAAACAATTGAAAAAGTAGTAAAAGATTATAAAGAAGTATTACCAGAAGCAGATATTTATGTTTATGATAATAATAGTACTGATGGAACAGATGAAATAGCAAGAAAAGCAGGAGCAATTGTAAAATATGAATATCGTCAAGGAAAGGGTAATGTAATTAGAAGTATGTTTAAAGATATAGATGCTGATTGTTATCTTATGATTGATGGAGATGATACATATCCTAAAGAAAATGCTAGAGAAATGTGTGATCTTGTATTAAATAAAGGTGCGGACATGGTAGTAGGTGATAGATTATCATCAACATATTTTACAGAAAATAAAAGACCATTTCATAATGTAGGAAATAGACTTGTTAGATGGCTTATTAATTCATTATTTAAAGGTCATATAAATGATATAATGACAGGTTATAGAGCGTTTAGTTATGAGTTTGTAAAAACATTTCCAGTACTATCAAAAGGTTTTGAAATAGAAAATGAAATGACTATTCATGCGCTTGATAAAAATATGTATATAGAAGAATTGCCAGTAGAGTATAGAGATAGACCAGAAGGATCAGTATCTAAACTTAATACATATAGTGATGGTTTTAAAGTTTTAAAAACAATCGCAAGATTATTTAAAGAATATAAACCAATGATTTTCTTTGGACTTATAAGTTTATTATTTCTTATAATATCTGTAATATTTGGTATTCCAGTATTCCATGATTATTTTAAAACAGGTTTAGTAGAAAGATTCCCAACGTTAATATTTTCAGGATTTATGTTAATGGTTTCTCTTATAATGTTTACAATAGGGGTTATATTAGAAGTAGTTGCTAAAAAGCATAGACAATTGTTTGAATTATTCTTAATAAATACTAAAAATACCAAATAGGTATTTTTTTCTTTAAAAAATTTGACGGATTTAAATTTTTCTGATAGAATACTAAGCCAAAAGAAGGGGATTTATATGAAAAAAATATTAAATTATTTATTATGGTTACCATTTGCGGTATCAATTAGTTCTTTTGTCTTATATTTTGTAACTGCAGTAAAAATAAAATTAAAGAATACATTTGTTACTGAAAGTATACAAAATACTTTAAAGATGTATTTAATTGTAGGATTAATATCATTATTTATTGGTTTATTAATTGTATTTGTTAAAAAAGTAATTAAGTTATTTAAACCTGATAATAATGTTAAAGAAATAAAGACAATTAAAAATGAAAAAAATGATGATAAAAATATTTTTATGTTAAAAATAGTTAATCCAGTTTTTTCTGATAATAAAATAATAGGTACTTTAGAAGAAACAGATCAACATATAGAAGTATATATAGAAAAAAAGAAAAAAGCAGATGTAAATTTTGATACAGTATCATGCCCTGAATGTTCAGGTTTAATATCAAAAGATGCTGCTATATGTCCACATTGTGGAGTATTATTTGATGAAAAAATAATTAATATAGTAAATGATAATAAAAAGAAATTACAAAAGAAAAATAAAAAGTTTAGTTTAAAAAAATTCATTTTAGACACATTATTAATTTTATTATTTATGGTTTTAACATTTTTAGTTGTTAATTTATTAATAAATAAAAGTGCAGAAAATTATAATAATGTAAATGGTACTAATGTAGTAAGTGAGAAGTAAAAAAATTACTTCTTTTTTTATTTAATTTGCTTGTTTTATACTGTTAACTATGAGATAATATACTTGGAACATTTATTGTGAGTGTCATCCTCCTTGATAAAAAAGAAAGGAGGGATAAAAATGAAAAAAAGAACTTTTATCATTAAAGTCCTTAGATACATTTCTATCATTTTATTACTCCTTACCATATTGGTATTAGTATTAAAAATATAAGACACTCAAAACCTGAGTGCCTAACCTAATTAATGGGTGACATTCACTAACCAAAATAAATGTTCCCTTTTTTATTTTATGCAAGATTTCTTGCTTGTATTCATTGTAACATATAATTTTTTTTATGTCAAAATTAAATAAGAGGATTTTCTATATCAGATACTGTTAGACTTTGTTCATTTTTATTTAAATATGAAACAAAAAGTATAACTATTGCGCTTATAAGAGTTAATACATTTGTGCTTAAAAGAAGTGAACTTTTATATTTTGCAACTGCATTATTTTTTTCATTTATATAATTTTTATAACCAACATACAAACTAGTAACAACTACAACTAGTATTACAATTCTATTATAAAAAGAAATATTTAAAGCTTCTTTGTTTGTAAATAATTTCTTTCTATTTGTTACAGTTAATTTTTCATTATATGTGATTAAAAGTGATACAATTGATGCGATTATAAAAATAGAAGATGATATTAATTGTAGGTCAAGAAGAAAAACTTCTTCTTTTTTATTAGTATTTTCTTTCATATTTAATTATATTCAAAGTAAATATAGGTTATTTATACTTGTTTGATTTAAGATATTGTTATATAATTATTAAAGAAAGTAGGTATCAATTTGAAAGAGAAGAAGAAGAAAAATACATTTGCGAAAAATGTATTAATGTTAATGTTTTCGCAAGTTTTAATAAAATTATTAGGTCTTATATATAGACTTGCAATTACAAATGTAAAAGGATTTGGTGATGTAGGTAATGGTTATTACTCTGCAGGATATCAGGTATATGCAGTACTTTTAATAATATCATCTCAAGGTATTCCAGGTGCTGTATCAAAACTAGTATCTAATAAAGTTGCTAAAGGTAAATATAATGAAGCACATAGAGTATTTAAAGTATCTATGGTGGTATTTGGAATAATTGGTTTTATAGCATCATTACTTTTACTTTTATCCGCAAATTTTGTATCATCAAAAATATTAAATGTTCCAGATGTATCTTATGTATTAAAAGTTTTATCTCCAGCAATATTCTTTGTATGTGTATCAGCAGTTATAAGAGGTTATTTTGCAGGACTTGGAACAATGAAAGCATCAAGTGTTTCACAAGCACTAGAACAATTCTTTAACTGTGTCCTTACAATAACATTTGTTTATGCATTAATAGGAAAAGAACCATATATAATGGCTGCAGGTGGTAATTTATCAACAACACTTGCAATACTAATTTCATTCTCATACTTAATTGTATTCTATAAAAAGAATATTAAAGAGTGGAGAGAAGAGTCAGACGATGTAGTTATAACAACAAAAGAAGAAAATAAAAAAATGGTTAAAATGATAATTGCAACTGCTATTCCTTTAACAGTAGGTTCTGTAATAAGTGTTGTTACAAGTTTTATTGATACTGTAACAGTTAGTAATTGTATACAGATTGCATATTCTGGAATACTAAAAAGTAAAATACTTCTAGAAAAAGAAGCAATGAGATTAACAGGTATCTTATCTAAAGTTGATACACTTGTAAATCTTCCACTTGCTGTAAATTTATCATTTTATTCAGCATTAATACCAGAAATAACAGCAGCTATATCTAAAAAAGATTTTAAGTCTGCATCTAAAAAAATATCATTTTCAATAAGTTCATCATTACTTATTTTAATACCATGTGCAATTGGATTTATAGTACTTGCAGATCCAATATTAAAAATGCTTTATCCAAATGCATCAGATGGTGCGCATATCCTTCAAATAGCAGCTGTAACTATGGTATTTGTTGGTATAAATCATACAATACAAGGTTCATTATTTGGACTTGGAAAAATGTATACACCAGCACTTGCACTTTTAATAGGATGTGTAATTAAGATAGGACTTAACTTAGTTTTAATAACTAATCCAAATATAAATATATATGGTGCGGTAATAAGCTCATTTATATGTCAATTTGTAGTATTTATGATTGTATATATAACAATGAAAAGAAATATTAAAGTTAAATTTGAACCTGTAAAACATATTGTAAAACCATTACTTGCAGGTTTAATAATGGGTGCCGTAATATTCTTTATAAATTATTTATTTAATGGAGTTATAAGAAACAGTATTCTTACAATTATTAATATTATGATTGGTGCGGTAGTTTATTTAATTTCAGTATTCGCACTTAAAATACTTAGTAAAGATGAAATATTAATGCTTCCTAAGGGAGAAAAAATATATAATTTACTTGTTAAATTAAAATTTTATAAATAGGGGGTTTACATGAACGAACTTATAATAAATAAAGATGATTTAGTGCATAATATAAATATAATAAAAAATTATGAGAAAGAAGAAAATTATACTATTTTTGCAGTAGTAAAAGGTAATGCATATGGCCTTGGAGTAAATGAATTTACTAAAGTACTTATAGATAATGGTATAAATAATTTTGCGGTAGCGTCATCTACTGAAGCCATTAATTTAAGAAAAAATATAAAAGAAAAAATATTATTACTTACGCCATATATAAATGAAGAAATATTAAGTAATCTTATAAAAAATGATATTACATTAACTATTGATTCAGTAAAGGGTGCAAGGTTAGTAAATGAAATATCTAAAAAGTTAAACAAAAAAGTATATGCACATATAAAAATAGATACAGGATTATCTAGATATGGATTTGATTATAAAAATTATAAAGAAATAATAAATATGATAAAAGAAAATGAAAATATAATATTCGAAGGAATTTATTCACATTTTTCAAATTCACTTGCGAGTGATAATTCATTTAGTAATATTCAATATGAAAGACTTATTAATGTAATAGAAAAGATAGAAAAAGAAAAAATTACATTCAAATATAAACATATATGTAATTCATCAGGATTCTTTAAATATAAAGATAAACATTTAAATGCAGCAAGAGTAGGATCAGCATTTTCTGGATGCGCAACAGGAATAAAAACGGATTTAAAAAAGATTGGATTATTTCATACAAAATTAACAAAAGTAAGAAATATTAAAAAAGGTGATTATGTTGGATATGCTAATTCTTATATTGCGAAAAAAGATATGAAGATAGGAATATTAGAGACAGGTTATTATGATGGTGTAGGGCTTGAACTTATTACTCAAAGATTTAAGTTTAAAAGTAGATTAAAAAATGCTCTATTATCATTAAAATCATTAATAAAAGGTGATAATATGACTCTTAATATAGATGGAAAAATTATAAATGTAATTGGTCAAATAGGAATGCATGATGTAGTTATAGATATTACAGGCTTAGATTATAAAGAAGATGATGATATATATTTCTATTATAGACCAGTATATATAAATGAAAATGTAAAAAGGGTTTATAAGTAAAGGGTGGTTATTTATGAAAAGATTATATTTTATTTTAGTACTTTGGATAGGAAAATTTGGTAATGTTTTATGTAAAATATTTCATAAATCAGGAACAATGATTTCTGGTAAAGTAGCAGTTAAATTACAAAAGAATTTTGTTAAATATTTTAGAAATATTGATTATGATAAAGTTATATTTATAACAGGAACAAATGGTAAATCAACAACAACTAATCTTGTTAGTCATACAGTTAAAACGGCAGGTAAAAAGGTTGCGACTAATACAGAAGGTGCAAATATGATGAGTGGTGTTGCAACGACACTTATTAAAAATTCTAGCCTTTTTGGTAAATTTAATAAAGAATTTTTAATACTAGAAATAGATGAAAGAAGTCTAAGAAATATATTTAAAGTATTACCTGCTAAAAACTTATGTATAACAAACTTACAAAAAGATCAAGTACAAAGAAATGGTGATCCAGATTTTATTTATCAAATGTTTAAAGGTGCGGTAAATAAAGATGTTACATTATTTGTTAATAATGAAGAACCAAGAAGTAGATCATTAGAAGACTATGTAGGTAAAGTTGTATATTATAGTATGGAAAAAAATTCAAAGACATTTACAAAAGATGACTTCTATACTGTTACACTAGCATGCCCTAAGTGTAGTCATAAAATTAATTATGAATATTATAATATAGAAAATATAGGTAAATTTCATTGCACTAATTGTGATTATAAAAGTGTTAAAAAAGCAAATACTACAGTAAGAGAAATAGATTTTGAAAATCATACATTTAGATGTTCAGGAAATACTTATAAAGTAACATATATGAATCCATTTTATGTATATAACTATGCGCTAGCAATCGCAATATGTAAAAAATATAATATAGGTTATGAAGATATTCAAAAAGGTTTTGAAACATTTAAAAACCCAGCAGATAGAAGAGAAGTTTATCATTATAAGGGTAAGACTATTCATTACCTAAGAATAAAACAAGAAAATCCAGAAACAATGCAAAATGCATTAGATACAATTGCTAGAGATAATACTAAAAAAGCAATATTTATGGGATTATATGAGATAAAAGATTTCCCACCAGCATATACAAATACATTTTATTTCTTTGATTGTGACTTTAAGAAATGTGTTAGTGATTTAGTAGAAGAATATGTATGTTTTTCAAAGACAGTTGCATATGATACAGCAAATAGAATGATATATGCAGGAGCAAAAGAAAATAAAATTAAAGTATATGATGTAGAAGATGACTTTGATTTAATATTTGAGGATTTAGATAAATTAAAAACAGATAATATCTATATAATAACAGGTATGAAACCATATAAAAAAATAAAAGAATTCTTTAAAAAAGGTGATAACAATGAGTAATATAATAAATGTAGCGTGGATGTATCCTGATATACTTAATTTACACGGTGAAAGAGGTAATGCAAAAGCATTTGAACTTGTAAGTAAAAAAATGGGTGTAAAACTTAATATTGATAGGATAGATGATATAGATTCAAATATAAATTATGAAAACTATGATATTTTACTTTTTAATGCTGGTGAATTAAAACATATTGAAAAGGTAAAAGAAAGATTAGAAAATGATATAGATAAAATAAAAGAATATATAAAAAATAATAAAATAATATTTGTAACAGGTACAACAGGAGCTTTATTTGCGCATAATATAGATAGATTAGATGGTAGTTCTTTTAATGGATTAAACCTTCTTGATATGAACGTAAAAGAAAGAAGTATGGTACTTGGTGATGATTTATATTATAAATTTGAAAAAATGGAAATAATGTCATCACAAATACAAATGATAGATATTACTTTAAATAAAGCAAAAGAGTTTGGAAAAATAATATATGGTTATGGTAATAATGGAAAGAATGAAGGCGCTAGAAATAAAAATTTATTATTTACAAATGCACTAGGTCCAGTACTTGTAAAAAATCCATGGCTTACTGAATATTTAATTAATTTAGCATTAAAAAATAAAGGACTAAAAGAAATAAATAAAAAGATAGATTTTGATTTGGAATTAAAATCTTTAGAAAGTGCTAAAGAATTTATAAATAAAAAAATAGAAAAAGAAAGAGGTAATGAATAATGAAGAAAAAGGGTGTTGTAATATCATTAATAGTTGTAATCGCTCTATTAATGTCTTTAATTATTGTATCTATGTTTAGCAAAGATTCAAAAAGTGATGATAAAAAAAATGATAATAAAACTGAAAATGAAGTAATAGAAAAAAACGAAGAAACAATAATGTTTGGTGAAATGTTAAAATATTTATATTTAGATGATAATAAATACATTTTATTTTCACAAGATACAAATGGTGGAGTAGTTATTAGTTCAAGTGTAGATAGTAATACAGCAAAAATAAATACAGAAAACTATACTACAATGAAAGCAATAGGAAGCAAAGTTGATGGTAATAATGTAACTATTGGTATTTTAATGTCAGATGTAAACGAAAATACTAAGGCATATATAATAAATATTGATAAGAAAAGTTTAAATAAAGAAATAACTAGTAATTCAAGTGTTGCACTTAATAATATAAGTAATTCAATATTACCAGTTAATTTTGATAAAGCTATTAACTTTATCGGTGTTTATAAAAAAGATAAAAAAGAAAATATCATGTTAGTTAGTGATAGTGAATTTTATCTAGTAAATAATAAAGGAGAAACATCATTATTGGATTTGGGAGAAAGTGAAAATTAACACTTTTTTCTTTTTAAAAAATATTTATGGTTGTAATTTTAATGTTCATATAGTAAAATATAATAAGTAAAAAAGGAGTGTTAATATGGGAAGAGCATATGAAGTTAGAAAGGCATCAATTCAAAAAACGGGAGCAGCTAAAGCAAAATTATATTCAAATTTCGCAAAAGAAATTTATTTAGCAGCTAAACAAGGTGGAACAAGTGTTGATGCAAATGCAAGTTTAAAAAGATTAGTAGAAAAAGCTAAAAAGAGTCAAGTACCAGCAGATATAATTAATAGAGCAATTGATAAAGTTAATAATGGTGCTGATGAAAGTTATACATCTTGTAGATATGAAGGATTTGGTCCAGGAGCATCTACTTTAATAGTTGATTGTCTAACAGATAATGTAAATAGAACTGTAGGTTTAGTTAGAGCGGCATTTACTAAATGTAAAAGTAAATTAGGTGTAGAAAATTCAGTATCACATTTTTATGAAAATTTATCAGTAGTTGGATTTAAAGGTATGAGTGAAGAAGAAGCATTAGATGCTTGTTTAATGGATGATGTAGATATTAAAGATATTGAAACAGATAATGATTTAACTATTATTTATGGTGATCCAAAAGATTTACATAAAATAAAAGAAGCTTTAAGAAAAGCAAAAAATGATATAGAATTTGAAATTGATGAAATAAGTATGCTTCCACTTGATAAAGTAAAATTAGAAGGTGAAGAACTTGAAATGTTTAATAAACTTTTATCAATGCTTGATGATGTAGAAGATGTTCAAGAAGTATACCATAATGTAGAACTATAATTAGTTCTTTTTTTTTGTAAAATAAATGATAAATTTAAGAAAAGCACTTGTCAAAGAAAATAGGGGATGGTAAACTTAAATATAGAATAAGGCTAGTTTTTTTGTGTCATAATAAGTAGTAGGAGAATAAGTAGTAGGAGAAAATATATGAAAAAAGAAAAAGGGTTTACATTAATAGAGTTATTAGCAGTAATAGTAATACTTGCAATACTAATGGTAATAGCAGTACCAAAAATATTAAATGTAATAGAAAATTCTAGAAAGAGTGCAGCAGAAAGCAGTATTAAACTTGTAAAAGATGCGATAAAAACACAAGTAACATCTGGAAGTATAATGGGAACAAATTTTACAAGTGATGAAAGTGGATGTTATACATTTAATTTTGATGACCAAAATAGTGGAAATGCAAAAGAATTACAATTAAAAAATAAAGAAAATATAACAGGAAGTATAAAATATTGTAATGGAAATTTTACAAATAATACACTTGTCTTTGATGGACAAGATATGAAAACAATAGTATGTAAAGGTGCAAAAAAAGAAACACTTCATACTGAAAAATGTGAACAAACAGATAATACATATTATTGTTCGGGAGCAGGTTTCGCAGGAAAAACAATAACATATGGAACAGTACCAGATAAAGAATTAAAATCAGGAGATGCATTTGACTGTGATGTAAATGGCGATGGAACATATGATGAAAATACAGAAAGATTTTATTATGTAAGTGACTATTATAATACAAGCACAAAAGAGTTTGAAACGGATACAGCAGTATTAATATATTATAATAATGTATCAAAAGGACAACCAAGTAATAGTACAACATACGTATATGATGCAAGTAAAGAAAACTGGCATGGTCCAAGAACAGCAATAGAACAACTACCAAGTATAAGTGAATGGAGAAATGTAAGTTTAACAAGTATTTCTAGAGCAATTATAAATGAAAAAGGAGCGAATACAACAGCAGGAGGAACATTACCAGATAGTTTTAGTTATGCAGGAAAAGCAGCAAGATTACTTACAATACAAGAAGCAAGAGAAGCTACAGGAATAAGTAATATAACAACATGGAAAGTTGGAAAATTAGACAAATTTAATTATTTGTTTGAAAATACATCGTATTCAAATGCTAGCAATAGTGTATTGAGATGGTGGTTAGAGAACCCTTGTTCTGGTCATTCTGACATTACTTGGTATCTGAATGGCGGTCACCGTAGTGTCGATTACGGCACTGTTTCGAATATTGGATACAATGGTGTTCGTCCTGCTATCGAAGTTCTAAAATCAAATATAGAATATTAAAATATGATTTAAAAGTCATATTTTTTTTGCTTTTTAGGGGAAAAGTGATGTTTTATGGAGAATAAAATAAGTGAAAGGATATTTTAAAAGTATTCTTATCCTAGCGAAAGGAGCGAAAATATGGCAACATTTTATACATGTAGAAATGATAGAGTATTTAAAGAAGTATTTCTAAAACCCAATAATAGTGATTTACTAAAAGCATTACTAGAATTTATTCTTAAAATAAAAATTGATAAATTAGAAATTAAGAAAACAGAATTATTAAGTGGTAATGTAAATATTAAAGATAAAAGAGTAGATGCAATAGTGCATACAGGTAATAAAAAAATCGAAATAGAAATTAATTCACAAAATAAGGATTATCTTCATACAAGAAGTACCGCATATATTTGTAATATATATCAGTCTAATGCAAATGTGGGTGATACATATAATGAAGACACTGATATAATTCAAGTTAATTTAACATGGGGACTAGGAAGAAATAACGATGAAATGAAAATATATAAAATAATGAATGAAAAAGGTGAACTATATGTTAAAAATTTCATAATATATGAAATAAATATGGATTATTATGATAAAATTTGGTATAGTAAAAATGAATATGAAATCAAGAAAAATCAATATATGATAATGCTTGATTTAGATAAAAAGGAGTTAAAGAGTATGCCACTTGAAGACATATCAAAAGCAACCGGTCTATCAATAGAAGAAATTAATGAAATATCTAATGAATCTTAGGTATTTTTTCTTTACTTAAATTGATTATATGTTTATAATAATAGTAAAGGTAGATGCTTATGAGTAAAAAAAGAAAAAAGAAAAAAGGAAAACTTAGAGTAGATAGAATTATTATGGTATTTATGATATTTGGTATAATAATTACATCACTTAATTTAATTCCATATATTATATATAATAATAAGATATATAATGCTCTTCCTGATGCTAAAAATAATACTGTAGAAATAAACAAGAAATACAGTAAATTAAAATTGTATAATAAGACTATTGACTATATAAAAGAACATAAATTAAATTTAAAAATCAATTACAAGAATGCTTACGTTATTTTACCTAGTACAAGCATAAAAAAGAATATGAGCTTAAAAATATATAAATCAAATAATAAACTTACATATAAAAATTATAATAATGATAAATCATTTATAATTGAGAATAGTGGTATAGTAAGTTCTTCAAATAAATTAAGTATTAAATTACCTAATTATTTGATAAGAAAAGGTTTTGTAGATATATATGCTGTTAAAAAAAATGGGAAAATAGAAAAAATTAAACTAGGAGAAAAAACTGATAAAGAAAAAATAACAATAGATATTAATAAAAAATATATTAGATATTTTGTAACATATATAAGTGTTACTGAAATTAAAATTGATGATTTTAGTGTTAATGTAGGAGATAAATTATCTTTTAATATAGAATATGTACCAAAAAATGCTACTGTAAAAGAATATGAATATAATAAAATAGGTGATATTTTTGTGAAAGAAAATAATGATATAATTGCTAAAAAAGAAGGAGTATCTAAAATTGTTCTTAAACATAAAATTCAAAATTTAAAAAAATCTATTACGGTAAAAGTAAATAAAAAAGTAATAGAAAAAGTAAAAGATAAAACAATAGAAGATGTAAAGCCAAATATTGAAGTAAAGAACGGATTAACTTATGTTAATGGTATATTAATAGTAAATAAAACATATTCTGTTCCAAATGATTATAATCCAGGAACACTTACAATTGAAACAAAAAATGCATTTGATGAAATGCAAAAAGCTGCAGAAAAAGATAATATAAAACTTTGGATAACATCAGGATTTAGATCATATTCTCTTCAAACAAGTTTATATAATAATTATGTTTTAAAAGATGGAAAAGAAAAAGCAGATACATATTCAGCGAGACCAGGTCATTCTGAACATCAAACTGGTCTTGCTATGGATTTAAATATAGTTGATTCATCTTTTGAAGGTACTAAAGAAGCAATATGGATTGCTGATAATTGTTATAAATATGGATTTATAATTAGATATCCTAAAGGTAAAGAAGAAATTACAGGTTATAAATATGAACCATGGCATGTTAGATATTTAGGAAAAGAGTTATCAGAAAAAGTTTATAAAAGTGGTAAAACTTTAGAAGAATATTTAAATATTACTTCAAAATATAGTGAATAATTAAAATTTGTGTTATAATAGCTCTTCAGAAATGAGGAGTTTTATTATGCAAGTAGAAAAAGATATTATGGTTGCCTGTGATTATATAGAAGGTAATATTTATAAAAAAACAGGTTATAGAAGAGTTAAATTATTTACAGATCAAACATTAAAATCTTTAAAACAAATTAAGTTAAATAATAGAGATGCATTATGTAAAATTAATTCATCTGATGAAGTACTTGATATATTATCATATAAAGGTAATGTTTTAGCCTATAGCGATAATAGGTTTGATGAATATTTTTTAAAATTAAAATTAGCTGCTTTAAATCTTGAAAGAAAAAAATACTTAAATTATTTTATGTATGGTTATGGAAGATATAGTACAAATTTTAGTTATGATACATATTTATCTATTAGAGAATATTTAGATGACAAAACAAGATACTTCTTCGATGAATTATATAAGAAATATCCTGGCAAACAAATTAGAAAATCTATGCTTTTTATAAAAGATAAATATAGTGCAGAAGAACTTGATACTTTAGTAAGATATTTAATTCCTAAAAGATATATTGAAACAAGAGAAAATTTAGAAAAATGTGGTATAAAATTTGTTTATTCTAGTGATGAAAGAATATTATCAAAATTAAAAGAACTATACAATTTTATTTATTTATCTTTTAATGCAAGTAGTTTGAGTGCTGAAGAAATAAATAAAAAAGAAAGAATGATATTAGAAGAATATAAAAAATATTTAAAAGAAAATGGGCAAATACAAGGTTTATATTCAAGTAAGAAGCTAGAAACAATCTTAGAAGAAAAAGAATATAGAGAAAATCCAAGTGTAAATGATAAAATTGTTAATATTTACACATATAGTAATAAAACAATTGAAAAATAAGTAAAAAAGTAATAAAATAATATATGTTTAGTGGAGGTATATTAATGGAAAAAGTTTATATATTTGGACATCAAAGTCCTGATACAGATGCTGTTACAGCATCAATAAGTTTATCTTATTTAAAAAATAAACAAGGTTTAAATGCAGAACCAAGAGTATTGGGTCATATTAATAAAGAGACAAAATATGCCCTTGATAAATTTAATGTAGAAGAACCAAAATATTTAAATGACGTTAAACTTCAACTTAAAGATATTGAATATTTAAAAGGAGTATATTCAAATAAATCAAATTCAATATTAAAAGTTTATAATTATTTAACAGAAAAAGGAATTACAGGTACACCTATAGTTGATGATGATAATAATTATGTAGGTATTGTAACACTTAAAGATATTGTAAGAAAATTATTTGATAATGATGTAGAAAAGTTAGATACTACTTATTTTAATGTTATAGATGTATTAAAAGGTGAAGAAGTATTAAAATTTGATGAAGAAATAAAAGGAAATATTTTAGTTGCATCTTATAATGAAGATACTTTTAATAAAAATGTAAAGTTATCAAGTGATAATATATTAATAGTAGGAGATAGACATGAAATAATAGAAAATGCTATTAATAGTAAAATTAAACTTTTAATTGTAACAGGTAACGGAAATATTAAAAAGGAAAATTTAGAAAGTGCTAAAGAAAATAAAGTAAATATTATAAGAACAAGTAATGATTCATTTAGAACATCAAAATTGATTGGTTTATCTTCTAAAGTTAGTACAATAATAGAAAAAGATAATTCAAAGGTATTTAAAGAAAATGATTATTATGATGATTTTATTGAAGCAAGTAAAAAATTAAAACATAATAACTATCCAATATTAGATAGTAATAATAAATGCTTAGGTCTTATAAGAATTACTGAAATTGCTAAAAAGAATAATAAAGAAGTAATATTAGTAGACCATCAAGAAAAAGAACAAAGTGTTATAGGTTTAGATGAAGCAAGTATTTTAGAAATAGTTGATCATCATAAAATTGGAAATATCAATACTAATAATCCAATTAATTTTAGAAACATGGCTGTTGGTAGTACAAATACAATAATTTATTTTATGTATGAAGAAGCAAATATAGAAATACCAAAAAATATTGCAGGAATAATGCTTTCTGGAATACTTTCAGATACATTATGTCTTCAAAGTCCAACAACAACTAATATAGATAAAAAGGTAGTAGAAGAATTATCTAAAATAGCAGGTGTAGATCCAGAAAAATATGCATTTGATATGTTTAAAGCAGGTACATCTCTAGAAGGATTAACAAAAGAAGAAGTAATAAAGAGTGACTTTAAATCTTTCCCAGCACCATCAGGAGAATTTAAATTTGCAATTGGTCAAGTATTTACACTTGATGTAGATAGAATATTTGAAGAATTAGATGAATATATTAAAAAATTAGAAGAAGTAAATAATAAAGAAGGTTATGAATTTACTGTAATAGCAATTACAGATATTCTTAAAAATGGTTCATATATTATATTTACTGAAAAAGCAAAAAAAGTACTAGAAAATATATATAATGAAGAAAACATCAAGCAAGGATATTTTGCAGATGGATTAGTTTCAAGAAAGAAACAAATATTACCAGCAATTTTAGAAAATTTAGATTAGAAAGTATATTAATGCTTTCTTTTTTTGTTATAATACATATAAAGAGGTATAATATGAAAAGTATAAAATTATATAGAAAAGATGGAACATTTCTAGAAAAAAGAAAAGTTAATTTAGATAATTTAAAAGAGTATAATGAAGTAAAAATAAAAGAAGCAGAAAATTATATGAATTATTTAATAGATAATGAATATGTAAATAATTTTGAATTACTTGATAATTTATTTTCAAACAATATGAATTTTGATAATTTAAATACTAATTATACACATGCTATTGCGTGCATAGAACAGTCTAAAAGAATAAAAAACAAATTAGATGAAATGGGACTTTATTCATACTTAGTAACATGTAAACCTGATAAATTTTTGAGTAAACATGGTGATGAATTAATGATAGAGTCACATACAATTTTAGTTCACCCATGTTTATATAATAAAAAAATTTCATTTGTTATTTTTGATCCTGGTTTTAGATTAAAAAATAGTGTACTTATTATAGATAAAGAAAATTCTTGTGATAAAAGGTTTTATGATGGAATATATAAAATTGAATATAAAAAAGATAATGATTATCCATATGAAATATATACTAATAGAAGAACAGATATAAATAGAAATATTTATATAAAAGATATACATTGGAAATTTAATTTATATTATGAAACTATTAATATAGATAGTTTATATTACTATTTTATCAAAATAATGTACTCATATAAAATAGTTTCATATAGTACTAAATACGAAAATAATCCATATGTTATATATAATGTTTTTAAAGATTTAATTATATATTCTGATGGATATAATATAAAAGAAATAAAAATTATTGATTTAAAAAATATGAACTATGATGAAATAAAAAAATTATTTTCAAAATGTATAAGAAACATTGGATATGATATAGATAAGTTTACAGAAATAATTATTAAATTATCAATTAATTATGAAAATTTTAAAAATAATATAATTGATAAAAATGTAAAAAATGATATTCTAGGTATTTTATAAAAATGAACTATTAAAATGTTCGTTTTTCTTTACATAAACAAAATGTAAAATACCTTGAATTTAAAGGAAAAAATGTGTTATAATCACTTATAGTGAAAAGTAAAGGAGTTTTATTTATGGCAGAATATAATGAAAAATCAATTAAAATACTAGAGGGTCTTGAAGCAGTAAGAAAAAGACCAGGTATGTATATTGGTTCAACAGATAAAAGAGGACTTCACCATCTTGTATGGGAAATAGTAGATAATTCAATAGATGAAGTAATGAATGGATATGGTAAAAATATTAAGATAATTCTTCATTCGGATGGTTCAGTTAGTGTTTCAGATGATGGACGTGGTGTTCCTGTTGGAAAGCATGAATCAGGTAAAAGTACAGTAGAAGTAATTTATACAATACTTCATGCTGGTGGTAAGTTTGAAGAAGGAAACTATAAAGTATCTGGTGGTCTTCATGGTGTAGGTGCTTCCGTTGTAAATGCACTTTCAAAATGGATGATAGTAACATCTAAAAGAGATGGGGCAGAATATACAATCAGTTTTAAAAATGGTGGAGAAGTAGATAGCCCTTTAAAAAAGGTTGGTCCTACTAATAAAACTGGTACTACTGTTAGATTTATGCCAGATGATAAAATATTTTCTACTACAAACTTCTCATTTACAACTATATGTGAAAGAATGCAAGAATCTGCCTTCTTACTTAAAGGTCTTTCAGTAGAAGTAATAGATGAAGAAGATAAAAAAGAAGTAAAATATCATTATGAAAATGGTATTAAATCATTCGCAGAATATATGAATGAAGGAAAAAATACACTTCATAATGTATTACATTTTACTGGAGAAAAAGATAAAATTGAAGTAGAAATCGCAATGCAGTATACAGATACATATAATGAAAATATTATTTCATTTGTTAATAATGTTAAAACAAGTGATGGTGGTTCACACGAAGTAGGATTTAAAACAGCATTAACAAAAGTATTTAATGAATATGCTAGAAATAATGGATACTTAAAAGCAAAAGATAAAAACTTAGAAGGACCTGATGTAAGGGAAGGTTTAACCGCAGTTATATCACTTAGAATTCCAGAAGCATTACTTCAGTTTGAAGGACAAACAAAAGGTAAACTAGGTACACCACTTGCTAAAACTGTAGTAGAAAACGTAGTTTCTGAAAAATTTGGATTTTATTTAGAAGAAAATAAAGAAGTAGCAGTTACAATATTAAATAAAGCATTAAAAGGAAAAGCTGCAAGAGAAGCTGCTAGAAAGGCAAGAGAAGCTGCTAGAAAAGCAAATGGAACAAAAAAAGAAAAAAATATTAGTGATAAACTTGCTCCTGCACAAAAGAAAGATTCATCTAAAAATGAGTTATTTATAGTAGAGGGTGATTCAGCAGGAGGTTCTGCTAAAACAGGAAGAGATAGAAGATATCAAGCAATATTACCTCTTCGTGGTAAAGTACTTAATACAGAAAAAGCAAAAATAGAAGAAGCATATAAAAATGCAGAAATCAATACACTTATTTATACAATAGGTGCAGGTGTTGGAACAGACTTTGATATTAAAGATTGTAATTATGATAAAGTAATAATAATGACCGATGCCGATGTTGATGGGTCACATATACAAGTTCTTTTAATAACATTCTTCTATAGATATATGAGACCACTTATAGAAGAAGGAAGACTTTATATCGCAACACCACCACTTTATAAAATAGAGTTTGCTAAAAATGAAGTAGTGTATGCTTATAATGATGATGAATTAAAAGAATATACAAAAAATAGAAAACCAATTGATACACAAAGATACAAAGGTCTTGGTGAAATGGATGCTGAACAGTTATGGGAAACAACAATGGATCCAGAACATAGATTATTAATTAGAGTTAAGATAACTGATGCTGCTCTTGCAGAAAAAAGAGTATCAGTACTTATGGGTGATAATGTTGATCCTAGAAAAGAATGGATAGAAGAAAATGTAGAATTTTCTTTGGAAGATGATTATAAGATATAGGAGGTGCTTTAAATGAAAAAGAAAAATGATGAAACAAAAGAAGTAATACAAAGAATACATGATTATGCCCTTGAAGAAATAATGGGTGATAGATTCGCATCATATGCTAAAGAAATAATTCAAGATAGAGCCCTTCCTGATGTAAGAGATGGACTTAAACCTGTTCAAAGAAGAATACTTTATGGAATGTATGAAAGTAAAAATACATATGATAAAAAATATAGAAAAAGTGCCAAAGCAGTTGGAGAAATAATGGGTAATTATCATCCACATGGTGATTCATCTATATATGATGCAATGGTTAGAATGAGTCAAGATTGGAAAATGATGACTCCATATATTGATATGCATGGTAATAATGGATCTATGGATGGAGATTCAGCAGCTGCTATGCGTTATACAGAAGCAAGATTATCTAAAATAGCAGGTGAACTACTTAAAGATATAGAAAAAGGAACTGTTAATATGGCTCCTAACTATGATGATACAAGAGTAGAACCAACAGTACTTCCTTGTAAGTTTCCTAATTTACTTGTAAATGGTTCAACAGGAATAAGTGCTGGATATGCAACTAATATACCAACACATAATTTAGGTGAAGTAATAGATGCAACAGTTTATAGAATAGATAAACCAAAATGTTCTTTTGAAGAAATATTTAATATAGTAAAAGGACCAGACTTTCCAACAGGTGGAACAATTGAAGGAAAGAAAAATATAGAAGAAGCATATAGAACTGGTAAAGGAAAAATAAATGTAAAATGTAAATATGAGATCATAAAGGAAAAGACAGTTCATCAAATACTTATTACAGAAATTCCATATGAAGTAAATAAAGCAAATTTAGTTAAGAAAATAAATGATATTAGAATAGAAAAGAAAATAGATGGAATAGTAGATGCTAGAGATGAAACAGCAAGAGGAGATCTTAGAATTGCAATTGATTTAAAGAAAGACGCTAATAGTGAACTTATCTTAAATTATTTACTTAAAAATACAGATATGCAAATATCATATAGTTTTAATATGATTGCTATTGTTAATAGAAGACCAAAACTTGTTGGACTTGTTGATATAATTGATGCATATATTGCTCATCAAAAAGAAGTTACAATAAGAAAAAGTAAATTTGATTTAGAACATGCTAAAGCAAGAATGCATATAGTAGATGGTTATTTAAAAGCAATGAGTATATTAGATGAAGTAATTGCTTGCATTAGAAAAAGTAATAATAGAATAGATGCTATAAATAACTTAGTAAAAGAATTTGAATTTACTATAGAGCAAGCAACTGCAATAGTAGATATGAAATTATATCGTTTAACTAATACAGATGTAGTAGCTCTAGAAGAAGAAAGAGCAAAATTAAAGCAGATAATAGAATTCTTAAACTCAGTTTTATCTAATGAAAAGGTATTATTTAAACAAATGAAAAAAGAATTATTAGATATAAAGAAAGAATATGCTACAGAAAGAAAAACAGTTATTAAAGATGAAGTATCTGAAATAAAAATAGATGCAATAGATATGATTCAAAAAGAAGATGTAATAGTAGTTATAACAAAAGAAGGATACATAAAAAGAGTATCAAGTAGAAGTTATCAATCTAGTAAAAATGAAGATACTTTATTAAAAGATAATGATTATGTACTTGGTTTATATGAACTAAATACATTAGATACAGTACTTTTATTTACTAATTTAGGTAATTATTTATATGTTCCAGTTCATGAAATTCCAGATGCAAAATGGAAGGATTTAGGAAAACATATAAGTAATATTAGAACTATAAAATCAGAAGAAAAAATAATTGGATGCATACCAGTAACTAATTTTGAAACAAGTGATATTATTACTATATTTACTAAAAATGGTATGATAAAAAGAACTAATTTATCAGAGTTTAAACTTCAAAGATATTCAAAGGCAGTAACATGTATTAAATTAAAAGATGATGATGAAGTAGTAAATGCTATTAATTCTAAAAATAAAGAGGTATTAATTTCAACAGAAAATGGTTATGGATTATGGTATGATATAGAAGAAGTTCCTATTTCTGGAATAAAAGCATCAGGTGTTAAGTCTATTAATTTAAAAGATGATATAGTAGTATCAGGATGCTTATTTAATAAAAATGATGAATATATCGCAGTATTTACAAATAAAGGAACTGCTAAAAGAATAAAATTAGAAGAAATGGAAAAATCATCAAGAGCTAGAAGAGGATTATTATTAATTAGAGAAGTTAAAACTAATCCATATAAAATAGTTAAAACTTTTGTAATAAACGGTAAGAGTAAATTAGGATTTATGACAAGTTCTGATATTGATTATATAAGAAGTGCAGAAATATCAATAAATGATAGATATTCAACAGGATCATCTATATCTAAGAAAAAAGTATTAGATGTATTTGAAATAAAAGAATTAATATCAAAAGAAGAACTTGAAGTGTTAGAAGAGGAAGAAGAAGTAGAAAGTATTCCAAAAAAAGATGTATCATTAAAAGAAATAGATGATAAGATTATGACTATAGATGATTTTTTAGATGATTTTAATATGGAAAATTGATAGAAATATCAATTTTTTTCTATTTTTTAGGGGAATTTAGGTTATAGACGGAGTAAATAATATATGAGGACCTCAAAAAAGTTAAAGAAAGGCTGGTGT
>OBAG01000083.1_pt1 | contig 118847 bp, 73 predicted proteins | sample 1517701 | NCBI WGS metagenome assembly OBAG01 (sample SAMN04571702, study PRJEB22368) | human gut metagenome | biome: human gut; material: stool | host: Homo sapiens | place: Luxembourg | collected 2012-09-07 | reverse complement strand
CTTATAAAATAAGGCTTAGGGAGTTTTTATTCTCTTACAACTGTCAAAGTCAGGAATATAACATTGATATTTAAATTTGTCAATGGAATTTTTAAATTTTTTTATTATTTGTTCATTTTTTTATTTTCTTCACAAGAAATCTCTTCTAATTTACTAGAAATCCACTCAGGAAGTATCTCATCAAATAAATCAAATCCTAGATTCGTACCAGACAATTTAGTTCTTTTTCTTTTTTTTGTTTGTCCATTTTTATCTAAAATCATACTTAATTTTATTTGTTTTTTTTCTTCATCCACTTCCAAAATTCTTACCTTTTTTTTATCACCAATTTTAAACACATCATTTATATCCTTTATAAAAAGACCATTAATTTCTGATATATGTATGAGCCCACTATACTCATTATCAACCTTTGCAAATGCGCCATAAGTTTTTAGTGCTGTAATTTCAACTTCAATTATTTCATTTTTTTTATACAACATAATGCACCTCTTACATTTTTATTATAACATATAATATCTTTTTTTATAATTATCTTTACTACTTTTTAAAATATATGTATAATTTATTTGGAGGTTTACTATGAAAGTTGAAGATCAAATAAATGAAATTATAGAAAAAATTAGACCATTTTTAATAAACGATGGTGGAGATGTAGAATTTGTTAAATTTGAAAATGGTACTGCATATGTAAAAATGGTAGGTAACTGTGCAAACTGCTTATATTCTGACCTAACTATGTCAGAAACAATAGAAACAATATTAACATCAGAAATACCTGAAGTCATAAAGGTAGAAGAATACAGAGATTAATTTTTATCCTGTAACCACTCAATAGGTTCCAAGCGAGCCTTTTTTTCATATAAAATAAACTTATATATAGTATTTAAAAGTGATTCATATTCATCAGTTCTATCAATTATATTTACAACAAGTTCTTCACTTTTACCTTTATTTATTATATCATCATAAATATCAAAATAATAAGTTGGAAATAAAAGTCTTCCAAGCAAAAGAATATATTCATTTTTATTCAAATTTGCCATATTAAAATACGACTTTAAATCATACAAATTTAATGTTTTATTATAAAAAGTCTCCTTTATAAATTCAGCAACATCCCTTACTCTACTATCAACAACAAAGTTTAAAGGATCATAAAAATTTAAACTTCCCCTTTCTTGATATATTCTTTTATGACTCACAACTAAATTTACATTAGTTTTGGAATCCAAATTATTCACAAGATAGCTAATAGCATTTTCCCCCATTCCAATAAAATAACTTAAACTATCACACAACAATGGATATTTTTTACCCACTTGACTAATCTGATATTCATAATAATCTATTTTTTCACTCCATAATTTTATCCACTCATTCCTTACCAAACTTTTATCACATTCTATATTAACAGTCATATTTTGAATATAATTTATATCATTTAAAAATACCTTATCATTTTTATACTTACAAAGCTTAATTAGAACATATGAAATACCATTTACTATAGTTATAATACTTTTATCTTTATTTAAAACAAGTTCATGAACAAGGCATCTTCTCTTTTTCATTTCAAGATTAAGCTTATATATACTCTGTACATCATCATATGGTCTATTTAATGGTACAAAATAATATTCGTCACCACCATAATAAAAATAATAGCAATTGTCTTTTTTTATAAGTTCATCTAAAAAAATATTGTAATAAAAATTAATGGTATTCTTCATACTTTCACCTACATAAATATATGATTAAATGCAAAAAAAAAGAAGCATTATCTTGCTTCTTCTACTGCCCTTGTTTCTCTTATTACAGTTATTCTTATTGTACCCGGATATTGCATTTCATTTTCAATTCTGTCTTTAATATCACGCGCAACCTTAATAGATGTTAATTCATCCATCTCTTCAGGTTTTACAATAACTCTTAAATCTCTTCCAGCCTGCATTGCAAATGATTTTTCTACACCATCAAATGAATCTGCAATTTCTTCTAACTGTTGTAATCTCTTTACATAATTCTCTAGAGAATCATTTCTAGCACCAGGTCTTGATGCACTAATTGTATCTGCAATTGCAACTAATGAAGAAATAACACTTGTTGCAGGAGTGTCGCCATGGTGTGATGCAATCGCATTTATTACAACTTCATCTTCATCATATTTTTTTGCAATTTTTTCTCCAATTTCTACATGGCTTCCCTCAGCCTCAAAATCAATTGCCTTACCAATATCATGAAGTAACCCTGCTCTCTTAGCAAGTGAAACATTTTCTCCAACTTCTGCAGCTAAAAGTCCTGCCAAATTAGCAACTTCAATAGAATGTTGTAACGCATTTTGACCATAACTTGTTCTAAAATGTAATTTACCAATAATTTCAACTAGTTCAGGATCAATTTTAGATATTCCAAGTCCAAATATTGCTTCCTCACCTTTTTCAATGATTTTTGCATTTATTTCTTTACATGTCTTATCATATATTTCTTCAATTCTACCTGGATGTATTCTTCCATCCTTTATTAAATTTTCAATTGTAACCTTTGCAATCTCTCTTCTAAGTGGATCGAAACTAGAAAGTACTATTGTTTCTGGTGTATCATCAATAATTAAATCAACACCTGTTACTGCCTCAATTGTTCTTATATTTCTTCCTTCTCTACCAATGATTCTACCTTTCATATCATCATTTGGTAAATTAATTACTGATATAGTGGCCTCATTTGTAACATCTGACGCATATTTTTGCATAGCAAGTGTTAATAAATTTTTTGCTTTTTTATCAACATCAAGCTTTGCTTCTGCTTCTTTATCTTTTATGTATGCTGCAATTTCTTTAGTCATTGATTCCTCAACATGTTTCATGACCATTTTTTTTGCTTCTTCTTTAGAAAATCCAGAAATTTTTTCTAGTTTTTCAAGTTGCTCTTTTAAAACCTCATCAGTTTTCTCTTCTAACGCCTGAATATCCTTTTGTCTTTGTACTAAATTGTTTTCTTTTTCTGATAATAAATTTTCTCTATCTTGAAGAATTTGATCTCTTCTATCTATACTATTTTCTCTTTGTTGCAATCTATCTTCTAAATCTTTTACTTCAAGTTTTTTCTCTTTAACTTCTTTATCTACATCTTGTTTTAATTTATATTGCTCTTCTTTTATTTCTAAGATAGTATCTCTTTTTAATTTTTCTGCTTCTTTTTTTGCTTTTTCAATTATATTATCAGATTTCTTTTCTTTTGACTTCATTACAAGTACTGCACCAAATATTGTTAGTAGTGCGCCAAAAATCAATCCAAGAGTAGAAAATAATAATTTTTCCATATTTTCCCTCCATGATTTCTATTTATATATATTAATATTTTTAATCTATATATATTTTTAGTATAAAGTCTATTTCAAATAAAGTCAATAGTGATAACTTTTTTATTAATTCCTTATATTATATTTTAATAAAGAATATTAATTATTTTTCATACAATTTAATGAGGAGTTTTACTATGAATTTAATACCAAACATTCCACCAAAGTTATTTTCATTAAGTGCTGTTACAGTTGGTTATTTACTAATAGATGATACAACAGCAAATGAGCAAAATGCACTTGGAAACTGGCTTATGCTTGTTGCACAAATTCTTTGTACAAATGCTTTTTATAAACAAGTTATGCAAGAGCGTGGCTTTGATAATAATAAAAATGATAGTGAACAAACAATAGCTATGATGCAAAAAATGATGGATGCTCTGCAAAAAGAAATTGACGAAATAAAAAAAGGAAATTAATTCCTATTTATTTGTATTATGATAATAATTAAATTCAGAAAGTTCAATTGATAGTTCTTGTAAGTCATCAGCATCATAAACTTCTTCAAGTGCTGTTTCTACTTCGTACATTAAAGGTTTTATATCATTAAATTTTTTATAATCAATTTCATATCTTTTCAAAATTTCTATCTGCCTATTCGATAAATATAGATTATCGCTTATTTTATTAAGTTTATTATCATAAATTGTTTTTGTTGCAATTTTATTTATTTCTTCATCATTATACATATTATTTATCCTTTAATTCCACTTTTATTTTTTCTAAAATTTTCGTATTTTCTTTTAAAATAACTTTTGCATCTATTTCTTCCTTATTTCCCGCATAAAAAATAGAACTATATAATAAACTCTTTAAGTGTTGAAATTTTATTTCATCAATATATTTTTTTATATCGCTATTTTCATATAATTGTAACTTTGCTAATATACCCTTTAAATTTTCACCTAATTCATTATTTTCATATATTTGAACATAATTTGAAACTAGTATATCACGCTTTAATAATTCTAACATTATCTTTTTATATAATCTTTTATCAATTTTTCCAAGTATACTAATAAATTCTGTCGATTCATTTAATATTTGATTTTTTGTATGTTTTTCTGGATTTATCATTTTTAACATTTTATTAGTTATATAATCAATATCAACATTTACTGTATATTCTTCTAAATCCTGGTAAAAAATAGTATTTATTTTTTCTATTTGCTCTATATCATCCTCTGATAAACACTTAATTCTTAATATTTTATGAAATGCGCTTGAATTATAAAAGTTTAAAATTTGTTTCATTGTTTCATAACATAATTTTATTGATTGATTATACATTTGTTCCCATTCATCAAAGGAATTAATATTTTTTAACATTTCCAATTTTTCTTCATTATCATAAGTAATAGCATTACACTTTTTATTAAAAGCGAGCCACGTATATAAATCACTATAACATACCATTTTTTGAACATTATTAATAACTTTTGCATATTCGCTAGATACTTCAAGTTTTGGTACAATTACAAAATTATCAGATGAAGTAAATCCCAATTTTTTCTCGGCTACTTCATTTATTTTATTCACAGATTGTCTAAATTTTTTATTATAATTACAACTTTCCATTTTTCCACCACCAATTAACAATTATTGGCAGTTTAGTATAGATTATATTATCTATTTTGTCAAATTAGAAACTGCTTTTATTATAGCAATTTTACCATATTCATAAGTTAAAGAACCTTGCATATATGCAATATAGGGTTTTCTAATTGGTCCATCACAAGAAAGTTCTATTGAAGAACCTTGTGTAAATGTACCAGCCGCCATTATTACTTTATCTTCATATCCAGGCATATCCCATGGCATAGGAATAGCAAATGAATCTACTGGTGATGCCATTTGAATACCTTGACAATACTTAACTAAATCCTCTTCTTTTCCAAATTCAATATTTTGAACAATATCTACTCTTTCATCATTATATCTTGGTTCTACTTTATATCCTAATTCTTCTAATACTTTACTTGCAAGTACAGCAGTTTTAAGTGCTGATGCAACCACACTTGGTGAAAAAAATAATCCCTCTAAAATTTGTTTATTAATACCAAGTGTTGGACCTACTTCCCTACCTTCACCTGGAAGCGTTAATCTTTCACCAGCTAAATCTACTAATCTTTTTTTACCAACAATATAAGCACCATTAGGAGCAATTCCTCCACCTAAATTCTTTATAAGTGAACCAACTATTATATCCGCACCCATCTCAATTGGTGAAACCTTATCTACAAATTCACAATAACAATTATCAACCATAATAATTACGTCTTTATCATAATTTTTAATTAAATTTACTACTTTTTTTATTTTTGAATTTGATATACTTTTTCTCGTAGAATATCCTTTTGATCTTTGTATTTCAATTAACTTTATTTTTGATTTTTTTAATCTTTCTTCTATTTTTTCATAATCAAAATCATCATTAATTAAATCGATTTGTTCATAATTTACACCAAATGATTTTAATGAGCTATCATTTGGAACAATACCTATAACTTCATGAAGTGTATCATAAGGAAGTCCACTTATACTAAGCATAGTGTCACCAGGTCTTAAATACGCAAATAAAGCAACTGTAAGAGCATGCGAACCTGATATAAATTGACTTCTAACAAGAGCATCCTCTGCGCCAAAAATTTCAGCATATATCTTTTCTATTACATCTCTACCAATATCATCATATCCATAACCTGTTGTTTGTGAAAAATGTGCTTCTGATAACTTATTATTCCAAAAAGCATTTAAAACTTTTAAGCTATTATATTCACAAATTTCATCTATTTTTTTAAATTCTTCATCTAATTCTTTCTCTGAATCATTTACTAATTTTATTATTTTTTCGTCCATACTAATCCTCCAATTCTATTATCATGCCACTTTTAATCTGTTCATCTTTTATAATATTAATTATTTGCTTTGATACATCTTCTACTGTGGATAATTTTTCTTGACCAATTCTTTTAAGTTCACTATCTAAAAATTCTGGGTTCATCTCCCTTATGCTTTCTGTATCAATCCACCCAGGCATAACTGAAATTACTTTAACATTTTTTAGTGCAAGAGATAAAGTTTTAGTTAATGAATTAAGTCCAGCCTTACTTGCACAATAATCCATACTTATATCATTGTATGTACTAACAGCGTCTTTTGATGAGATATTAACAATTATACCATCATTCATATATTTATATGCATATTTTGATACAAGAAAAGGCCCAACCAAATTTGTTTCAAGTACTTTCATAAATTCTTCTTTTGTTTTATCATAAATATAATTATCCTGTGCATAAGCAGCATTATTTATAACAATGTCTATCTTACCAAAGTTATCCACAATATAAGTTATCGTATTTTTTATAGAATTTTCATCTGTTACATCACATTTAATACTTAATGCTTTTACATTATGTTTTTCTTCTATATTTTTTTTTAGCCACTCTGCTTTTTCTTTACTTTTATTATATCCAATTATTACATTGCATCCATTTTTTGATAACTCTTCTATTAAACCTTTTCCAAGTCCAATAGACGCACCAGTTACAAAAGCTACTTTTTTATTTAAATCCAAGAATACCACTTCCTTAAAAAATATTATATCATTATTCATATAGAAAAAAAAGAACTACTCTGTTCTTTTAATTATATCTCTAGCCGATACAAGTCCAGTTGCAGCTGCTGTAACTATATTACCTGCTTTACCCGCACCATCACCTATAAAATATACATTATAATTATCAAGCTTAAAATTATCATCTGTTGTTATTTCATTACTAAAAAACTTTATCTCTGGTCCATAAAGGAGTGTTTCATCATTATTCACACCTGGAATTATTTTATCAAGTTCTTCGAGTCCTTCTAATATATTTACTATTATTCTATGAGGAAGTACAAGCGCTAAATCACCTGCTACACAATCCTCTAAAGTTGGTGTAATAAATGATTTATTTATTCTTCCCCAATTACTTCTTCTACCATTTTTCAAATCTCTAAGTGTTTGAATTATTGGTTTTGAATCACCTAAAACATTTGCAATTTTAGCAATCGATTCACCATATTCTCTTGTATTTGTAACTGGTTCTGTTAAATTAACTTTACTAATAAATGCAAAATTCGAATTATTTGATTTGATATCTTTTAATGAATGCCCATTTACACATATATATCCATAGTAATTTTCTTTAGCAACAAAACCTCCAGGATTTGTACAAAATGTTCTTATTTCATCATTGTATGTTTTTGTTTTTATAAATATTGTTGGATCATATATAACACTACATATTTCCTCAAGTACTTCTTTTCTAACTTCAACTCTAACACCAATTTCAATACTCTTTGATAAATATGGAATATTATATTTATCAGCAAGTTCTTGTATCCATTTTGCACCTGTTCTACCTGGTGCGATTACAACATTTTTAGATTTTACTTCTTTTTTTTCTTTTAATTCTTCATATCTAATTATATGTTCATCTTCTTTTATACTTTCTATATCAGTAACATTAGTGCATTCTTTAATAGTTACGCCTTTTTCTTCTAAATAATTACTAAATTCCTCAATATATTGAGGCAAATGATCACTACCTAAATGTTTTTGCTTTATTAAAAGTAGTCTATCTCCCAATCTTGTAACCTTTTTTTGTATTTCTTTTGCTTCTTCCATATTGCTAGGAAAAACTTCTGCATCCATATGAAATTTATTAAAAATTTCTTCAGTTTCATCTATCAATTTATATGCTTCTTCGTCTTTCATATATCTAAATAAATCCGATTTTCCTAATTTAGGGATAAAATTTAATTTACCATCAGAAAAAGTTCCAGCCCCACCATAACCTGATAATATATTACATGGGTTACAATTTTTACATTCTGTTTTATTTTTATTCATCGGACAAACTCTATTTTTAACAAGTCTACCTTTTTCTAACATTAATATTTTTAAATTTGGATTTTTTTGTGTAAGTTCATATGCACAAAATAATCCGGCAGGTCCAGCACCTACTATAACAACATCATACATCATTTTAACCTCCTAAATACATTATATCAAAAAAAGAGCATTTTTAATACTCTTATTCGGTTTTGTCAAATTGTGAATTATATAGATTTGCATAGAAACCATTTTCTTTAATTAATTCATCATGGTTTCCTTGTTCAATTATATTTCCATCTTTCATAACAAGAATTAAATCAGCATTTTTTATTGTTGATAATCTATGTGCGATTATAAATGATGTTTTACCTTCTGATAATTTATCCATTGCTTTTTGAACAAGTTCTTCTGTTCTTGTATCAACATTACTTGTTGCTTCATCAAGTATTAATAATGGTTTATGATCTATCATACCTCTTGCAATTGTTAGAAGTTGTCTTTGTCCTGATGAAACACTATCAATATCAGAAAGATAAGAATCATAACCATTTGGAAGTGTTTTAATAAAGTGATGTACTCCAACTTTTTTACATACATCAATAACTTCTTCATCAGTTACATTTTCATTATTATATACTATATTTTCTTTTACAGTACCATTAAAAAGCCAAGTATCTTGAAGTACCATGGTAAATAAATCGTGTATATTTTCTCTAGATAAATCTTTTATGTTAACTCCATCAATTTTTATGTCACCACTATTTATTTCATAAAATCTCATAAGTAAATTTACCATAGTTGTTTTACCCGCACCAGTAGGTCCAACTATTGCGACCTTTTGTCCAGGTTTTATTTTTGCATTAAAATCCCTAATAATTATCTTGTCAGAATCATAACCAAATTTAACATGATTAAATTCTACCTCTCCTTTTGCTTTAGCCTTATCTAACGTTTTAGTTACATTTTCTTTTTCAAGTTCTGGTTCTTCTAAAAATTCAAATACTCTTTCTGATGCAGCCGCAGTTGATTGAAGTGAAGTAAGTCCTTGAGCAATTTGAGAAAGTGGATTTGTGAATAGTCTTACGTATGTGATAAATGCAATTATTACACCAAATGTAATCATATCTTTTGATACTAATAATGCTCCAACTATACATACAGCAACATAACCAAAGTTACCAATAAAGTTCATAATAGGCATCATTAGTCCTGATAAAAATTGACTTTTTCTATTACATTCATAAACACTTTTATTTAATTCATCGAATTTTTTATCTGATTCATCCTTACCATTGTATACTTTAACAACATTAAGTCCAGAATATATTTCTTCAATATGACCATTTAATTTACCAAGTTCAACTTGTCTTGCGGTAAAATATTTTTGTGATTTTGAAAGTATTTTTATCATAAATACAAAACCAATCAAACTAGATAAAATTGCAGTAAAGGCCATTATATAGTTTGTATAAAACATCATTATTATAGAACCTATAAAAAGTGTAACTGAACTTACTAATGACGCAAGTGATTGGTTCATACTTTGAGCAATTGTATCAACATCGTTTGTTATTCTAGATAATATATCACCGGATAAATTTTTATCGAAATATTTAAGTGGTAATTTGTTTATCTTTTTAGATATATTACTTCTTAATTTCTTTGCAAATTTGTTTGCGACATCAGTCATTAATATAGATTGAATAAATGTAAATAAAGCACTTAATACATAAAGTATAACAAGGAAGAGTGAAATGCTTTTTATTTTATCCATATTCATTTTTGGACTTAATATAGTTTTTATACTCTTAGGAAGTTCATCAACTTTAGAATATATTTTCTTTACATCCTTATCACTATCAAGACCACTCATTTTTTCTAAAAATTCAAATTTTTCTTCTGAAGTAATTGTTTGACCTGATATTTTACTATTACTTAATAAAACCTTTTTTATTGAATTTGGAATGTCATTTAATGATTTTTTATCCATTCCACTAGTCATCATTGAAAGTAATTTTCTTTTATCATCTGTACTTATTACTTCACCTTTATATTCTGTATTTTGTAAAATAATATTTTGAATACTATCAGGTAATTCTAATAAAGTGCTCATCATATTTTCTTTGTTCATATTTTGAATACTATTTTGAAAACTTAATTTATCAGTCATGCTTACATTATCTGACGACATTATTTTTGTAATTGTTTCATTATCCATTTTTATATTTAGTATTTCACTATATCTATTTTTTAAATCATCGCTTTTAAGTTCATCTGTTATATCATTTGTTAATTTCTTTAAATTTGATGTATTAAGTACAATTCCTTTTTGAATTTCATCTGTTAAATCTGATAATTTATTTGGTGCGCTAAGTGATAAGATCGCACCTCCCATCGCTAAAATTAACGCAACTAAAATAAAGATTTTAAACGAACCAAGACTTTTAAATAACTTTGATATTGATGTTTTAAAATCTTTTGGTTTTTCTATTGTTCCTGGACCATGACCTGGTCCTCTTCTTGGAGGTCTATTGTTATTTTCTTCATTATTCATTTTCAAGTTCCTCCTTCGATAATTGTGATAATGCGATTTCTTTATATACATCACATGTTTTAAGTAATTCCTTATGTGTTCCTATACCAGCACATTTACCATTATTTAGAACAATTATTTTATCTGCATTCATGATTGTTCCAATCCTTTGAGCCACAATTAATATAGTTGCATCTTTTGTGTATTTCTTAAGTTCTTTTCTTAAAACAGAATCTGTTTTATAATCAAGTGCTGAAAATGAATCGTCGAATATATATATTTCTGGATCTCTTGCGATTGCTCTTGCGATTGAAAGTCTTTGTTTTTGTCCACCGGATACATTAGTTCCACCTTGTGCAATATGAGCATCATATGTATTTTCCATTTTTGAAACAAATTCTTCTGCTTGAGCAACTTTTACAGCATCTTTAATTTTTTCTTTTGTTATTTCACCTTTCCCATTTTCACCATAAGCAATATTACTTGATACTGTTCCATTAAACATAACTGCTCTTTGTGGAATATAACCAAGTTTATTATATAAATCTTTTAACTTATATTCTTTAACATTTACTCCATCAACTAATACTTCACCTTTTGTTGCATCATAAAATCTTGGTATTAAATTAATAAGTGTTGATTTACCACTACCAGTTGATCCAATAAATGCGATTGTTTCTCCTTTTTTTGCTTTAAATGAAATATCTTCTAGTAAATATTCTTCAGCATCTGGATACTTAAATGAAACATTTTTAAATTCAACTGTACCAACTTCTTTTGCTTTAGCTCCTTTACCATCTTTTACGCTAATTACTGTATCTAATACTTCATTAATTCTCTTTGCTGATACATTGGCTCTTGGTAGCATCATAAATATCATTGCTAACATTAAAAATGACATAATTACTTGCATTGCATAACTACTAAATACAACCATATCACCAAATAATGATATTTTATCTGCCATATTAGCACTTTCTATTAATCCAGCACCTATAAAGTATATTGAAAGTGTTAAAAAGTACATTACAAGATACATTACTGGTTGCATAACTGAAAATGCTTTTTGATTAAATAATTGATTTTTAGTTAAATCATTATTTACTTTTTCAAACTTATCTTCTTGATATTTTTCAGCATTAAATGCACGAACTACTCTTATACCTGTTAAGTTTTCTCTTGTTACTCCATTTATTTTATCTATTAAGTTTTGTACTATTTTAAATCTAGGCATTACTATAATCATAAGTACTAAAATAGTTACTAGTAATATAACTACTGCAATTGCAGTTATCATACTCCATGTTAAGTTCTTACCTAAAATTTTTGTTACTGCCCAAACTGCTGTTATTGGTGACTTAATTAATAATTGAAGTCCCATGGCAATAAACATTTGGATTTGTGTAATATCATTTGTTGTTCTTGTAATTAAACTACTTGCTTGAAAGTTTTTAACTTCTTCCATTGATAGGTTTTCAACTTTTTCAAATAAACTTTTTCTTGTTCTCATTGAAAATGACGCCGCAATATTTGATATTAAATATCCAACAATAATTGCTGAAACTAAACTACCAAATGCACAAAGAAGCATATATCCTCCTTGAGTTAATATATCACTCATAAGAGCGCCCTTTGTTTGAACTAGTTTAGTTATTTCAGACATATAATCTGGCATCTTAAGTTCAAGCCATACCTGAACAATTATTAAAATAAAACTTATAAAAGCAAAAAACAAATCTTTTTTATTTAATTCTTTTAATAATTTTAACATAACTTCTCACTCTTTCTCTTCATTTAAATTTTCTTTCATTTTTTTTGCGACTTTAAAAAATATTTCTAAATCATCAGTATCTATATCTTTAGTTAATATAGAATTTACTTTTTCAAATACTTTTCTAGATTCATTATAAAAATTCAAAGAAGTAGAAGATAATTCTATTTTTTTACTTCTTGCATCTATCTTTGAATCCGTCCTAATAATAATATTATGCTTTTCCATAGTTTTTAATATTCCAGATATTGTAGATCTTCTAAGATTAAGTACTTTTTCTAAATCTCTTTGATAAATGTCAGTATCTTTATTTTGTATTAAATAATGCACAATTCTCATTTGTACTTGACTTGGCATATTTTTAATGGGAGTGCATTTACCTTCATTTATTAAGAATCTACGTATATTATGATCTAGGGTTATTATTTCATATGCAATTCTATTTTTTTCCATATTTACTCCTTATTTTGTTAGGTGCATAACAATTATATATAGAAGAAAAAATAATGTCAATAAAATAACATTATTTTTTTAAATTCATTTCATTTAAATATTTTAAAAATATTCTATTTAATAATTTACATATTTTTTTATATATGATATACTTTAGAACTTGAAAGGAAGGATTTTTATGACACATGAATTACCAGAGCAAAAAAATGACAATAAAAATAAAATTGAATGTATATTTGATAAAAAATATATAGAATTAATGGTATCTATGATACTAACTGATAATCCAGAATATATAAAAACTCATAAGAAAAAATCTGACAAATACTATCAAAAAATAAAAATGTTGACTGAAGAAATAATGAGAATTGAAACTAGTAATCCAATTATGATATCAGGAAATAAAGAATCTTATTTAAGTGAACAAGCTAAAGCTTTTAGTAAATATTATAAACAAGCACTAATTAATATTAAAAATAATAGTAATAAAAGCTTAAGTTTAAAACAAAAAAAATAAAGTATAATTTTTACTTTATTTTTTTATATATCTTTTTCCCATTTCCAATTAGTTATAATGTCCATGTCTTTTCCATATTCACAAATATATTCATTGTGTTCAACTAATTTATTTTTGCACCACTCAATTAATTCAGATGACTTATCTAAATCTTTAGTATATTTAAGTGCATCAATAATTAAATTAAATCTATCTATCTTATTTTGTACTCTCATATCAAATGGAGTTGTTATTGTACCTTCTTCTTGATATCCATGTACATGCATATTTTTATTATGTCTATTATATGTTAATTGATGTATTAAAGATGGATAACCATGGAAAGCAAATATTATTGGTTTATTTTTAGTAAATATTGCATCATAATCAGAATCACTTAATCCATGTGGATGTTTATCATTTGATTCAAGGCGCATTAAGTCAACTACATTTACCACTCTAATTTTTAACTTAGGCATTTCTTTATTTAATATAGAAGTTGCCGCAAGTACTTCAAGTGTTGGTGTATCTCCTGCACACGCAAATACTATATCGGGACTCTTTCCTTCATCGTTAGATGCCCAATCCCATATTCCAATACCTTTTGTGCAATGTTTAATTGCTTCATCCATAGAAAGCCATTGATATCTTGGATGTTTTGATGCTACAACTACATTTATGTAGTTTTTAGTTTTTATAATATGATCAAATGTTGAAATTAATGTATTAGCATCTGGTGGTAAATACATTCTAACAATATCTGCTTTTTTAGTAACTAAATGATTTAAAAAACCTGGATCTTGATGTGTATAACCATTATGATCTTGTTGCCAAATATGAGAAGATAAAATTATGTTAAGTGATGAAATATCTTCTCTCCAAGAAAGTGATTTTGTTACCTTTAACCATTTTGCATGTTGTGAAACCATTGAATCTATTATTCTAGCAAATGCTTCATAACTATGTATAAAACCATGTCTTCCTGTTAAAATATATCCTTCTAAAGCACCTTCACAAAAGTGTTCTGATAAATATGAATCAATTACTCTTCCATCAACACCTAAAAATTCATCATTTTCATATGTCTTATTTACCCATTGTCTATTTGTTTCTTCAAACATAGCATTTAATCTATTTGAAAGTGCCTCATCTGGTCCAAATATTCTAAAATTTCTTTCTTCTTCATTAAGTTTAAGTAAATCTCTTACATATTTACCTAATTCCATCATATCCTGAGCAACTATACTTCCATGTTTTTTAACCTCAACACCATATTTTTTAAAATCAGGGGTTCTAAGTTCTTTTAAAAGTTTTCCACCATTTGCATGCATATTTGCGCCCATTCTTCTGTTTCCTTTTGGAGTTAATTCTTTTAAATCTTTTCTAAGAACACCATTTTTATCAAATAACTCTTCTGGTTTATAACTTCTAAGCCATTCTTCTAGTAATTCTAAGTTTTTATCATTAGTACTATTTACAACAATTGGAACTTGATGCGCTCTAAATGTACCTTCTATTTGTTTTCCTTCTACAACTTTAGGTCCTGTCCATCCTTTTGGAGTTCTAAGTATAAGCATAGGATAAGCAGGTCTTCTAATTCTTCCATTTTTAGCATCTGCTTTTATTATCTGAAGTTTTTCAACTATTTCATCCATAATAAGTGCCATTTGTTTATGAAGTTCTATTTCATCTTTTCCCTCTAAATAATATGGATCCCATCCACAACCTTTAAAATAATTCAAAAGTTCATCATTTGAAATTCTAGAAAGAACTGTAGGATTTGCAATTTTATATCCATTTAAATGAAGTATTGGTAATACTATTCCATCTGTTCTAGGATTTAAAAATTTATTTAAATGCCAACTTGTCGCAAGTGGACCTGTTTCTGCTTCACCATCACCTACTACACACGCAGCGATTAAAGATGGATTATCTAATACCGCACCAAATGCATGTGATAAACTGTATCCAAGTTCTCCACCTTCATTTATAGATCCTGGTGTTTCAGGAGCAACGTGACTAGATATTCCACCTGGAAAACTAAATTGTTTGAATAATTTTTTTAATCCTTCTTTATCCTCTGTTATATTTGGATAAATTTCACTATAAGTACCTTCTAAATAAACATTTGATACAATAGAATTTCCACCATGACCAGGTCCTGATATATAAATCATATCTAAATCATATTTATTTATTATTCTATTTAAATGTGTATATATAAAGTTTTGTCCTGGAACAGTTCCCCAATGTCCAACTATATTTGCTTTTAAGTCTTCTTTTTTTAATTTTCTTTCTAAAAGTGGGTTATCAAGTAAATATAATTGACATGCTGATAAATAGTTTGCCGCTCTAAAATATTCATCTAATTTTTTTATTTCTTTATTACTTATTTCTTTTGCCATTTCATCACACCTCTACTATATATCATTATATAATATTTACAAAATAATAACAATTATGTAACTTTAAAAACTAAAAAAACTTACTATTTCTAGTAAGCATTATTCCTTATTATATTTATTAACAAATTCATTTAATTGTTGCATTTTTTCATCTAATTTTCTTATGTCAAGTGAACAATTATACATTTCTTTTTTTACTTCTTCTGGTATTTCACTTGGAAATTTATATTGTACCTTGTGATCAATACTAGCCCAGAAATCCATCGCACTTGTTCTTATTTGAATTTCAGCTTCCACATGTTCAACTGTTTCGTTTAAATATATTGGAACTAAAACAATTAAATGATAACTCATATATCCAGTTGATTTAGGATTTTTTATATAATCTTTTTCTTCTTTTATTTTAAACTGTTTTGAACTTTTTATTATATCAACAATATCATATACATCATCTAGAAATGAGCAAACTATTCTAATACCAATTATATCATGTACATGTGATATCATATTTTTAGTAGTTACTTCATAGCCCTTTTTATTAAGTTTATCAATAATACTTTTTTCAGTTTTAAGTCTTGATTTCATATGTTCAACAGGGTTATATTTATTTTTAAATTCAAATTCTTTTATAAGTATATTAAACTGTGTTTCAAGAAGTTGAAGAGCAAAATTATATTTAAGCATTAATTCAGATACTTCTCTTTCATTTGTTAATATATTATTCATAAACTTCTCCTTTCAAAAAATAAAGTAACCCATATAATGGATTACTGCATTAAATTTATTGGCGAATTTGATTTTAACACTTTATTAATTTTTTGTAAAGTATTTTTATGTCTTATAAATCATGTCTTGATAATATTCCAGCAGGTCTTTTCTTAAGCACATTAAATACTGGGAATAAACCAATAATAAGATTAAACAAATATGTACAAACTATAGTTATTATAATTATATTAACATTAATCAAAAACATACCACTTATATATTTTATTTTAGATAAATTATAAAGTATGTAAGCCATAAATACTATTCCTGGTAAACCCGCAATTGTTGTAATTGCAAATATCTCAGATGAAAACATTTTATAAATATCACTCTTTTTAACACCTATTGCCCTATAAATACCTATTTCTTTTATCCTAGACATAAATGATGATCTAATCATAAAGAATATTTCTATAAGCGATATTGCAAGTATTATTCCAGAAAGTATTAGTGTACTTGTTATATTATCTTTTACTTCATCAAGATATTTATCTTTACTGTAATTATAACTATCATTTATGTTTAGATTCATACTTCTAAACTCTTCTAAAGTTTTCGCTTTATCAGATGAATAAATTGTTAAATCAGATGTATTTTTTATTAAATTATATTTTATAGTATTATCATTAACAAAATAATAATTATAGTTATATTTTGAATCATAGTATCCTACAACTACTAATTTTTTTCCATTTATTTTTTCATTTATTTCTTTATTTAAAGGCATATCATCCTTATTAGATATATTTACTATAGTTTCATAATCATTTTCTGGTGCTCTACCTTTTTTAAGTTCTATTTTATCAGTAAAAAGTGAATACTTCATAAAATTATTTTCTTTTGTTTCTGAAGAATACATATTATTCGATGTATTACTAGAATTATATATTATATCCAAAAATTTTGATTTATCTGTATAGATAGTTGGACTACTAGTATTAGATATACCAACTATTTTAAAATCAGGTAATGAATTTACTGATAACGTTCTATCAAGTAATTTACTTGAATCTGTTATACCTGCCATTTGAAGTGATGAATCATTATCAAATGCATTATCTATAATCATTTTATCAACTACAACTTCAGTATCATTTTCTGGCATTCTACCATAAATTAAATTATCTTTATTAATCATTTCATAAGAAGATAATGAACCTGATATAGAATTTTCCATTTTACTTGTTTGATAATAATCATTTATATTAATTTTCATACTTACAAGTGAATCACCTGGTAAAATATAATTTATGTTTTCTTTTTGCTCGAATGACAAATAATCATCTACATTTATTTTCTTTAAATTAACAATTAAATAGTTTTTATTATATTTAACAAAATTTTCATCTTTAATATTAAATAATGCACAAATTGAACTAATAGAAAACATTATAAACATTGCACTTATAAAAAATCCAAGTAATAATATTTTCTTTAAAACAGGATAATCAAATACTTTCTTAAAACCATTTTTAATTAAAGTAATAGGATTAAATATAGATGAATATTTCTTTTTAAAATTACTATTTATTACATTTTTAAAATCAAAATTATACTTATCTATATCTTCTTTAGCAATACTTTTATAATGATCATCAATAAGTTCTATACTAGAATTATCATCAATTACTTCTATCTTTTTATTTTCATTACTTCTCAAATAAATATTACCATTTTTAACAATTATATCTATTTTTACATTATCATTATTATTTCTATATATATTTATATCTGTATTATCTTTTTTTATCTCATCTATTTTTTCAAAATCTTTTAAATATATATTATTATCTATTTCATAATCTAATTCATCATTTTGTGTATTTTCAAAATCTTTTACTGCCTTACCATCACTAAGTTCAATTATTCTATCAGCATAAAATCTCGCTAAAGACTCTTCATGAGTTACAAGTAAAACAAGTCTTTCCTTTGAAATTGATTTTATTATTTTCATTATTTCAAGTGAATTTTTGCTATCCAAATTTCCTGTTGGTTCATCCGCTAAGATTATATCTGGATCTTTTACGATTGCTCTTGCAACTGCGACTCTTTGTCTTTCACCACCCGAAAGCATTGATGATGGTCTATTTTTATATCTTTCCATTCCTACTTTTTCAAGAACATACTCTACTCTTTTTTTAATCTCTTTTTTATCTTTTATACCAATCATAGTAAGAACTAAAGCAACATTATCAAAAACACTTAAATTATCTATTAATTTGTAGTCCTGAAATATATATCCAATATTTATATTTCTAATTTTATCTACTTTGTATGAACATTTAGAACTTATTTTTTTATTATCAATATAAATTTTACCACTTTTTATCTTATCAAGACCACCAATTACATTAAGCAAGGTTGTTTTACCACATCCAGATGGTCCTAGAAATGCGACTAATCCATTATTTTTTAGGTTAAGAGATATATTATTAATTACATGTACTTGATTTTTCTTATGCCTATTAAAATATTTATTAACATTTTCTAAAGTAATCATATTTTATACCTCCTCTTTTATCGTACTTATCGCACTTTTTTTGAATAATTTTTTTGAAAACTTTTGACTAATTAAATATGACATCATTATAAGTACAATATATAAAATTGCATAATCTTTAAAATTAAGATAAGTAAGTATTGTATTTATAAACTCAAGATTAATTATGTGTATACTATTTAAATAGATAAATATCATAAATGAGAAGAACGCTAAATTTGAAACAGTAAGTAATTCAATTATAAGTAACTCTTTTGAAACCTTTTTAGTGGCACCAAGCATTCTTATAACCCCAAAATATTCATTTCTAGATTTCAAAATAATATTGATTACAAAATATGAAATAAAGAATATTGTTATTATTAAAACTATTTTTGTAACTGTTCCCATTATTTTAGTAACTTGTTCATATCCACCTGTTACTAAAGTATCCTTTATATATAAAGTTTTAAAACCAGCATCCTCAAGAGAAGATATTGTATTTCTTACATTTTGTACATCTTTAACAAATACACTGCTTTGGTAATTTCCTTTATTAAATAATTTATTATAATCTTCAGAATTTATATAAATATTACCATTATTTTCTTTAAAATCAAGACCAAGTAATTTTTTCATATTGTTTTTATTATAAACTTTACTAACATTTAATGATAAATTTTCAGTGTAATATAAATTACTAGCCTCTATATTTAATGATTGATTTATACATTTTTCTTTAGGACAAGAATATTCTAAATCAGCTGAAATATATACATTATTAACTGGCACATTATCATTTGTTTTTATATTAAAATTTTCAGTATTTTCATCATAATATTTATTTTGAAATAATACTTTTAATTTACTATAAGACTGATTTATTTGATATAAGTAATCATTTAAAAGTGAATCGCTTAAATATACAACACTATTTCCATAAGCACTTTTAACATACTTAATACCTACTATTTTTATCTTTTTATTTTCATCTATTTCACCTGTATCATAGTTTTGAGCATATATATCTTTATTTAAAATGCTTTCATTTATATAATAGTCATCTTTATCTCCTTCTAATATGACTTCATTATCATTTTCTGGCATTTTTCCGAGATCTACTTTACCTCTAAAATTTTTAAGTTCATTTATAGTAGGTGAAATATAATAATTTTTATTGTCTGTAAAACTTGCATTATAATCTAAAAGAACATCATTTTTAACTATGTAATCAACATTTGAAAGTTTACTTATTTTATCATAATCATCACTTGTAAATTCACTTTTATCATTTTTCTTAATTACTATTCTTTTATCACTAGTATTATTAAATATATAATTATTGCCTTGAGTACTTGCTTCATATGTTTTCTTTTCTTCTTCAGCATACTCACTAATTACTGATACTGTCATAAATAGATAGATTAAGAAAATAAGTATAAATTTTGGAATTATATTAAATGTATTTCTAAGTGCTAATCTTAATTTATTTAAAAAAGTAATATTTTTATAATCTATTTTACTATTTTCAGGTACTGGATTAGCATCTTTTATTTTCTTATCCTCTAACACTTTTCCATCATGCATTTTTATTTTTCTAGTTACATATTTTTCTACCTGTTCATAATTATGAGTTACTATTATTACTAATTTATCTTTTGATATTTGACTAAGAAGTTTAATTATTTCTTCTGCAGATTTTTTATCAAGATTACCAGTTGGTTCATCCGCAATTATTATAGGTGTATCTTTTGCAAGCGCTCTTGCTATACCAACTCTTTGCTTTTGTCCACCAGATAACTTTGATACTTTGGTATTCCTAAATTTATATAAACCAACATTTTTAATTAATTCTAATACTTTTGGTTTTATATTCTTTTTCTTTTCACCATTAAGAAGTAAAACAAGTTCTATATTTTGATATACTGTATAACTATTTACTAAGTTAAAGTTTTGAAATATATTTCCTATGTATTTTCTTCTATAATCTTCAAAATCTTTTTCTGTATAATGACTTGTTTCTTTTCCATCAATATACATTTCCCCTTCTTCATATGTATCAAGTCCACTTATTACATTTAAAAGTGTTGATTTACCACTACCTGATTCACCTGTTATCGCAACAAATTCACCAATATTAAATTCAAGATTTATTTTATTAAATCCACTAGCAATCACACCTTTGCTATAATAAAATTTTGATACATTTTTTAATTTAATCATAATATTTCTCCTATCTGACAAACTAATTATAACACATACTATGCTTTACAATCTATAAATTATGAGTTGCTTTTTGTAAATTTTAGGTTGCAAAAAAACTACAAGAAAAATTAATTTCTTATAGTTATTTATTTTTTAATATATCTCTTATTTCCTCTAATAAAATTTCTTCATTAGATTTTATTTTAACTTCTTCTTTCTTTTCTTCATGTTTAAATCTTTCAAATAATCTAACCATAATAAATATACAGAAAGCTACAATTAGAAAGTCAACAATTGATTGAATAAATGAACCATAATGAATAACCGCATCATTTATTCTAATTGTAAGTGCTGTAAAATCAAGTCCACCAAGTAATACTCCTATTATAGGCATTAAAATATCATTAACAAGACTTGTTACTATTTTACCAAAAGCACCACCTACGATAACACCAACAGCCATATCAACTACATTACCTCTTGATATAAATTTTTTAAATTCACTAAGTTCTGTTGTTACTGTTTTTTTTGCATCAATTTTTTCCTTTTTCATAACTATTCCTCCTAAAAATATTATAGCATAAAAAAACTCTTACAACTGTAAGAACTTTTGCTTTTTTTATTTTTCATCTAACTCTGCTTATGCTTCTAATACTTCTAAAAATGATAATTTTGTGCTTCACAATTATAAATATTTAATACCATCTGTCTATTCTCAATGAAATACTTAAAAATTTCTTTATATTTTTCTGTCCAATCATCATCATTTTCTATTTTTAAGATAACTTCATTTAAATATATCCATTTTATTAAATCATATTTATCCTTAAAACGATTTAAAAGGTTTGTATTTTAAGTCCACATTTATCAGTTATTTCTTTTACAGTTATATCAGATACATTCTTTTTACTAGCAAGTTCTTTAAAAGAATCAATTATAACTTTTTTTGTTATCTCCACTAAATAATCACCTCTATTTTTAATAATTATAACATAAGTTAATTATTTTTTATAAAGATATATTATTTATAATAAGATAAAATTAATTGTTAATACCATGATGAGCAGTTGGACCATTAGGTGTCAATGGACGAAGTTCTATCCCATTATTTATACAATATTTTACTATATCTTCTACTGCATTTACACTGAATTCCTTTATATCATGTTGAAGAACTACTGAAACATTGTGACTGTTTATACCATTAATAACATTTTCATATACCTTTGATGTATCAGTTGTTCCGCCAGCATCACCACTAGAAACATTCCAATCTACATAAGTAAATCCCCTATTTGTTACTTCATTTGCAAGCCTTGTCATAATTCCTCTATTAAATCTACTTACTGTATTAGAACTTCCACCAGGAAATCTTATTATAGTACTTGTATAACCAGTTATATTTTTAACTTTATTTTGTATATTTGTTAAATCTTCAAAGTAATTTGATTCAGATGCATAAATATAACTATAATTATGTGTATAGGAATGGAGTGCTATTGTATGTCCTTCATCAAAGGCTCTTTTAATTGCACTATCATAACCAATCGAATAACTTTGATTTGTCACAAAAAATGTTACTTTAACATTATATTTTTTTAATATATCAAGAAGTTTATTAGTATATTCACCTGGTCCATCATCAAATGTAAGATATGCAACTTTTCCACCAGATACAGGAGGTGCTATATATCTTTCTTTTACCGTTACTTTTCTTTCTATTGTTGATATGTTATTACTACTGTCTTTAACAGAATATTTAATTACATATGTCCCTGCTTTTGAAACATCAACATTTCCAGAAACATTAATAGAACTAGTTAAATCACCATCACAATCATCAACTGCAGTCGCTCCTTGATCTTTATAAAAAGTATCCTTATAAATTGTTATATATTGATTACCATTTAATGTCAACTTAGGTGATTCATTATCATTAGATGCAGCTTTCCTTTTAGCAATAGTATTATTACCACTACTATCATCAACACTAAAAATAATATTATTATCTTTTAATTCAACTTTAACTTTTGAAGTAATATCACCATCAACATTATCATTAGCGCTATAATTATATGTTTTTAATTTTCCGTTAGGACAATATTTAAGTTCTTCCCCTTCAATATTTAAAACAGGTTTCTCTAAATCTTTCACATAAACTGTTTGAGTCAAAATATATTTGTTTTTTTTATAAGTATAATAATACTTTATTTGATATTTTCCAAGTTTATTTATATCAACATTTCCTTTATAATTATGATTTACATCTTTCTTAAAAAACGCATTACCATATTTAACAGTTCCAAAAGTTGGATTAAATTTTTCCTTATAATTAATTTCTACTTCATTTTTAAAGTCTGAAACATAAAACTTATTACAAAATATTAAATAAAAACTTATCCCCAATACAAAAGAAATTCCAACAGATATTAAAGATACTACAATAATTCTATTTTTTTTCATAAAAACCTCTACTACTATCACTAATAATATACCACAATTAATACAAAATAAAAATAAAATTTATAATAAAAAAAATAAAATCCTTAAAAAGGATTTATTTCTTAAATGGGGCGAAATAAGGGAGTCGAACCCTTGCATAACAGAGCCACAATCTGCCGTGTTAACCACTTCACCAATTCCGCCATAAAAATTACTCTATTAATATAACATATAATTTGTTAAATAACAAGTATTTAAAAGAAAAAAGTGTTCAAATTAGTAATGGTGATAAATATGTTTGATAGTTATATAGTAAAAAATGAAACACTTTATATAGATTTAAATATTAATTATGATTTTGGGAACTTTAGAAATACTAAAACAAGTTTTAAAAATGAACTAAAGAAATTTTTAAATAATTTAAAAATAAATTTTAATAAAATTGTTCTTACATGTTCTGGAGTAATAATTGGAAGTATTATACTAACAAATAATAATTTTAATAATGAAGTATCTATGAAATATGTTCCAAATATTGATACAAGTATTCCATATATTACGCATTATGATAACGAAAAAAAAGATGACAATATATCAGTAAACAATGATGTAAACGAAACTGCAAAAAACGTAAATAATGGTCAAATCATTAACAATAATGTAGAAAAATCTGTAAATACAGAATATACTAATGTAGATAATACAAGCACTAATAAGACAACTAAATCTAGTGTGTCAGAAATTACTGTTTATAGGTCAAATGGAAGCGTAATTAACCTTAATATGACTGATTATTTAATAGGAGTTGTATCATCTGAGATGCCAGCATCATTTAATTTAGAAGCATTAAAGGCACAAAGTGTACTTGCTAGAACATATGCATTAAAAGCAAAACAAACTGGAAAAAAATTAACAGATACAGTAAGTACTCAAAGTTACATTGACATAGATCAAATGAAAAATAAATGGGGAAATAGTTTTAATACATATTATAATAAAATTAAAAATGCTGTGGAAAATACAAATGGAGAATATTTAAGCTACAATGGAAATTATATTGAAGCATTATATCACTCTACAAATAATGGTAAGACAGAATCATCCCTTGATGTATTTGGAAATTATTATCCATATCTTATTTCAGTATCATCCGAATATGATAAAAATGCATCAAGTTATTTAAGAACAATAAATATGCCACTTGATACAATATCAAATAAACTTGGATTAAGTTTAAATAGTGATTCTGTAATAAGTATTCTTAGTTATACAGATGGAGGTAACATAAAAGAAATTAATATTAATGGAAATAACTTTTCTGGTAAAAAAGTAAGAGAACTATTAGGTCTTAGAAGTGCTGACTTCGATATTAGTATTAGTGATAATAATGCAAATATTACAACTAGAGGATATGGTCATGGTGTAGGTATGAGTCAATATGGCGCAAACGGTATGGCAAATGCTGGATATGGTTATAAAGATATTTTATCTCATTATTACCCTGGAACAACACTTACTAAATAAAAAAACATAAAACTTATTTACGTTTTATGTCATTAGTATATGCATATAATTGTTTTACTTCTTTTATAGTAAGTTTTCTAAATTCACCAGATGATAAACCTTGAAGAGTTAAAAATGCGATTGATTCTCTTTTTAATTTAATAACATTATATCCGGCACTTTCAAATATTCTCTTAATCTCATGATTTCTTCCATCATGAATAGTTATTTCAACAATACATGTATTACTCTTTTTATCAGCACTTTTTAATTTTACTCTATCAGGAATACATTTTATACCATCTATTACAATTCCACTTTTTATTTTTTTAATTGAATAACCATCTATAATTCCTTCTAGTTTTGCAATATAAACCTTAGGAATTTTATTTTTTGGATGAAGCATCATATTAGCAAATTCTCCATCATTAGTTAAAAGTATAATACCTGTTGTATCATAATCAAGTCTTCCAACTGGATAAAGTCTTTTATTTGAACTAAAAAAATCTACTACTGTTTTTCTTCCCTTATCATCTTTTGTAGATGATATTACACCTCTTGGTTTATATAAAATATAATACTCTTTATCTTGCTTTGATATAGCATTTCCGTCTACAATAATTTCTTCATTACCTTCTACTTTTGATCCTAATTCAGTAATTCTCTCACCATTAACAAATACTTTTCCCTTTACTATATATTCTTCTGCTTTTCTTCTAGAACAAAAACCTGAATCCGCAATTGCCTTTTGTAATCTAACCATAAGAATTCCTCCTTGCTAAAAAAGTATACCATGAATAGATAAAATTAGCAAATGTTACACAGAAAAAGTTATTCCAGTACACTGGAATAACTTTTATCTTACATATATTGGTTCTTTATGAACACTATTATTTTTATAAAATACTTCAATATAACCAACTGAACCATCTGTTTTATCTTTTTTATTATACATAATTACATTAGTATTAATATTATCTCTTTCATTATTTTTCATTAGATAATAATAATTACTCTTTACATATAAATTTTTATATTTTTTAGACTTTATCCTTATTTTCTCCTTATTTATAATCAAATAATTACTATAATTAGCAAACCCATATTCATATAATTTTTTATGTGTATTAAAATCATCTCTATCATTAAATGTAACCGCAATTAAATTAACATCCCTTTTAGTTGCACTTGTAACTAACGTTCTTTTAGCTTTTACTGTATAACCTGTTTTACCACCTGTTGCATATTTATATGAAAATAATAACTTATTTTTATTTGTCCAAGAATATACATTTGCATTTGTTTCAACCATTATTTTTTTAGTACTATCTATTTCCTTAAAATCATATAAATTATTTGCATATTTCATTAAAAGTGCCATATCATAACAAGTTGAATAATTACCAGTTTCATCATCATCAAGACCAGAAGGATTATTAAATACAGTATTTTTCATACCAATTTCTCCTGCTTTTTCATTCATTTTATTAACAAATTTATCATGACCACCTAAATAATCTTCAATAGCAAGTGCAGCATCATTCCCACTTCTAAGAAGTAGTCCATATACTAAATTTCTAAGACTTATTATTTCTCCTTCTTTAATATATATACCAGAACCATGTGATTTTAATATACTTTCATTAATAGTAACCATATCATCTAGTTTACCAGATTCAATTGCAAGTACTGCCGTCATTATTTTTGTAGTACTCGCAATTAAATGTTTTTCATTAATATTTTTAGAAAACAATATTCTACCAGAATCCTGATCAATAAGTATAGCATTATTACTTGGTACTGATATAGCAAAACAAGTATTTAAACCTATAAAAAATGTAATTAAAAAAACTATAAATTTCTTCATATTTATACCTCTAATAAACTATATGAAAAAAAGACTATAAATAGTCTTATGAAGTATATATTCCATGTAATTTTTCAATATCACTATTACTTAATTGGTCTAATTGCCATTCACCATTTACTTTTGTTAAAGTAAATTCAATAGTATATTTTACTGTATCAGTTACTTTTTCCATTTCAGATATTTTATATTCCATAAATTTATCTTCATCATAATCAGTAGCTGTAATATTATCTGATTCATCTGATTTTTCATTAGTAGTTACAGTATCTTCTTCTTTAGCAGTTGTTTTATCTTCTTTTTTAAATTCATCAGGATGTGAATTTAAATATTCATTTGCTTTTTTTATAGCTGATCCATAATCATATACTGTTATTTCTGCTTCTACAACAGCATTATTATCCTCTATTATTTCATCTTTAATCTCATATTTCATATTCTTATATTGTTTAGTCATAAGAGTTTTATATCTTTCTTGATGATCTGCTACTTTTATATCAGTTTTAATTGTATTAACTAAATCTTCTATAATATCAGAATTTTCATTTTTATATTTATCTAAAAATTCTGATACCTTTTGTTTTGGTGTAGTAGCAGCACCTAATGTACATGCTGATAAAAGAATTACAAATAATGCTAAAAATACTTTTTTCATAAATATCCTCCTTCTTTTTATATTTTGATTAAATTCCAAATTTTTATTCAAAAAAATAAAAAAATGAGTAATTATTTTTTACCCATTTTTTTGTTTAAAATTATTAATCCTGCAATTGCTACAACTAATACTGTTATTATAATTGCATATCTAATTCTTTGTTGTCCTGTTGAAATATTAATAATTAATTCTGCTTGTGCTTCAGCACCTTCACCAACAGTAACTTTTTTATTAATAATTGTTGTTGTACCAATTACATATCCATTTTCATTAACAACAAAATCAGCATTTGTTTCACTTACCTTTGGAAGTACAAATCCTTCTGGTGCTTCTATTTCAACCACTCTGTACTTTCCTTTAGCATTTACATCTACAAAGCAAGTTTCACCATTCGCAACTGGTGAAAATGTATATATATCACTTTTACCAGTTGTATCAAATGTATAATTATTTTCCTTTTCATGGAATATTAATGATACATCTTCATATGTTGAATTTTTTTCATTATATGATTGTATTTTAAACTTACCATCAGTTAAATAGTTACCATCTTCATCTATTTTATAGAAACAGAACTCTCCTTTTGCATTTGGCCACTCTAATATCTGAGCTGGAGATGTTTGTCCACTTCTTGTTACTACAACTTTAATTTCTTTCCATTCAACAGTTGGATCAATCACATATCCATCCACAGTTTTAACTTCTTTTAAATAATATGTCCCAACTGGTAAATAATTAATTGTTATTTTACCAGATGAATTTGTAATTAATTGAATTGGTGTTCCTGTTCCACCTTCTGGATATTGATATATTCCTTCACCTGTTTTAGTCAAATTAATTTGCTTTGACTTATCACTGTTATATAATTCAAAAGTTACACCTGGTAATTTTACATTATTCTTACCTTTTTTAATAATCTCAACCTTTGTTTTATAATTATTAACAGTTACAGATGCATTTGATGCTCTTTCATATTTTTTAGTAGTATAATTATATACGAATAAATCATAATTAGTATCTATTTTTATTTTTGTTTCTCTTTCTTCTTTGGTACTAGAAAGCGTATATGGATATACAACTCCTGTTTCTTCAATTATATATTCACCTTTAGGTAAAAGTGCAAATACATATGTACTTTTATTTACATCATATAATGTATTTACATCTCCGCTAGATGAATAAACATAACTTCCACTATTTAATTTTTTAAATTTAATATAATTACCTTTAGAATCTTTTATTCTAAAATGAGCTCCCTTTACTACTTCCTTAGTTGTTCCATCAATTTTATTAATAGAATATTTTTTACTTTCATTATAAATATTTACAAGTGCTATCTCATTTTCAGAACCAGGTTTTACATTGCTTTTATTAGCTTCAGGAACACTTACAACTGTTTTACCATTTTTTATACTAAATAGAACATAAAAATCTCCTATTTTTTCATATCCTGGTGGTGTTTGTGTTTCTCTAAATAAATAATAACCTGTTTTTAATAATTTATATTCTTTAGAAGTAGAATTATTTGATAAATCAATTGTATAAGCAACATTTTTTAAGTCACAATTTCCAGTTGTATTAGTACATTTAAATACATTAAATTTTGCTCCCTTTAAATCTTTTCCTGTATCTTTATCCTTTTTTACAACTTTAAATTTGCCTTCCTCTGTTTTTATTTTTAATGATCTTTCAAATACTTTTTGATAGTTACCCATTAATACATCTTGTAATCCAGAAGTAGCAAATCTAAACCATCTAAATGATGAACTACCTGCAACTGTACTACCTTTTACTAATTTAAATTTTATACTTGCAGGATTTTCAATTGTATTTTTTGAATACAATTGAACTTTTCCACGATTTTTATCAGATATTGATACACCACTTGGAAGTGATGATGTTTCTATATTATATGAACCAACATCAATACTTCCTGATTCGTATTGTTTAGTTGAATCATTCCAAGATAAAGTAAATGTTTGTCCAAATGCTGCTGGAACATTACCTTCTCCTGATAAATCACGAGCTTGATCTAGTATATTCTTATATATTGATAGAAGAGCTGGATCACTTGAAACATAATTATATGTATTATTAGGTACACCATTTTGTGGATCATAACTATAATTATGTCTAGCATTTTCCATTACTTCCCATACAAGTATTTGTGTAACTAATACTCTTCTACATACATTTGCATCTCTACATGTTGCTTTAAATCCACCGCTATTTGGAACAACAATCGTTCCCTCTATATTATTATTACCATTTTGATATCCACTTGCTAATATATTTTTTAATAGTTCTTGCTGTGATGCAGATAGTGTTTGTCCTGTTGTTGTACTATATAAATCTGCAAAGCCCTTATGTTCATAAACAGTTTCTTCTTTAACACTCTTACCAGCATGTAAACAATATCCCTGATAATGCTCGTTTCCTTGATAAACTTCATGAATATTAAGCCAAGTTGATTGATAAAAATTATGGGCAACGCTATTACTTATATTATATCTACCACCAGGTGCAGTAGTAAATGTTGATAATTTAACCCATTTTGTACGATATTCCCATGCAGAAACTTTTTGAAATGGAAAGAAGATAATAATTGAAATAAATAATATAATAAATAATCTTAATTTTTTATTCATTGTCATATCCTCCTTCTTCCATTTCATCTTCTGTAACCTCATTATCTATAATTGTATATTCATCATCATCAACAATTTCTAAGAAATTTGTAATGACTGGCTTTATTTTTAAATCTGTTGCTGCAACAAAATTTATATAATCTCCACCATTATTTGTAACTAAATCTAATACAATTGTTATATAATATTTTTCACCAGGCATAATCATTGTTTTATTAAGGTCTTTATAATATAAATTACCTTCACTTTCATACCATCCATCATTTTCTGGTAGATTTGGATTAAATGTCATACCTTCTGGTATTGTTTCTATAATATTTCCAATTGTACCTGGGAAATATCTTGAATTTTCAAGTTCAATCAAATAACTTACTCTAAATGATGTATTTTTTAAGTTTTTAACATCTATTTTAACTTTATTTTGTTTTTCATAATCATATGATTGAACACCTTTATTAGATGTTACTGTTACATTTGTTATATATTTATTCATTTTAATATCAAAATCTTGTCTTACTCTTAAACCTAAATCGATATTTGATGCCGCAACTATATCATTATCTAACTTAACTATATTAGACACTGCTGCGCATGTTCCATCGTTTAACATATCTGCATCAGAATCTACTAAAGATAAATCTCCTTTACCTGTAGGATCCTGTTTATTTTTTTCTGTTACAGTATATTTATCACAATCAAATGTATATTTAACATAATAATTACCAGATGTTAATGCTTTAAATTTATAAGCACCTTTTAAATTTGTTACAGTTTCTTCAACTAATTCATCACTATCACTTATAACTTCTAATGGCTTTTTATAATCTGTTACATTTGAAGATGTTCTATATAATTGAACTATAATATCTGATAATCTTGGTTCTTTATTAGAATATATTCCATCATAATTTTGATCTTCAAATACATAACCTGATATTGTTCTATTATATACAGAAACTGTTGAAACATTTGAGCTATATACTCTTGTACCTATTTCAGTAGATGTACATTCATTTTCATTTGCATCTTCATCCTTACAAATTAAACTATTTTTATGTAACATATAGAAATTATTATTATATGTATCTAATTCTTTGTTACCTTTTGTTGTTATTACAATATTTATTCCGGTTTCACCTGCGAAATAACTTCCCTTTTGAATTGGATTTGATGAAACAATTTTTATTGCAGTAACATCATTAGTTACAAAAGTATAGTTTGTCCATTTTGTCCAATTAACGGAATTTGAATTTTTCATTTCATTATTTAATATTGCTTTAGGATTATCCTTTGTATAATATGCTTCATAACCTGCTGGTAATGTATTATATATAGAAACGCCAATTGTTCCACTATAAGTTGATCCATATGATGAACCAACACCATCACCATTATAAGGAAGTATATTTAATAATTCTAAGTTGGCATTATCTGCTACAAGATTTGTAGCCTTCATATTATAACCATAACTTCCATTTGCCTCGATATAATTTAGACCAACAGAACCAAGTGCTGTAATATCATTTGTATTTCTTAAAATTATTTCTTTTGTATTTGTTCTTAAACTTTCTGGTGTATTTACTGGAATTTCAAGTGTTGCATTTGTATTAGGTTTTACCTTACCTGTTATTACCGCTTTTATATTAGCAGCAGTATTGTCCAAAGTATTAATAGCTACATAAGCATGAATTTTTAATACTGGTATAGTTCCTGCGGCTGAAACACCTTCTTTTTTTATTTCCTCTGCACTATAGCTATATGAATATGTTAAATAACTTTTACCATTAGCATCTGTAGTTTCATAAGCATTACCTATCGGTTTTTTATCTCCCTTTAATACTGCAACTGTCATAGTTGTTGGAAGTGTAACACTTACTGTAGCACCTGATATTTCAGCATTCATATCTGATTTATATATTACTGGTCTTATTTGAATTTCCATTGGATCATTTTGTCCAGAATATATTTCATTTTTCTCTGAATTATTTTTATCAAGAACTGTTATATCATCTATTGATGCTTTTAATCCTGTTACAATAATACTATTACCATATTTACTTTTTGGGCTTTCTTCTTTTGATACTTTATACATTGCATTATCATATAATGTTTTGCTATAAGACATATCACTTGTTTGTTTAGACAAATTAACTGGTATTACATTTTTTCCTGATTCATACATATAAAATCTTTCTTTATTACCATCTTGTTCCCAGTCTGTAAATCCACGTGAGACAACTTGATATGAATTACCAACTAAATTTGTGTTATTTTTAACTTGTGCTTTAAATCTAAGAGTTGTTGTAACACCTGTTTTGTATGTACTTGAAACATTTAATCTAATAAGAATTATTTTATCACTATTACTGCTATTTACAGCTGTTGCTTCATTTATTGATTCATACCATTTAACAGATGAATTTTCTTCTATACATGGTCCGCCATAATAATTCATTAATTCTTCTTTTGATAATTTTGATAAATTAGTTGGACAATAGCTTGGTGCATCACTTTTAACTTTAAAATAATTTGCACTCCATTCACCAATACCATAATTTAATTCATACTCACGATTTTTATCTTTATCACTAAAGTTAATATAATAATCTTTACTTTCATCTGATAAATTATTTACATTTATAATTTTTATTGCTGTATTATCTATTTTTAAATAGTTTGTAATTCCATTTGGTAAATCATCACCTACATTAAGTCCATAATTTATTGTATCTTGTATATAAAATTCTTCATTATAGTTATAAAATGCAGAATTTGGTGATGTAGTAACTGGTTTATCTGTTATTTCAGATGTTTGAATATTATTTGAATTAATAAAATCAACTTTTGATAGATAATCCCCTACAAAAGGGACATAATTATCTAACATAGTTATACTCTCACCATTTGCTGATATTGTATAATTAATATTACTCTTATTTGTAAAATCTGTTCTTTCTGTATTAATAATTAATTGTTTTGTTGATACATAATTTACATTAACCTGCTTATCTTCTGTACCTAAATTAATTGTTTTATCATGATACATTAAATTTTTTATTGTTATTTTGTATGTATTATCATTTACTTTTTCAATACCAGAATTACCATTTTTATTACCATCATATGAATAAGGAAGCTCTGCAATTACATATTCACCATCACTATTATAATTTCCAACAGTAGGAATATCTAATACTCTTGAAATTGCTAAATCAGAAGAAATATTTACATCAAAAGATATTTGTGAAGGAACCTGTAATCCAAATATTCCCTTGTTAGAATCAAATGGTAAATATATAGCAATACCCACTGGTAATGAAGCACTACCAACTTCTTTTCCTTTAACAACACCATTATATAATTTTAAATTCCATGCTTCTTTTGCAGTTACTGTTACTTCTTTAGCACTTATGCTATCAGATACATCTGAATCATCTGTATAAATTTTATAATTTTCATCTGTTGATTCTCTAACTCTTATAAGTGGATTAATTGTTTGATTATTTTTTGAATTTATATTAGAAACATTTATTCTAGCTGTATTTTTATCAGTTAAAACTGAATCAGGTATATCAAAAATATAATAATTATAATTTTTACCATCTATTGTAATATTCTCATGTTTTGATGCTGCAGTTGCAGTTGATGAATCACCTTTTTCAGATACATCTGCTGTTATATCTGATGGTAAAAGAAAATCAACTATAACATGACGTTGTGGATCTGTAGGTTTTTCATCTAAACTAGAATCTTCTTTATAATCAAGATTATAAGATATATCATATTCTACCGAATCAAAATTTCTTACAATTCCATTACTATCAGATGAATCATTTCCTTCTTCATCATTAGAATCAAAGTTCCCATCTTTATTTGGTGTACCATCTATAACAGATACTTTTGCATTTTTTACTTCAATTTGATTAGCAAAAGGATCTTCTTCTGCAGTAACAAATAAATATATACCGAATGATAATATTAAAAATGCAAAAACTGATAATACAATTCTATACTTATATATAAGTTTTTTTATAATTTCCATATGAACCTCCATATTATTATTTCTTATAATAATTAAACCATTTTTTTTAAATAAAATCAATAAAATACAAAAAAATTATGAGTTATTACTCACAATTTTCTTATTTTCTATTAAACATATTAAATTCTTCAATTTTATAAATTTACTATCCTTATTTTTTGTTATATTTATAAGCTTACTATATATTCTATCTACATCATCTGTTTTTTCATTATAAATTTCATAAAATATATATTTAAGTTTAGAATCCTCATTATTTTTTAACATTTTTTCTAGTTTATTTAATAAATATTTTTGAGTTTCTCTTTCTTCTCTTGTGCAAAAATTTAATTTTTTATTTTTTTTATTTGTTACCTTGTAATCAATTATAGAATATTTAATATCAGAAACATAATCAAGTATTTCCTCTTCTTCATCAACACTTATATTACTTTTCATATAACTTTTTCCATCTGAATCAAATTCTAGTGCAACTACACTTTTTTCACAAGCAAAAACACATGAATACTTAATTATTTTAATTGAATTAGGCGCATATACTTCAGTTTTATCTAAAATTAAATTTAAAAAATTTTTGCTTACAATAATATCATTATTTTTTATACTAATAAAATCTTCATAACTTACTTTAAATACAGGTATTTTCAAAATAAATTCTACTTCATCTTCATCCTTCCATTCATAAAATTCATATAAATTATTTTTGTTAAAATTTAATGTTATATCATAAATATAATTCATTTTCTTTTCCTCCTATAAATGTACTTATAATCATAAAAATTACTCCAAACACAAAATTTAAACATTCAATACGTCTAATAATAAAATTAACATATTCTAAAAAATTATACCCAATACTTAATAAATTTAAATATATTACTATATATGATAAACCAATAACTGTAAGACCAAATCCAAATAAAAATATTAAAAATTTTATAGACAAATTTAATCACCTGTTATAATTTTATTTATTATTTTTGGAATTTATTATATAATTATTATGAGGTGAATAAAATGTTATTATTAAAATATTTAATTCTGGGGATAATACAAGGTTTCACAGAACCACTTCCTATTTCATCTAGTGGACATTTAAGAATATTTAAATCTCTATTCAATAGTGAAGTATTAAGTGATATGAATTTTGAAATCATTGTTAATTTTGGTTCACTTATCGCAATCTTAATTCTGTATAGAAAGGAAATAATAAGTATTATTAAAGATTTCTTTATGTATATTAAAACTAAAGAAAAAAAATATAGTACTAATTATAAATATGCATGGCTTATAGTTATAGGTACTATACCTGCGGCACTTTTAGGTTTATTTGTAAAAGACTTTATTGAAGAATATTTTACAACAAAACTAGTCGGTTTAATGCTTATAATTACATCTATACTATTATTTATGATTAAAGATATAAAAGGAAAAAAAGAAAAAAAGGATATGACTTACTTAGATGCACTTAAAATTGGATGTTTTCAAGTAGTAGCACTTCTTCCTGGAATAAGTAGAAGTGGAGCCACTGTTGTTGGAGGTATGAAATCTAATCTAACAAGAGAAACTGCTCTTAACTATTCATTTATGCTTTATATTCCAATAAGTGTAGCAAGTATGGTACTTGGTGTTAAAGATCTTGTTACTGCTGGTAATATTGCAACTCTTGCAATACCTTATTTAGTAAGTATGATTGCAGCTGGTATTGTAACATATTTTGCAGCAAAACTATTTATTGACATTATGAAAAAAGGTAAATTAATTTACTTTTCAATATACTGTTTTATAGTTGGAATAATTACATTTTTAGTATTTTAAAAAAACATCATTTGATGTTTTTTTATTCAATTAAATTTTTATCATCTAATTCTACACTATTTATACTATTAAACCTTTTAGTAATTTTCTCTGTTGTTGTATGTATATCTTCAATATCTTTATTAACTGTTTGAATACTTCTAGAAAGCTTGTCCCATCTTTCTTTATATCTACCAAACTCAATAGATAGTTTTGATAATTCATCTCTTATTACTTTAGCATATTTATCTCTTTCTTCATTTTTAATAATTACCTCAATAGTGGTAAGCGTACTCATTAACGTTGTTGGAGAAGTTATCCATACCCTTTTTTTATAAGCATATTCAATTATATCATTATGATATGCATTAAGTTCTGCAAATATTGCTTCTGCAGGTAAAAACATTATTGCTTGATCACTTGTTACACCCTCTATAATATATTTACTAGCTATTGCATCAATATGTTTTTTAACATCACTTTTAAATAGTTTAGCAGCTGTTTCTCTATCAGATACACTATATCTTTTATCAACCATTATTCTGTAATGTTCTAGAGGAAACTTTGAATCAATTCCAACAAGACCAAGTGGTTCTGGTGCGAATAATGCTGCATCTACTATTGTACTATTTGGAAGTGTATATTGAAGACGATATATTTTATCATTCTTTTCACCAAATACACTAGATAAAATATGTTTTAAGTTTACTTCACCATATATACCTCTACTCTTTTTATCAGTTAATATTCCTTGAAGTGAAACTATATCATTAGATAAAGTATCTATTTTCTTTTGAGCTTCATCTATTTTACTTAATCTTTCAAGTACTGATGTAAATGTTTTATTAGTTTTCTCAAAATTTTCATCTAGTCTTTCATTTACTTTATCATTTATCATGTTTAATCTTAGTTCTATCTTATCATTTAATGTATTAATATCTTCATTAAGATTTTTATTAATATCATTTTTAAAATCATAAAGATCTCTTGTTACATTATTTTCGAGTTTACCAAGTCTTTCAGTAATATTTCCTTCATTAATATTTTTAAATAAACTTATTGTTACAAGTACAACAAGTAAAATAAGTATTCCAATTATTATATATTCCATATTTTGTACCTCCTATTTTATAAATTTATTTGCAAGCTTACTTGCTAAATACGCAATTAAAACCATAAATACGACCTGCGCAATTGTATATGGATCTGTTATACTTTCAAGTAAACTTTTTCCTATAAATCCCCAAAAATAAACCATTGGTAATTTTCCTATCATAAGAGCTGAAAAATATTTTTTAGCATCTATATCAGTTAAACCTGCGGCTATATTAACCGCAAATGCAGGTGTAAATGGTAAAGCAATTAATATAACTAAATTGCTATACGATAATTTATTAATATATTTTTTAAATTTCTTAACTTTTTCGTTATTTCCACATTTTTTTTCAAATTTATTACGTAATTTTCTACATAAATAAAATGAAATCATACAACCAGTAACTGTTGCTACCCAAGATAATATAAAACCAAATAATGACCCAAAAGTCATAATATTAAGTGCTATAAAAACAGCAAGTGGTAAAACAGGTATCATTGATTCAAATATAATAAGCAAAAATCCTGATATAAATCCAAGACTACCCATTAAATCTGTTGCTTTACTAATTAATTCTGTTAAAAATGTTTCCATGTTATCCTCCTTTAATATTATAAACCATTTTTAATACAAAAAAAATAAGTTTTTTAAACTTAACTTATTTTTTATATAAAACCTTCATACCCATCTATTACATTAACTACATCATATCCCATTACTTCAAGAAATTTACAACATCTTTTACTTTTAAATCCTTCTGTACAATATATGTAATATGTTTTATCTTTATCCAAATACATATTAGGCATATCTGTTAAATTATTCATATCAATATTTTTTGAATTATATATATGTCCTTTCATATATGCACCTTTTGTTCTTAAATCAATTATATTGTATTCTGGTTTTAAATCACATGCTTTTATATTTTTCATATTTCCACCAGTCCACTATATAATATGAAAATATTTATTTTATAACTATATCAATAGCCTAAAGAAAAAATGCACAAAATATTGAAAATATTGTGCATTTTTACCTTTTTTAGACACCATTTTGCACAATCATTGTGCATTTTTTATTCTTTTCCTACAAATACATTATATATTTCACTATATCTATATGCTAGTTTTGCATAATTATCATCAATATCTAATATACCTATTTTAACAAGTTCATCAATTAATGTTGAAACTGTATTTCTTGATACACCAGATTCTTCTTCTATCTCTTTTTTTGTAAATACAATTTGATGTATTAACGATGGCATAATTCTATAAACAGCATTACTATTGAGTGTTTTAATTTTTTGCATATCTTTATTATATATTTCTTTAATTCTGTTTATTTTAGCAATATAATTATTACATTGTTCAATAATACACTGTAAAAAGAATTTAATAAATCCAACCATATTACCTTTTCTACTCTCATTTAGATATTTATGATAACTTGGTTTATAAAGTTCAATTACTTCTGATAAAAAAAGTATTGGTTTATCATCAGTTAACATTGCAAGTTGTATTGGAATAAGCGCTCTACCAAGTCTTCCATTACCATCTCTATATGCATGTATAGTTTCAAATTGTGAATGAGAAATAGCCATATTTATAAATATTGGATCAATAAATTCATCATTCATATATTTAAATAAATTATCTAAAAGAAGTGGAACATCCTCTGGAATAGGAGGAACATAAATAGCCTCTTTAATTGTACATCCACTTGGACCAATCCAATTTTGAATATTTCTAATTTTTCCAGGTTCTTTATTTTGACCTCTAACACTATCTAATAATATCTTATGAATATTATTTACAAAAACTAAATCTATTTTTCTATTTGTCTTGATATAATTTTCCGAATATTCAATTACTTCTTTTAAATTTTGTATCTCACTCTTTTCATCATTATTTGGCATATATTTTATATAATACATATCATCTTGAGAAATTTGTGTTCCTTCAATTTGTGTAGATTTCAAACTTTCGCTTAATATAATTGAATCTAAAAAATATCTTGAGTCAAAATCAATATTTTTTAAATAAGTTTTATACTCTCCATATTTTTCATTTGCCTCAGATAATAACTTTAATAATTCTTTATCAATTTTATATTCAATTGGTAACTCATTTACTTTAATTGGTTCCATTTTCATCACCTATCGTGATATTAACATTTTTTTTATTAAAAGTAAAGAAAATGCACAAAATATTCAAAATATTGTGCATTTTTACTTTTTTTAGACACTATTTTGCACAATGATTGTGCATTTTTTATTCTTCAAAGAAGAAATCGTCAAAGAAATCATCATAATCAGAATCATTATCTTTTTTGACATTATTTTTTTCATCTTCTTTATTTTCATTATCCATTTTTTCTTTATCATCTTTTATTTTAAAGTTTTCAAAATCAACCATATTACTGTGAATAATCTCATTTACATTTGGATCAGTTGATATATTTCTTGTATCAAATAATTTTTCTGCTTCACTATTACTCTTAATAGGTTCTTGTGCAGGTTTATCTATAATTTTTTCTTCCGAATTATTAATTACTTCTTCTTTAGATTCTATTTTTTTATTTTTTTCTGCTTCTTGTTTCTTCTTTTCTTCTTCCTCTTCTTTTTCAAGTTCAGCAATTTTAGCATCTATTTCTTTTATCATTTTATCTATATCCATATCTGAACCCATACCTGGCATACCACCAGGCATTCCTCCACCAAATGGATTCATACCGAATGGTGAACCTCCACCCATAGGTGAAGAAGAATTACCATCAAGACCTGCGTTTTGAAGTTTTTCTTGTTTTTGTTTTCTAACAAATTCTTTCAAATCAAATGTTTTAATTTCATCCATAGTTCTTTGTGGATAAACAACATTTTTACCATAATGATCTACACCTCTACCAAAACCAAAATCAGTATCCCAGTCCATTTTTAGTTTTCCCCTGAAAGGCGCACATCTTTGTTTAATTAATATGATTTCATCAGGCTTCATTCTTTGAAGTTCTGATACAGTAACAAGAGGTCTTGTTTCTTCTTTTTTATCCTTACCAACTCTAACAAGCTTATCACCACATAATTTACTAATTTCTTCCAAAGCTGATAATTCTCCTGTTAATAAATATATTAAGTTACCACAGTTACCACGAATAGTTTCAGCATCATGATCACCATAATTTTGTTTTAACTGTGCAAAATTCTGAATGATAAATGTAAATCTAATTTGTCTTGAACGAGCAGCAGTAACCATTGTTGTAATATCTTTAAACTTAGGCATGTTAGCAAACTCATCAAGTAAGAAGTTTGTTCTAACTGGAAGTTTTCCACCATGTTGTTGTGCAACATTTATTAAAGCTTCATAACATTGTTTAACAAATATAGTAGCAAGTGAATGGTATGTTGTTTTTTCATCTTGTATAATCATAAATACCGCTGTTGGTTTTTCACCTATACTATCCATATCAAAATCACTCTTAGAAAGCATTTCAGATAAGTTTTTAGTAACAGCTAGTGTTTTAACCTTATCTTTTAATACAGATACGATACCACCTTTTGTTTCATTTGGTGCATTAACTGTACCTAAAGCATTTATACAAGCTGGTGATGCTGGATCTTTAGCATTAAAATATTCCTTTAAATAATTTGATGCACCATACTTATCTTCACCTGTTGTCATCATTAAGTTTACACTATTAATATTTATTTCTTCCTCTGGAGCATCCTCAAATAAAGCAAGTGATAAACCTGTTAAATAACTTGCAGCAGAATTCTGCCAAAATGGATCTTGTCCTTGTCCATCAACAACTATATTAAGTGATAAGTCATTTAAAAGTTCATTTGCTTTATCAAAATTACCTTCCTTTTGATATTTGTATGGTAAATGATAAGGATTCCAACAGTTACCTTTTTGTGGATCACGGAAATTAAGTATTATAATTTGATAACCTAGTTCCCTCATTATTCCAGAATTATCATTATATATTTCACCTTTAGGGTCAGATATAATCATTGATTCTCTACCCTTTATAAGCATTTGAACAGTTGGATTAATTATACCTTGAGTTTTACCTGAACCTGTCGCACCAATAACAAGTGTATGACTTTCACCATTATCTACATAAGCAGCTTCTTTATCATATACTAAAGGTGTACCACCTGCTTTTGCTTCTTTTTCAACATATGGAACTCTTACAACACCTTTAGCTTTTTTTATTTCTCCCTCTTTTGCCCATCTAGCATAACCATCTTCCTTTTTCTCACTAGTATAACCAAAACCTTTTTCTCTAGTAAAGAAATATGATGATGTACTTGCAAATAGAAATGCAATAGAAGCAATCCAAAGCATTATTGTTACACCAATATATTTTGGAGTAAACGCTAAAAATGGATTTAATCCCCAAGGTGTACCTTCATTTATAATAAATGAGAAATTAAGTACACATAAACATACTAAATAAAGCATAAAAACAGATATTACAGCAAATGCTATTACATCTTTTTTTTCTGCCCTAAACTTTAATTTCATAAAATCTCTTCCTTCTTATCAATTTACTATATTATAACAAAAAAATAAGTATTTTGAAATACTTATTTAATTTATAACTAATTACTATTAGCAAATCTACTATAGATATCAGTTGCATATCCTCGTCTTTCTTTAATTTTAGAATACATATTTGTTGGTTTCTCATAATTCAAAAGGTAATATTCTGCTGCATCCTCTGCAGATGATGATGAATTTAATCTTTGTTTTGTCACAGCATCCATATCAACAAGAACGAATTCAAGTTGTAAACCTATATCAGAAATTGAAGAATATCCATTAGTTTTATACATTTCATATAAGTCATATTTATAAGTTGGCCATGTCCACTGTGCAAGACCATAACCATACATACATTCCGTGCATGCACTTAGACCACGATCAGGATCATTTTCATTATAATTATATAATCCATAAGTTGACGATAATGAAAACTCTTTTTGGCTTATTTTTCCACTATCAACCATAGATGTAAATTCCTCATCAGTTATATTAGCTTTAGTATTTGAATCATTTTCAAGATTACCGGTAACATAACCAGATTCGGCATATATATTTGCCATTACTCCAGCTGCTGCTTTTTTTGTATACCCATTTGATAAGAAATAATTCCATGCCTTCTCTTCATTATTATTACCGCTTAATACAATAGCTTTATTACATTTTATAAATAAATTGGTTGGATCAATGGCTGAATCCTGATCATTATGAAATTCAAAATGCAATCCTGGATTAGATGAAGCACCAATCACTCCAATTTTAGTACCTTTTGATACATTAGCACCTTTTGTAAGTGTTACTGAATCTAAATTATTATATACTGAGTAAAAATTATATTCATTATTACCAATAACAATATTATGTTTTATCTTAACCCAAGATCCATATGTATCATTCACTGAACCACCAATAGCATTTTTTATATTATTAACAAGAATTGTTTTACCATTTCCAGTTGCATGAAGACCAGCACCATCCATATATTCTGTTTTAACATAACCATTTGAATCATTTAAACCACTTGTTACATCAACATATGTTGCCCAAGAATTTGATGAACACCAAGAACTCATAGTTTGATTAAAGCTATCTATCATAGCATTTGTAACAGAACCTCTATACTTAGTTCCAACATGATATACACTATTAACATATATTTGAGCACTTGGATATCTTGTATGAAGACTATTTAACATATTTTGCATATTTGAAGTCTGACTAACATTATTTACCCCTAACATAACGGATATACCATTTGCAGTACTAGGCAAAGTAATTCTTGTTCCTAACACAGTACCACTACCATTACTTGCTACACTCTCCCACTGTGCTGGAGTAGAGCTTGTAACAGCCGCGACTGTATTATTTTGACCTAAACCTTCAAGATTACTTTTAATTCCCACATATCTTGAATCACCTATAAATAAATAATTTGATATTGATGATGTACTTTGATTTGAACTTCCACTTGTTCCAACACTATCAACAACACCATTTGCAATAGCAAATACATCAGTTCCTGCTGAAACACCTGCAGTAGATGAATTTAAATCAACACCACCATGGAATCCAGAAGAAGTTACACCGAAAGAATTATTCTCACCAAAAGAAACCGTTGTTCCATCTGGTATATTTACAGGTTTTTGAAGTTCGGATACTAAATTTGCATCAATTGCACCTAGACAACTGTCAACATACCCCTCACTATCTGCATCTACATATTGTAAAAATATATCTTTAAATAAATCTTTGTTTGATATTATATCATTGTATAATTCTTCTTTTTTACTTACTTTTTGATCATCTGTTAAATTGCCAAGAAGTTTTTTGTATTCAGGCATTTTTTCGAAATATTTATCAAACAAATAAGTTTTATATTTTTCTTCATCAAAAGAATATGATGATCCAGATGATTTAACCTGATTTTTTGCAAGTTTTCTAAGCCTATAAACCTTACCAGTAGAATACTCTATACCATTTTCATCCGTTGTTGTTGTAGATTCTTTGTAATATTTTTCAACAATAGAATTTTTTATCGATTCAAATAAATCTTCTTCTGGGTCACCCTCTTCATCCAAACCATCAGCAATATTTTCATAATCTGTATCATATCCTCTTTCCTCGGAATAAAATATTGTCGTCAATAATAATGGAGCATCAAGACCCGAACCATTATTAGAACATGTATATTTATCGCAAAGATCGTTTAATTCATCATAAAAAGCTTCTTTTGAATCCTGAAAACCAAATCCATTATAAAAATTAGTAAGTTTTTCACTAAAATCTGCAACATTAGTTACACCTTCTTCAAGGTTTCCCCAAGCCTCCATAATAGGACTCAATATGAGCTCTATTACAAAGAATGCAAGTAAAAAAATTAATATAAATCCGATAACATATGGTGCAATAACAATCAATACTTTTTTTAATGCCTTTTTGGTGGCTGTTTTTACAGCTGTCTCTACAGCATTTTTAGCAGATTGAATAGGATGTCTTGCCTGATATGCTTTAGATTTTAAATTGTCTTTTTTGGCATTAAAAATATCCTTTTTGGCATCTTTTAAATTATTTTTTTCTTTTTTCTCATTTGCTTTTGCTTCTTTAGCTGCTGACTTAGCATTTTTATATTCTTCCTTATCAGAACTAGTTCTTTGTCCTCTTGGAATAGAATTTCTTCTTTGTCTTGCTTGATTTAATCTATCTTTTGTTTTATCTTTATTATCTTTAGCTTTATTCAAATTATTTTTAGCATTTTCTTTTCTTTCTTTTGCATCATTTATTTGATTCTTATAATAATCTTTATTATTTATTTTTCTTTCAAAAGCATCTTTACCACTATCTGCTTTATTATAATTTTTATTTTTAGAATCATTTAATCTTTCTATATCTGCATCAGATGCATTTGATACATCACTATTTGTTTCACTGGCAAAAGAACTACCAGATTCACCAATTCCGCTAGTTCCAGATTCATTAAAATCTGATGAAGGTACTGAAGGTTCAGTTAATTCTTCAGCAAAATCATCCGAATTGTCAATTTCAACATTTTCAAAATCGTCCTTCATTTTTACCACCTATTTTTTATTATAATCCGCCTCTGCTTCCAAATGAATCAAGTTCAGCATCAGTTGCAATTACACTTATTTGCATACGTTTACTTCCACATACAAATAATGCATCACCTTGATTATAACGTTTAATATTTTCTTTTTCATTATCATTTAAATCTATTAATCTAGATAAATCCTCAACAGCTTGTTTTTTAAGACCCATAACTAGATAATATGAAGCATTATCAAATATTGCTTTACCTTGCATTAATACATCAGGAGCAGCAAAATCACTTGGTTGTTGTGTAATAACTATTGTTCCTGAATTATATTTACGAGCTCTTCTTTGTACTTGTGCTAAGAAATCTGCACCAAGTGTATTGTCATTAGCAAGTAAGATATGAGCTTCATCTACTTGAAGTACAGTATTTTCACTTGAATCTAGACATAGTCCCCAAGCATATTTTAATATATTAAAGAATAAAGCATTCTTAATATTTTTTTCAGCATTAATTAACTCTCTTATGTTAAATACGATAAAGTTTGATCTTGGACTTATTGTTGTATGTCCATTGAAATAATGTTCTAATCCTCCAGAAATAAGAGGTCTAACTTTTATTTCAAGTTTTTCCATTATATCTCTTTCTCTAGTTGCTTCACCATAAGATAATATTCTTCCTCTTATAGTTGTATAAACATCACTAAATGTTGGAAAATCTGCAGAAGTTAATTTTGTAAAATCAGTTTTAACATTTATATTAAATCTTTGGTATGTTTCAACAACAACTTCATTAAATAAAGTAAGTACATCTTCTTCAATAGATGGATCATAATATTTCATAAATGCTTTTAATGTCTGAAGTGTTTTTGTTAAAACAGCATATCCAACACCTCTTTGTGATTCTTCATCATCAGCATCAGGTACTATTTCAAGTGGATTAATCATACCAAATTCTCCACCTCTACCTAAATCTATAAAATCACCGTTATAAAGTCTTGCCATTGGTTCAAGTTCTCCTTCAGGATCTATAGCAATAATCTTATAACCATTTCTAACATGCGATCTTAAAAGTAATTTACCAGCAGTAGATTTACCACTACCAGAATTACCTAAAATAATCATATTAGCATTATTTCTATTATGTTCTTTTTTTATTTGATATAAGAATTGATTAAATAATATTATACCACCAGAGAAATCTACACCAAGCAAACATGATAATCCTTGGTCTTTGATACTATCAAATACAAAAGGATACATAGCTGCTAGTGTTGGTGAAGGAATTGGTGTACCTATTCTATCTTCAATATCTTGCTTTTCAAATATTGGTAAACAAGACTTTAAAACTTTTTCTTGTTCAAATCTTAAAGGAACTGCTCTCATTTCCATTGCTTCTAAAGTTGATTTTAATTGAATTTTAGTTCTTTCAAGTTCCTCTTTTGTATCAGCAGTTATCATTATATGTAATTGAAAATCAAATACCTTAGATTGATTTGTTGTAATAACCTTTATAAAATTTTCTAATGATTCATAATCTTGTCTAATTCTCTCTTGATAAGTAGGATCTGATTCTTTTTGATATCTTTCATTTAAATCAAGTAATTGTTTATTAAGCATTTTTGAAACAACTTCAAATGCTACAGGAATATGTTTAATTACTATTTTAACACCAGCCATACCAGATGTTAAACTTGATAAATATCCATGAGTTATATACTTTGGATAAGAAAGCACAGTTAATATAGTTGCATACTTATCACTAATTATAAAATCAGAAGAATTAAATGTCATTCCTTTTGGAGCTAATTCTTTTTTAATCCCCATTTGCAATCACCGTCCCACTTTGAAATTTCGCACCACCATTTAAGAAATTATCTAAAATTGTTCTTAAATCTTCATTAGATGTTTGTGATGCAATTAAACCACAATTCGCTAAATTATTTATAAGATTTCTTATTTTCTTTTGTATTGCATCATTATCCTTTTCTTTAAATAATATAAAGTATTCAGTATCAACAATACCATTATTCATAAACATTTCTGCTTTTGATATATCATCCATTATTAACTTTCTATAAACTGGACTTTGAGTATTATTTAGTTGCAATTGTAATTGAGATATATATAAATTAATATCAACAGGTCTATCAGCAATTATTAACCAAAATTCATAATCAATTAGATTATAAAATGTTTTAAAAGCTTCTATAATATTATTTTGATAATTTTCTTCTAGTATAAATATATTTCTAGGTTGTATTTTAACACCGGTAACCATTTGTTTATTATCAAGTACAATCATATTATTATTTATTTCTTTAACAGAAATCCAATTTTCAGTATAAGCACTACTTGTATTCATTCTTATAACACCAACCTTCCCATTTATAATTTCTTCTTCCATAATAGAAATCAATTATTTCTTTTATAAGTGTAAGTACATTATGATAATTAGGTATTGGAACTACCAAAAAAGTACAAACAAATAGTGGCGTAAGGCAAATTAATGCCGTTGCCAAACTTTCAGGACTAATAATTATTAACAATAAAACTGTTACTATTACACCAATACCAAATAATATTAAGTCAAATTTATTAAATAAACCAAATATTAATGTACCCTTTTTTGCATTAGCAGGTATTAAATAATTCACTATGTATCACACTCCCTTTTATTTTTCATCATCATCCTGTTGTTGCTTTAAATGTAATCCTGTTGATCTAATATTATAATCTTCTGGACCTAGTTGTTCCTCTACTGGTTCTAAATCGATATTTAGTCCGCCACCATTATTAGATGAACTAGAATTTGAAATAGAAGAACCACTTGAACTATTTTGTGTACTTGAATTATTAGAATTACTAGTTGTTGTACTTGGATTTGAGTGAACTTCTACTCTATTTGCAGAACCTTTTTGATGCGTACCAACAGTATTAATATTAGTACCATCATTTGCTTTTCCTTGCTCTTTAACATACTTACTTACAATCTCATCTGATGCAGCAACATAGTTATCCATTTCTTTTTTTACACTTTCAGATGATCCACCATATACTGTATCATAATTTGATTTAGCTAAATTTGCGGCTTTTTCTGCACTGATTTTTAAATCTTTTAAATCTGAACCCATTTTTAACTCACCATTAGCTCCTACTAAATCACCCTTCAACTTCAAATTATTATCAAGTCTATTTTCGATACTGTCTAATTTACCAGATATTTTAAATCCACTTGAGCTATCTATTTCACCAGCATCAATTAATTCATTTAATTTAGTTCTCATTTCGTTTGAAGACATTTTACCTGTTGCAAATGAATTTTTAATACCTTCTATAGCATTAACTGCTGCCGTTGTTTTTGCATTAGTCTTAAGTGCATCAAGTTCAGAAATAATTGCATCTTTATCCGATGAAATTTGATCAATAGTGGCTTTCCTTAGATTGGCAGTATTTAATTTTTGTATAGCACCCGCTCTTACTTCACCTAAATCTTTATCAGAGTTTAAAGTAAATGCTGATAAGGATTTTACAGCATCTTTTGTTTCACCATTTTCATCGAATCCCATTTTCTTATTAAATTCTTTATTAGCTTCAATAGCCTTGTTATATTTTCTATCAGATATATGTTCAAGTCCAAAATCAGATTCAGAATACGCTTTTTTTGCATCTTTAATACCAGATACTAATCCTTTTCCTTTTAAATATGAACCAGCAGTTTTACCAACTGCAGATGCACCACTACCAAAGGCACTTACTCCTTGTCCAAATTTAGTATCCTTTAATTTTCTTTTCCATAATTGATTAGCGCCTACACCAATTCCTGTACCAACTGCTGCAGCGCCCCATCCAACAGGGCCTGAAGCAACTAGTCCTGCAATACCTGCACCAACTTTAGCAGCTTGCTTAACTGCTCCCCAAGCATCTTGGGCTTGCTTTCCAACAACAGCCATTTGACCAAGTCTACCTCCAATACCACCTTGTAGTTTAATATCTGTGCCAAATATTTTATTAACGTAATCAGGTAATTGTTTAACAAATATTAACATTCCAACTATTAATAAAGCCTTTAAAATAAAACTCCAGTCATGATTTCCTTCATCAACTGTATTTAAATACGAAGCCAAACTACTGATAAAAAATAGATAAATTGCCATTGCTGCTATTCTAATAAAAACATCTAAAAATGTTTTCATCACTTCTTTTCCCCAAGAATTTAATACTTTTTCACCTGATGCCATATACGCAACAATAGATATTGGGGCTGTCAACTCCAAAAATGCTAATTTAAACACTCTTACTGCCATATCAATAGCATATAATAAAAGTATATAACAGGTTGCAATTCCTGCAACAATGGCAATTAATCCATCAAACTGAAATGCATAATTATCATCATCAAATTTTCCCCAATTCTTTGTATCACCATCTGTTGTGATGTTAATATTTTTGGCAATAATTCCAATATTTTTTATATCTTTTCTCACCATATCAGAATAACTTTCATTTAAATCTTCAGATATTTCAACTTCATCATCTTTAGGATATAAAACGGATGAAATTAAATTTCCTGCTATAACTTGGCCCCCATTACCACCTTTTTCGCATTCACCTTCTTCTCCTTCTCTACATTGAAAATCCGAACCAACAATTATTTTTTCTATCAAGTTGTTATCCATTACATTTTCTTGAATTTTGTACATTTCATCAAATGCAAATGGAATTACAACAATAAGTACTAATCCAATAATTGATCTTTTAAATATTGCCGCAACACCTTTTTTCTTATCACTCAATAAATCTGGATTAACAATCGCCGATAATATTGTTACTGAGAATGCAAATAACATAACAACACTAACAAGAACATATATATTAGCACTTAATTGTTGTACTGTTGTATCGCCCTCTTGAAACAAACGAGTATTTGCTATATTGTAAAATATTGAATATACATTTGGAATAAATTTATATATTGGTTTACATATGTATGCAAGTAATTTTCTTAATAAGCCACCCATATTTTACCTCCTAACCTCCATTTACTATACAATTCATTAATTTTGTATCTAAATTTGAAAATTGCCCTAATATAATACTTATGATAAGTGGTATAAATACAAACAATAATAGTAATCCTAATCTTTTTGGAAAATTTTTCTTTATTTTTTGCATTTTTTCTACATCTGATGCCATTACTGCTTTTGCATAATCAATAGACCCAAATAATATAACTAATATTGGTGCAGAAATCTCGATTATTAAATACAATACTCGAAATACCTCTACATCATCACAAGTCAATTCATATTTTTTCTTAAAATCTATATTCAATGATGGACCAGTTATTCTGTATAGACTATCTGAAGCCTGTTTTAATTCCTCATCCCTTAAATCATTAAGTTCTTTTTTCAATTCTTCATTTTTCTTTTTAAGGTTTGAATACTTTTCTTCACCCATATATCCAATCATACATGAATCATAATTAGAAGAAGGTACATTTTTACACAATTCATATGCTTTTTTACATATTTTGTAATCTTGAGAATTAGATGTACATTGATTAAATGCAGTTCCAGAGCACATAAAATTTTTTGCATCTGAAGTATTACAATATGATGCACATGGATTTTTTTCCAAACAATTTACATCATCAGAATAATTTTCAGAACCAATAAGATGATCTATTCCCTCTAAATAATTTTTGTAATTCTCTTTAGACATCATTTCCGTATTTCCTTCATAAATGTACACAAAATACTTTCTATATAATTCTAAATCTTCCTCGAAAACATACCTTGAAACCTTATCCCACCAATGTTGAAACATATCATTATTAACTTTCGATTTCCCTGTTTTAGGATTATTAATTGCTTCTTGCATATAATTATGCCACTTTGTTTTTGTCGCATCATAATAATCTCTAGTATATGTTTTTTTATTAGTTTTTTCTTGATCTATTTTTAAATTTGAGTAATCAACACCTAGTCTATCTTCCTCAGCTTTAAACTTATTCCATACACTACTTGGATAAGCCTCTGGATTTGATGTATTTACTAGTACAATTCCCCCTGTTGATTGAATGTATTTTTTTAAATTTGATTTATCATCATAAACAGGGGCAATACCATTTGTTTTATCACCATCAACCTGATTTACACGTGTCTCAAGACCCGTAATTGTTTGCAAATTAAGTATTTGATTGGACTTACTATTAGGTAAATATTGTTTATTCTTAATGTATGATTGATATTCATCTTTAGTTGCACTCTTTACCTTTAACTTAGAATCTTTAACATATATTTTTATATATGTTGAAGTTGGAATATTATCAAATTTATAATTAATTGCTATTCTAGATTGTTTAATATTATTCGCATCATTTTGATTGACTATTTCCGGAGTAATGACTACTGCCAAATACATGCCATTATAGTCATATCTATCATAACTAACATCGTTATCAGAATTAAACGTTCCTGAATTAATTTTAGATATACAAAAAGAATCAATACTAACAGATGGAGCATCTATCATCATAGAATCATAAGATGTATGAAGTCCATAAAACCATGTTCTAGTATATTTCTCATGATATTTAAAATCAAATTGAATCCTAGATGGCAAACTATTTGAATCCATATATGACATAGGTGCCATATAATCACATTCAATAAATTCTTTAGCTTCTGCTTTATTTTGATTTATAAAAAACGATATAAAAATTATTAATAATATTGTTAAAAACTTAGTTATTTTATTTTTCATAGTAATAAACCTACTTTCCCAATAATATAATAACATAAAATGCAAAAAAAAAGAACATATTTGTTCCTTTTTTATTACTTTTTTATTGCATTACTGGATCATTTGCAATTGTACCATTACTAACTTCAACATCTTTAGCTGCTGACCAACATGTTTTCCATTCAGTATTTCCAACATATCCCATAACAATACTAACTATAAATGGAACTAAAAATGCGATTACAGCATAAACAATTCTTTTAATGAAAGGTTTTTGTGCTTCCTTCATTTTCTTTTCATCACCAGCAATAACTGCTTTACCAATATCTAAAGTTCCCCATAAAATAAGTGCTACTGGAACTGCTATTTGTAAAACATTTATAACTGTTCTAACAATATGAATTACTTGTAATAAATTTGTATTGCTACATAATCCTGTATTTCCCATTTGATTTCTCCTCCTAACATTCAATCTTACTTTTATTTTATAACGATTATTATAAATTGTCAATTAGTTATTAAAATAACTGTAAATAAATGTTAATTTAATAAGTCTTTTCTAATATATATTTTATAATTTTTATATTCTTTGATAACTATATAATTATAACTATTTTTTTCTAATTTATTATATAAATAATCTTTTTTATTTATAAGTAAATGAGTATAATTATATTTTTTTAAATACTCATTATAATCAATTATTCCACTTTGTAAATCATAATATTCTTTATAAATATCAAATTTATGATTATTTTTCTTTAAAAATACTTCTGCTCTTGGATCCATACTACATTTTATGCCTTTATACACAGCATAACTTCCATCAGAAAATGATGTATATAATTTTATATCACTTATTATATAATTATTAACTAAGTAATCAATTGGTTCTTTTGCATCTGGATAATAATTTCTTGGTGTAAATATTATTATTAAACTAATTATAAATAAAATAATAGTTATTAAAACTTTTATTATTTTTGGTATATATTTTGATATATCAATATTTGGTATATCTTTATATAAATATACAACTTCAAAAAATGAACCTATTATAAATAATGAAACACCTCTTAATGTATCAAAAGCAAGATATGTTGTACCAAATAATAATAACAAATATCTAATAGGTATTTTTTTTCTTGATTTAAAATATAAAATATAAATAATTAATATAATAAATATATGTATTTTACCAAATAGACTTGAAAATGATAATGGTTGTAATTCCTTAATAGTTTTTTCTAAAATGTTTTGCCCATATGAATTAAAAACATATAATAAATTATTTATTCCATATGGATTTATTAAACCTGTTAAAATCATAAATAGCATTGTTACTAATATTGGTTTTATCTCATATTCTTTTGAATTATTAAATATATAAGGAAGCATAAATATTATAAGCATAAAGAAAAACATACAATGAATATTACTTTGAATTAAAGAAATTATAGGTAATATATACAAATATTTTCTATTATTTGTATTTGAATATAATTCCATGATATAAAGTACAATTATTAAATTTAAATAAGTAAATATTTGTGGTCTAGTTGTTATATAATTAATAGCTAATAAACTCATAGTAATTACTGTTACTAATATTGAGATATTTTCATTATTATTTGATACTTTCATACATAATCTATAATAAAAATATGTCATAATAATTAAAATAAATATAACAAAAAATAATATTCCATATGTACCAAGTAATTTATAAATAAAAGAAAATATTACTCCTGCTCCATAACTTTGATATATAAAATTTAGATTATCATATATAGTAAATGGAACAACATTTGGAAAACCATTGTTAATAACATACTCTCCTTCTTTAATTGTAAACCAAAAATCATTATCAATTCTTAAATTATATTGAATAAAAAATAAAATTGGAATTAAAAAAAGTATAATATATTTAAATTTTATTTTTTTCATATGTTTCACCACTTATAATCTAACATAAAAGGACTAGTTTTTCTAGTCCTTTTCAATTAATTTCATATCAAGTGTACTTTCTTTTCCATCTCTTATATATGTTACTTTAATAGTATCACCTGTTTTATGTTCGTATAAATAATATCTAAGTGTACTAATGTTAGTTACTTTATTATCACCAAATTTAGTTATTACATCTCCAACTTTTAATCCTGATTTTTCTGCTGAATAACCATTTTCTAATTTTACTATTACAACACCTGATTTTATATTACTATCTAAATTTATGTTATATCTATATAAACTATATTTATTACTTGCTTCTATTACTGATATACCTATTGATGGTCTTTTTATTTCTTCTCCTTTTTCTAGGTATGTAACATAGTTCTTAACATCATTTATTGGTATTGCAAATCCCATACCTTCTATTTCTTCTGTTGCAAGTTTCATAGAAGTAATTCCTATTACTTCACCTGCTAAATTAACAAGTGGTCCACCACTATTACCAGGATTTATTGCAGCATCTGTTTGTATTACTTTTGCTATTATAGAATTAGATTCTATCATTCTATCTTTACCAGATATAATACCTCTTGTTATAGAACCACTATAATCTGATCCCATAGGACTACCAATTGCTATTACTGTTGATCCTAAATTAATTTTATCACTATCGCCTAAAGTGGCAACCTTCTTAACTTTACTTTTATCTATTGAAAGAACAGCTATATCAGTATACTCATCACTACCAAGTAATTTAACCTCTACTGTTTCATTGTCTGATAAAATAACTTCTATTTTATCTGCAGAATCTATTACATGATGATTTGTAAGTATATAACCTTTATTATCATCTACTTTATATACAAATCCTGATCCACTACCTATATTTTGATTATTTTTATAGCTTTCTACAGTTACAACAGAATCATATGCTTTATCTATTGAATCTTCTATTGCTGTTTCACTTAATTTTGTTTCATTAACTGTTTTCTTTTCTGTTATTACTTTTGATTCTACTGGAAAATATTTTAAATATATAATAACTGCAAATACAGCACTAAATATTGTGAATACATAAGCTAAAAAATATTTAAATAACTTTTTTCTATCTTTCATATTATCATCCTCTATTCTATATTTATTAAATCCATATAATTTTCTGGGAAACCTAATGTATCATATAATTTATTAATTTTTACTGATTTTATTTGCCATGTTAAATCTTGAAGTTTAAGATTTATTTCATCCATCATATGCATAAATTCATCTTTTGTAAGCATTTGTTTTAATATTATTATTAACGCAAATATATCATTTTTTCCTTTTATGTATTCACCAAATTCATCTTGCTTTATTTTTAGTTCATTATGATATTTAGTATTAGAAATATATTTTTGTGTTCTATGATCAAACACTATATCTTCATGTGCACATAAATTTCTATAATTTGCAAGTAACGATAAATATACTTCCATATCTTCCATTTCAACATTATAAAGATCTGCAATTTCTTTTTGATCCTCTGGTTTTAGTATTCCATAAAGTTCATTTATTAAACCAAATGACAGCACTTTTACAAGTACCCATAAAGGAATATAACCATAATTTGTTACATAATGAAGAGTCGCACTATGATTTTGACTATTTACTCTAATCTGTCTTTTCATTTTATTTATTACATCACTAACTCTTCTTTTATCTTTATTGTCAGTTGTAAAATTTGATTCCTTTAAGTAATTTTTCTCTTTATAACCATATTTAACAGATAATTTATAAGATATTATGCTTTTAATATTATTTTCTACTATAAGCAAATTTTTAAATAATATATTTCTAAGTTCTCTATCAAACATAAAAATTGCATATAATTCATCAAAGGTTGCACCTTTTACAAATTTCTTTTCTTTTGATGAAACCATTAATACTCTTCTATAACCATTTATAAAAAAGTAATTTTCTTTTAAAAGTATATTTCTTGCTTCTTCTTCATCATTTATAGTAAGACCTTTACTTTTAAAAATTCCAAGTTGTTCATCAAGAGTTTTAAATTCCTTTTTATTCATATTTAAATCACCCTACTATCATAAATTATAACATAATTTTTTTTATACTTAAAGTATTTAAATTTATTTCTACAACTTAACACTTTTTTCACATATTTTCACATTTTTTATATTTTTGGTCGAAATCTTCGGCCAAAAGTTTTTCGGATTCTCTTCATGCAAACAAAACAAAAAACATTCTGAAAATCTATATGGGTTATATCTTCTGCCACCATAAACATTTTCTAAACTTGAGGTCGAAAATTTCGACCTCAAGTCTGTAAATTCAAAATCAATAAAAAAAATCTTTATGGTAATTTATATGCATTGTTTTTTACTGTCTCATTTATTTTATTTGTTCATACATTAATCTTCTCCTATATTTTTGATTATTGTTTCTAAATATTCATTATCTTCTATTTTATTAATTGCAAAACATTTATTCCCTAAATCTTTAAATGATGCACCTGAATGATATAATACCTTTTTATCAAGTATTATGAATCTATCGTGAAACTTATCACTGTATATTACTTTCAAATTATTGTATTGCCTATTATATTTTTTTATATCTATATCTTTTAATAAATTAAATTTTTTAGTTACAATAGTTACTCTCACATTTAAATTCGTAATCATGTCTAAAATACTTTTATCTGCATAATTATCTATTATAATTATTTCTTTCTTTGCTTTACTTAATATATCTATAAGAAGTGAATATGCATCATATATTTGTCCTTCATAAAATATATGATTTGCCTTTTCTTTTTCCTCTAATTTTGAAAATGACTCCTCTAATAAATTAATCCTTTCATTATCTTTTATAACTAGTTCATTTATATATTTCTGTTCTATTAAGTTTGATGATATTATCTTTCTCATTTTTACAAATGTATCCATTATTCTTATACTTGTTTCTACCGCTACTTTTGACTTTAATATTGTAGATAGCATTGCAATCCCTTGCTCTGTAAATACTCTTGGATTATATCTTCTACCACCATATCCACTTTCTAAACTTGAGGTCAAATTTTTTGACCTCAAGTTATTATACTCATTATCACTTAATTGAAAACTATATCTTTCAGGAAATTTATCTGGATTATTCTTCACTGCCTGATTTATTTCTTTTGTTCCATTTTTACACTGATATAATTTTGCTAAATCAGAATCTAGCATTACTTGTTTTCCTCTTATCTCATATATCATATTTTCTATATTTAATTCTTCTTTTAATTTGTACATTTATCTTCTCCTATATTTCTAATTATTATTTCTAAATACTCTTTATCTTCCATTTTATTAATTGAAAAACATTTATTCCCTAAATCTTTAAATGATGCACCTGAATGATATAATACCTTTTTATCAAGTATTATGAATCTATCATGAAATTTATCACTATATATTACTTTTAAATTATGATATTGTTTATTATACTTTTTTATATCTATATCTTTTAATAAATTAAATTTCTTAGTTACAATAATTACTTTTACATTTAGGTTTGTAATCATATCTAAAATACTTTTATCCGCATAATTATCTATTATAATTATTTCTTCTTTTGCACCTTTAAATATATCAATTAATAGTGAATATGCATCATATATTTGTCCTTCATAAAATATTGCATTAATTTTCTCTTTTTCATTTAACTTATCAAAAGATTCCTCTAATTTTAAAATTCTTTCTTCATGATTTAATATTATTGAATTTTTATTTTCAAATGATAAATACCTTTTCATATAAACAAATGCATCAATTATTTTCATACTTACAATATCTGCAACAGGTGTTTTAAGTATTGTTGCAAGCATTGCAACTCCCTGTTCTGTAAACGCATATGGCATTGTTCGAATTTTATTAACTTGCGGTCCCATGTTGGGACCGCAAATATTTTTAAATTCTAATTCATTAAGTTGAAACATATATCTTTCTGGAAACTTATTTATATGTCTCTTTACTGCTTGATTAATAGTTTTAGTTCCATTTGTACATTCATGTAATCTTGCTAAATCAGAATCTAACATTACTTGCTTCCCTCTTATCTCATATATCATATTCTCTATATTTAATTCTTCTTTTAATTCGTACATAATTCGCCTCCTATACTTATATTCTCTATAAATAACTAAAATTCCACTAAAAAAAGAGAATTAATTAGAATTTTCTTTAGCTTTTCTAACTAATTCTCTTATTTTTCTAAGTCTATGATTAATACAAGACTTTGTTACCTTATTACCTGTTTCTATTGAAATTATCTCACTTAATTCTATTAATGAACTTTCAGGATACTTTAATCTATAATTTGCGACTTCTTTAACTTTATCATCAAGTAAATCATATGCATCTATTTCTTTTAAATAATTGATATCATCAACTTGACTTTGAGCAGATTTCATACTCTTTTCTATATTTGCTTGTTCACAGTTATTTATTCTATTAGTCATATTAACTTTTTCTCTATATGTTCTTATATCTTCATAATAAAGTACTTCTTCATAAGCCTTTATTATAGTTAATAATTCACTAATTTTTTCTGATTCTTTAATATAAACCATATAACCTTTTTTTCTTCTATGTACTTTTGAATTTAAATTATATTCATTTAATAGATTATTCAAAAATTCTGCAAATTCCAAATTTTCTATTAAAAATTCCAAATGATATCTTGATGTCTTTGGATCATTTACACTTCCACATATTAGGAAACATCCTCTTATAAATGCTCTTTTAAGTTCATCATCCGCAACTATAAACTCACTAGGAACCTTTAATAAATCAAAACCTTTTTCATTAAGTAAACCTAAATCTTTTACTATTGTAAGTACATCTTTTTTAATTTCAATAATATATACTTCATTCTTTTTAAAATTATAATTTTTCTTTATAGTTATATTAGATGTAACATTATATATTTCTTTAACTATTTTAAATATTCTATTTGCAACATTTATATTTTCTGTTTGAATTCTTATTGCGTACAATTTTATATCGGCACTTGTTCTAATTATTCCAGATAATTCTGATATATATTCAAGTTTAGTACATTCTAGATTTGATATTTCTTTTTTTATTTTTCCTGAAAAAGTCATATCACTTACCTCCTTACTTTAAATCTTTTATTATTGATAAAGCCGCTACTGCTCCATCTGATGCCGCAGTTACTATTTGATATACTTTTTTCTTAATTATATCTCCTGATGCATAAATACCATCTATATTAGTTTTCATATTTTCATCTACAACAATATAATTATTATCGAGTTTTATATTAAGTGATTTTATAAAATCAATATTAGGTGTGTATCCATTTTCTATAAACAATCCATCTATAGCATATTCTTTATCATCTATAGTTACAGTTTTAATAATTTCATCAATAACATTTAAATTGCTTATTTTTTTATTAATAACTTTAATATTATCTTTATCAAAAGTTACATTATCATTGCTATAATTAACATATATTAAACTATTTACTATATTACTTAAGTATATTGCATCATTTTCACTTTCCTTATTATTACCAATAAGCATAACATTTTTACCATTATATAGTGAGCCATCACATTTAGCACAATAACTTATATTAAGTGCATGTTCTTTTAATATATCAAGTTTTTTTTCTACTCTGCCACACGCAATTAATATAGTTTTAGTTTTATATTCATTTTTTTCTGTTTTAACTATTTTTTCTTTACCATCTATAACATCAATTACTTTTTCTGTTTTAATAGGAACTCCTAAATTAATTACTTGTTCATACATATCATAAGCAAGAGAGCTTGCATCTATATTTTTAAATCCTAAATAATTATTTATTTTATCAGTTTTAAGTAATTTCCCACCAGGTGCATTTTTTTCTAAAATAAGTATATTTTTATTTGCATTCTTAAGATAAAGTGCCGCACTTAAAGATGCTGGTCCCGCACCTATTATAATAGAGTCATAAATCATTATTTTACCTCCATTTCATTATAGTACTTTTTATTTCTATTTGTTACTATAATAATTATTCCAATTATAATACCTATTAATGATACTATTTGAGCAATCTTTAAGCCAAAGAACATCAAACTATCTGTTCTAAGTGCTTCTATAAAGAATCTTCCTATTCCATACCATATAAAATAAAAACCAATTTGAAAACCTTTTCTTAAATTTTTATTTCTTCTTGCAATCATTAATATTATAAATCCTATTAAACACCAAATACTTTCAAAAAAGAATGTTGGATAATAATATTTACCTTCAATATGCATCCCATTTATTATAAATTCAGGTATATGCATATTTTTTAAATTTTGATATGTTGTAATTCCTCCATGTGCTTCTTGATTAAAGAAATTACCCCATCTTCCAAAACTTTGTGCAATTATAACCGCAGGCGCTATTATATCTAATATTTTTATAAAACTAATATTCTTTTTCTTAGTATAAAAGTATACAAATACAAGTCCCGCAATTACTCCTCCATGAATCGCAAGTCCACCATTATATATTTTTAATATTTCTGATGGATTTGCTAGATAATAATCTAAATTAAATACACAATAATAAACTCTCGCACCTAATATTCCAATTATTAATGTATAAAATATTAAATCACTTGTAAATTCTTTTGTTAATCCTTGTTTTTTTCCTTCTCTTGTTATTAATATGTACGCTACTATAACACCTAAAAGTATACACAAAGAATAATAATATACATTAAATCCAAATATATTAAATGCAACTCTATTCATTATTACACCTTCTTATTATTGGTTTTACTATTAATTCTTCTACAAAGAAATTCATAATGCTAATACATATTGCGATTAAAAGTCCACTCCAAAATCCATATATATTAAAATGATCCCCAAGTATTAAATCAACAATTTTTAATATTAAAAAGTTTATAAATGGATAAAATAGTCCAAATGTTAAGGCTGTTATTGGTATTGTTAACTTAAATATAATTGGTCTTACTGTTTTATTTAATACATAAATAATAACTACCGCTAAAAGTTCATACCAAAAGTTATCCACATCAAAAGAATTAAATATAGCATCTACAATAAGAAGTACAAGTGTATAACCTAATATATATAACACTGAATCTAAAAACTTATTAATTCTAACATTATTTTTTTCTTTTATTACAACTTTCATATTATCATATTCCTCTCTATTATTCTTTTATAACAAATATTTTCTTTCCAAAGAGATTATAACACAAATATTTTAAAATAAAAAGATGCTTTTATAAAAACATCTACTATTTTTCTTCTTATTTTATTTAATTATCTTGTACAATTCTCTCTGGTGTTTCAAAAAATTATTATTTTAACAGTTAATACATATAATTATTGTTAATATTTTTAATCAAAATTATATAAACAATATATTTTAATTTTGAAAATAAAAGAACTTTTATAATAAAAGTCCTTCTATACATTTCTATCATTTTATCTCTACTTATAGTAATAAAAAGATGACACCTATTCATTAAAATTATATGTCTCTTTGATTATTCAGGGTAGACATTCAACATTGCAAAACTAAATGTTCCCTTTTTTATTTTATGAAGTTTCCTTCATCTGTATTCATAATATCATATTTTTTATATTTTATCAATAAATTTGTATAAAATTGTACTTGTTCGCTTGTTTTATATTGTTAACTATGAGATAATGTGTATGGAACATTTAATGTGAGTGTCGTCCTCCAATCTTAAAAGAGAAGGGGGGTTGATATTGATGAAAATTAAGACTTTTATAATAAAGGTTTTAAAACTCATTGCTATCATTTTATTACTATCTACTCTATTAGTATTAGCAATAAAAAAATAGACACTCTTCAGCATTGATAGAGTGTCAAACCTATTAAATTAGAGACGACATTCACTTGCAAAATTGAATGTTCCCTTTTTTATTTTATGAAGTTTCCTTCATCTGTATTCATAATATCATATTTTTTTTATTTTTTCAATAAATTTGTATAAAATTGGACTTGTTCGCTTGTTTTATATTGTTAACTATGGGATAATATGTTTAGAACATTTAATAAGTTGGGTGTTTGCCAAACTTCAAAAAAAGAAGGGAGGCGATAATATGAAAAAGAAAGATTTATTAATCTTTTCTCTTATAATTATTATTCTCCTTTTATTATTAATTCTAATAATAGTTTTAATATAAAAGAAAATACCTAACTTAAAGCTTTAAGTTAGGTGAAACCAATAGGCAACATCCAACTAACGCAATTAGATGTTCCTTTTTTATTTTATGAAGTTTCCTTCATCTGTATTCATGATATCATATTTTTTTTATTTTATCAATAAATTTACATAAAGTTGTACTTATTCGCTTGTTTTGCATTGTTAACTGTAAAATATTTAATAAATTATGTTTTTACCCAAAAAAATTACAAGCCAAATTTTATTTCTAAAACCATTATATATTTTTTCAAAAAAATATAGGAATTGCTCTTTTTTTATTGTATAATAATATCATAATTTATATTAATACTTAAATGATAATATAAAAAATTACTAGACAAAATTATAAAACTTCAAAAAAATAAAGTGAAAAAGTGTTTATAATATTTCTCTATTTTAAACACTATAAATAATCAATTTTAGGTGGTATGAAATGAAAAAAGAAAATAATATCAATTTTATATTTAAATTATTAAATAAGAAAAAAGTAGCATTATGTTTATTTATAGAAGCATTCTTAGATTTTATTTATTACATTATACCTTATACATTTGCTCTTTTTTTAACATTACCATTCACGGTAGAAAAGGCAATAATAGTCGCAACTATTTTTATTAGTTCTAAAACTATTAGAGCATTTATACTTTATTTGAAAAGAAAAATAATGAATAATTATTTATATGAATATTCTAATATTCAATATTTAGAATATTATAAAAAAATTAACAAAAGTTCCAGTTGAAACACTATCAAAATATCAAACAGGTTATTTAGAAAGCATAATTGAAAAAATATCTAGTCTCGTAAAAAAAATACTAAATGCTGAATATGTTGGAATAATATTATCATTTTCATTTTTCTTTTACACTGTATTTAATCAATCGAAAATTCTATTTATTATTTCTTTAATTTTAAGTATACTATGTGTATTAATAAGTGTACACATTTTAAAAAAATCTAATAAATATGTTGAAGAACTATACAATGAAGAGTATGAATATTCATCAATGTATCAAGATTTCATTAGTAATATTAGAACAGTAAAGGCATTAAACAATAATAAATATTTTGAAAAGATAATACAAAAAGAAGGAGCAGAATGTTATAAAAAACAAAATAAATATGTAAAATGTTATTCATTAGAAGAAATAATTAGAAATATTTTAATAGTTATTCCATTTGTATTAGCAATTATAAAAAGTGTCTTTGATCTTTATAATGGAATAGATACATTGGGAATAATTACGTTTTATATATCAATTTATTTAGAAATGGAATTCATATTTGATGAACTATCAGGAACTATTGTAAGTTGTTATGAATTAAAAGCATTAAGAAAAAAAGTTGTTCAATTATTCAGCAAAATTGATGAAAGAAAGCTGCTTGATACATTTGATAAAATTGAATTAAAAAATATAGACCTAAAATATAAAGAATCAAAATTTGATATAATAATTGATAATTTAATAATAAATAAGAATGATAAAATTTCAATTACTGGTAAATCGGGACAAGGAAAAACATCTGTAATAAATCTTATTTTAGGAAATATAAATACATACAAAGGAAAAATTAGTATTGATAATTATGATATAAAAGATGCTAGATTAGATATTGGAGTTGTTAGTCAAGAAATAGAATTATTTAATATGTCAATAAAGGATAATTTATGTTTAGATAAAAAGTTATCAGACAATGAAATAATAAATTATTTAAAAGAATTAGAATTAGATGAAATTTTAATGTTTGAAGATGGAATATATACTATAGTTGGTGAAAAAGGATTAAAATTATCAACTGGGCAAAAACGAAGAATCAATATTTTAAGAAGTTATCTTATGAATAAAAATATTTATATATTAGATGAACCAACATCTAATTTAGATAAACATACTGAAGAAATTGTCGTTAATTTCATATTAAAATATTTTAAGGATAAAACATTAATAATTGCAACGCATAATGACAAAATAAATGAAGTATGTAATAAATTTTATCAGTTCAATAATCATAAATTAGAATTACAAAAAAACTAATTTTTTAGATAGAGGAAAAAATTATTAATATTTTTCCCTTTTTTTTGATATTATTTAGTTATTAATCTTCATAATTTCTCTTATATTTAAACTCTAAGTTTGTTTTCTGTTCTGATGTAACTTCTTTTGATTTATTTATAATATCTAAAAATTTAGAAAAATTTCTTAAATTTTCTTTTTTTAATTCTACTTTTTGTTTTTCAGTAAGTGCAATAAACTCAGGTAAATTTCCTCTTGTAACATCTTTTATTTGAATTTCTTCACTAGGATAAAGGTCTTCCCCAAAAATACCATCTCTACCTAATTGTTCCTTAGAAATTTTAAAATCTAAATATGTATTTAAATTATTTCCTTCTTGAACCTTTTTATATAAATCATTTATATTATATATAATTGCTTCACATAATCTATTTATGTCTTCACAATATACATTTCCTTCTTCATTCACATGAATATCTAAATCTACTAGAGCTTTCCATTCATCTTTCGAAATTTCCATTGACTTTCTTTTGTCTAAATAATCTAATATTTTTAATAAGTTTGAACATTTTACTTTTAAAATAGCAACATACTTTTTAAAGTATTCTAATGTATAGGGATCAAAACTACAGCATTGATAATTAAGTGCATCCTTCACAGTTTTTTCTAGTTCTTCAGAAGTTGTATCTTCTTGTATTAAAATAGAACTTCCATTATTTTTTGAATTAACTTTTAAACCTATGTAGTTTTCACTTCTTTTTTTATCTAAAAATTTCTTAATTTCATCTTCCGTAACACTGATTTCACATTCTTCTATGAATCTTTCTAATTCAACAAATGACATACCTAATTTAATTTCATCTATAATCATCATTTTTATAAGAAATGGCTCTAAAAAATAACCATTTATACCATATATTGCATAATTTTCATTTAAATTGACATATTTACTTACATTAACACTCATAATAAACCTCCCAATTAACCTTTATTATAACATTATTTATGTAAATTGCAACAAATAGTAAAATACCTATAAAATGTCCTTTAAATACATTCCTGTATAACTCTTTTCATCTTGAACTATTTTTTCTGGAGTACCTGTGAATATTACTTCACCACCTAAATCTCCACCTTCTGGTCCTAAATCAATTATATGATCTGCTTGTGCAACTACATCTAAGTTATGTTCAATGACAATAATAGTATCACCATTATCAACAATTCTGTTTAGTATTTCAAGTAATTTTTTAACATCATGTGTATGTAAACCAGTAGTAGGTTCATCAAGTATAAATAAACTTTTACCAGTAGGTTTCTTTTGAAGTTCTTTAGCAAGTTTTACTCTTGATGCTTCACCACCAGATAGTGTTGGTGCACTTTGTCCAAGTTTCATATATCCAAGTCCTACATCTTTTAATACTTCAAGTTTAGATTTTACTTTAGGTATATTTTCAAAGAATACATAAGCATCTTCAACAGTCATATCAAGTACTTCACTAATATTTTTACCCTTATATTTTATTTCTCTTGTTTCACTATTATATCTAGTACCTTTACATACTTCACAAGGAACATATACATCAGGTAAGAAATGCATTTCTATCCTTTTAACACCATCACCAGAACAAGCTTCACATCTTCCACCTTTTACATTAAATGAAAATCTACCTTTATCATATCCTCTTATTTTTGCTTCTTTGGTAACTGCGAATACTTCTCTTATATCATCAAATACACCTGTATAAGTTGCGGGGTTACTTCTTGGTGTTTTACCAATTGGATCTTGAGTAATACATACAAGTTTATCAAGATTTTCAATACCCTTTACTTCTTTACATTTACCAGGTTTCTCTTTTGATTTATAAAGTTTATTTCTAACAGTTTTAGATAATATTTCATTAACAAGTGTACTTTTACCTGAACCAGATACACCTGTTACACATATAAATTTTCCAAGTGGAAATTTTACATTAATATTTTTTAAATTATTTTCTTTCGCACCTTTTACTTCAAGATATAATCCGTTACCTTTTCTTCTCTTTTTAGGTACTTCTATTCTTTCTTTACCAGATAAATATCTTCCTGTTAAACTATTTTCATTATTCATTACTTCTTCTGGAGTACCTGCTGCGACTACCTCACCACCATGTACACCTTGAAGTGGACCAATATCTACTAAATAATCTGCTTGTTTCATAGTATCATGGTCGTGTTCTACTACGATTAAAGTATTACCTAAATCTCTCATTTCAAGCATTGAATTAATAAGTCTTTGATTATCTCTTTGATGAAGACCTATTGATGGTTCATCAAGTACATAAAGTATACCAGTAAGCCTTGAACCAATTTGAGTTGCGAGTCTAATTCTTTGACTTTCACCACCAGATAAAGTTGCAGCACTTCTATTTAATGTTAAATATTCAAGTCCAACATTATTTAAGAATGATAATCTATCTTTTATATCTTTTAATACTACTTCAGATATTTTTGCTTGTTCTTTCGTAAGTTTTAATTTATTCATAAAATCTAGGCATTTTTTAATACTTAAATTACATACATCATATATATTTTTTCCATTTATAAATATATTTAATACGCTATCATTAAGTCTCGCACCATGACAATGTTCACACTCTTGATCTATCATATATCCTTCAAGCCAATCTCTAATAAATGATGAATTTGTTTCTTTATATCTTCTTTCTAAAAGACCAATAACTCCTTCATATATTTCAATCTTGTCATATGCATTTCCGCCTTTTGATTTAAACTTAAATCTAATTGCGTCATTACTTCCATATAATACCAAATTAAGTTCTTTTTTAGTAAGTTTTTCAATTGGTTTATTCATATCAATTTTATACTTATCACAGAATATTTCTAACTTTTGAATATATATATTAGTGTCCTCCATATTCTTAAATGGTAATATTGCGCCATTATTTAATGATTTTGTTTTATCTGGAATAACTAAATCCACATCCATTTTTTGTTTAAATCCTAAACCTTTACAATATGGACATGCTCCATATGGCGCATTAAATGAAAATATTCTAGGTTCAAGTTCTCTTAATGAATAATTACAATGTGGACATGAAAAGTTTTCACTAAATATTATTTCTTCTCCACCAACAACACTTATTACAACTTTTCCACCAGATAACTTTGTACTTGTTTCTAATGATTCATAAAGTCTACTTCTTATTCCATCTTTTATGATTAATCTATCTACAACAACATCTATATTATCTTTTATATTTTTTTCTAGAGTAATTTCTTCATTTAAATCATATATCTCACCATTTACTCTAACTCTTGAATATCCTTCTTTTCTAAGTCTATTAAATGTATCTGCGTGAGTTCCTTTTTCTCCTTCAACTATAGGACTTAATACCATAATTTTTGTGCCTTCATCAAAATTCATTATCTTATTTGTCATTTCTTCAATAGATTGACTAGTTATTGGTATATGATGAGTAGGACAATATGGCACTCCAACTCTCGCAAATAAAAGTCTTAAATAATCATATATTTCTGTTACTGTACCTACTGTTGATCTTGGATTTCTATTTGTTGTTTTTTGATCAATACTAATCGCTGGGCTTAAACCCTCTATTAAATCAACATCAGGTTTCTCAGAACCTCCTAGGAATTGTCTTGCATAACTGCTTAAGCTTTCTACATATCTTCTTTGTCCTTCTGCGTATATTGTATCAAATGCTAATGATGATTTACCTGAACCAGACACACCTGTCATAACAATTAATTTATTTTTTGGTAAATCTATATTTATATTTTTTAAATTATTTTCTCTTGCTCCTCTTATTATTATTTTATCCATGAAAAACACTTCCTTCAAACATGTATTATACCAAATTATTTTAAATTAACACAAGCGAACAAATTAATTTTTTTTGAATATTATATTATGGGTGATAATAATATAATTATTTTTATATATTTATAATTGATGAATTAAATAAAATAAATAAAGAAAATAATTGAATTTAATAGAAAATTCTACTATAATTGTTAGTAAATAAGGGAGAATATTATGAGCGAATTAGATAGAATATTAAAAGAAATGTCAAGGGTAAGTAATGAAAAATTAGACGATAGACTAAAAAAACATATAATTGAAAATTTATATGATTCTTACTTAACAGAAAAAGAAAGATTTGGAATAAGTGAAAACAATGAAGATTATATAATAAATACTAAACCAGAAATAAAAAATATACCAGACAAAGAAGTAACTAGAGTTATTAAAGACTATAAAACAAACAATACATTATCAATTAGTGAAGCAAAAATGATTTTAGATTGGATTATAGATTATGTAAGAAACTATTTTTCTACATTTGGAATAAATATTATGAATCATAGTCTTGATGGTTACTGTGAATTATCTCAATATTTAACAATTTGTCCTCTTGAAAAACTAGGGTTAGAAGTTACAAAAAACACTGCACAAAATTGCTTTGATTATCCATTAAATCATGCATTTGGAACAGTAAATTTTAATATATTAGAAAACGGTAAAATAACTAAACAAACATTTTTAATAGATGCGACATACAGACAATTCTTTACAAAAGAAAAATGTAATAAAGGTATGTATTACTTAGATAGAAAGCCAGATGTTGGATATTTTGTAAAAGATAAAGATTTCGCAAGTAACTTAATAAAGGATGGATATATATTATTAACAAAAGAAAATGCAAAAAAATATGGAGAAGCATTCTTTAAAGTTTCTCTTGATTTAAATCAAAGAGGTAATGTTAACCATATTGATTATTATGATAGAATAATTAATTCAAAAGAAAATTATGCTTCTAATGAAAATGAAATTAATTATGAAAATATTCCAAAATTATAAAAAATTTATTAACAAAAATGTAAGGATATAATATTTTTAGGATGTGGCAGTATGAATAAAAGAAGAAAAAAGAAAAAAAGATATAAAATAAAAAATATATTAATGTTAGTAATAATAATCTTTTTAATAGTTAAACTATTTAGTGTGCTTATTAACTCAGGTAAAGATAATAAAGATGAAATAGTAAAAAAAAGTGAACCCAAAACATATTTAAATAAAATAAATAAGACAGATAATTATAATGAAGATATAGATAAGGATATTCAAAATACAATTGTAAAATATATGGATTCTTATTTTAAATCTATTACTACATTAAAAGAAGTAGATATGACTAACCTATTTTGTGATGATTCCTATGAAGAAGCATATATTAATCAAACAGCAATCTCACTACTTATTAATTCTAGAAAACTTGAAAGAAATAAAATGACCATAAGTAATGCTAAATATGATATTATTTTTGATGATATAAATAAAAAAAATGATACAGTTACTGTAAATGTGCTTGAAAATGATTACTTTTATTTTGACTTTATGAAAGATATAGAATCTAAAGTATATGAAGTTGAAAACACATTTGTATTAAAGAAAACTAATAATACATATAAAATAAAAAGCTTAAGAAAAGTTCAAGATTTTTATGTAATGATAACAAATGAATATAAAACAGGGAAATCTGATAAGGTTGCTAAAAAAGAACTTGATAAAATGAAAGAGGATTATATATCTGATTTTAAAGATGAAGTATCAGATTTTAAAACTTATTTAAATAGGTATGAAAATAAAAAAGATAATATTACTAAAACCTGTGATTATAAATATGATAGAACAAAAGCATTAAATTACGCTAAAAAATATGTAACAAGTAGAAATAGTAAATGGTCAAACTTTAGCGAATATGGTGGAAACTGTCAAAACTTCGCATCACAAGTAGTGTATAATGGCGGAGTCCCTATGGATTTACAAGGTGATGCAATTTGGAAATATTATGGAAATGATTTAGATGAAACCAAAAGCAAAAATGGTAGATCAGCATCATGGACAGGTGTAAGATTCTTTTATGATTACGCTAAAGCAAATAAAGGTTATGGATTATGCTCTGAAGTAGATATAAATCCTTTTTATGCTGAAGCTGGTGATATTGGACAAGTTGGTTATAATAATAACTATAGACATACAGTTGTTATAATAGGTAACATCAAAGATAATAATGGAAAAATAACTGATTTACTAATAAATTCTAATTCTCTTAACTTAGAAAATTATCCATTATCTGGTTATGTTTATCCTAATAAGAGAATTATAAAAATACTTGGTTGGAATAAAGATTAAATACAGCATGGAATATAAAAATTTATATAAAATAAAAAGTGATTATTGATTCTAATGCAAGCATTACAGAACAAACACTAGAACAAGAAAAAAAATTATATTTAGATATAAGATACTTAAATAGTATTAATGTTGATTAAATTTTAAAAATAAGATGTATAGGAAGTCATAATGACTTCCTTGTTTTATTATAAAATAAGTGTTAAAATAATTTACTAGGAAGCATTTATATTTACTTTGCTCTATTTAGCAAATCTATGAAAAAAATATATCATAATTTCATTTGATTAAATGTATTAAAAAATATATATAAGGAGAAAATACAAATGAAGAGTATAGATACAATAAAACCAGTATTTTATATTACAGAAGATAATAAAAAAATTATAAGAGAAATAGAAAATAAACTTAATTTAATTGTTATGGATGATAATGATAAAAAAAGAAAATTAAAAGTTAAATCTAAGGTAAGATCAATCCACTCTTCATTAGCAATTGAAGCAAATTCTTTATCATTAGAATCAGTTAAAAATATTGTTGACAACAAAATGGTTTTGGGCGATAGAAAAGAAATTCAAGAAGTTAAAAATGCTAATGAACTATATGAACATATAAATGAATATAATTGGAAAAATGAAAGTGATTTTTTAAAAGCACATACATTAATGATGAAATATTTTGATGATGATAATGGATTTTATAGAAATCACGGTGAAGGAGTAAAAAAAGGAAATGAAATCATTTATACCGCACCACATTCTATATTAGTTCCATCTCTTATGAAAAGTTTATTTAACTTTATAACTGAAAATGAAAATAAAATTCATCCACTAATTTTATCAAGTATATTTCATTATTATTTTGTGTATATACACCCATTTAGTGATGGTAATGGTAGAATGGCCAGATTTTGGGTAAGTTTGATTTTAACTAATTGGAACTCAAAGTTTGAATATATTCCTATTGAAGAAGAAATTTATTTAAATCAAACAAAATATTATGATTCTATTGCACAATGTCACATTAACGGAAATGTAAATGTGTTTATTGACTTTATGTTAATGTGCATTAATTCAGCATTAGAAAAAACTACCCAAAAAACTACCCAAAAAATAAAATTAAATAATAATCAATTAAAAATTATAGAATTAATAAAAGGAAATCCAAAAATTACAAGAAATGAATTAGCAAGCGAATTAAATATTACATCAGATGGTATTAAATATAATTTAAGAAAATTAGTTAATAATGGTATTATTGAAAGAATTGGACCAAACAATGGTGGATATTGGAAAATAAAATAATAAGGAGGGTTTATGTTTAAATTAGTATCAAAATATAAGCCAAGTGGTGATCAACCAGAGGCTATAAAAGAATTAGTAGATGGAATTAATAATCATGAGAAATACCAGGTTTTACTAGGGGCTACAGGGACAGGTAAAACTTTTACAATTGCAAATGTTATCGCAAAAGTTAATAAACCAACACTAGTTTTAGCTCATAATAAGACTCTTGCAGGTCAATTATACTCAGAATTAAAAGAGTTGTTCCCTGAAAATCGCGTTGAATACTTCGTTTCATACTATGATTATTATCAGCCGGAAGCCTATGTTCCATCAAGTGATACATTTATTGAAAAAGATGCATCTATTAATGATGAAATAGATGAACTAAGGCATAGCGCAACTAGTGCACTTATTTCTAGAGATGATGTAATAGTTGTCGCATCTGTTTCATGTATATATGGTTTAGGTGAAAAAGAAGAATATGAAAATAAAACATTATCACTAAAGGTTGGAGATGTAATTGACAGAGATCAAATACTTGAAAAATTAGTTGAGATGCTTTATGAAAGAAATAATATGGATTTAGTTCGTGGAACATTTAGAACTAAAGGTGACACTATTGAAGTAGTGCCTGCCTATTCTAGGACTACTGCATACAGAATAGATTTGTTTGGTGATGAAGTTGAAAAATTAATTGAATTTGATACTACAACTGGCGCAGTTATTTCTCAAAAACAAACAATAACAATATTTGCAGCATCACACTTTGTTACAAGTGAAGATAAATTAAAATTAGCGGTTAAAAATATAAAAGAAGAATTAAGAGAAAGACTCGCATACTTTAAAAAAAATAATAAACTATTAGAACTACAAAGACTAGAACAAAGAACAAATTATGATATTGAAATGATGGAAGAAACTGGTTTTTGTAAAGGTATAGAAAACTATAGTAGACATTTAGCATTTAGAAAAGAAGGAGAAACTCCTACTACCTTGCTTGATTTCTTTCCTGATGATTATTTAATGGTTATTGATGAATCACACGTTACTCTTCCACAAGTTCGTGCGATGTATAACGGTGACAGAATGAGAAAAAGTGTCCTTGTTGAATATGGGTTTAGACTTCCAAGTGCACTTGATAATAGACCTTTAAAATTTGATGAATTTGAGAAAAAGATTAATGAAGTTATATATGTATCCGCAACTCCTGGAGATTATGAACTAGAAAAAGTACATAATAAAGTTGTTGAACAAATAATAAGACCTACTGGTTTACTTGATCCAACTATTGAAGTAAAACCATCACAAAATCAAATAGATGACTTAATAGAACAAATACAAAATAGAATAGAAAAAAATGAAAGAACACTTGTTACTACTTTAACAATTAGAATGAGTGAAGAACTTACTAATTATTTAAAAGGTGCGAATATAAAAGTTGCATTCCTTCATAATGAAATTAAAACTTTAGAAAGAATGGAAATAGTTCGTGATTTAAGACTTGGTAAATATGATGCTGTTGTTGGTGTTAACCTTTTAAGAGAAGGAATAGATATACCAGAAGTATCACTTATCGCAATACTAGATGCGGATAAACAAGGTTTCTTAAGAAGTGAAAGAAGTTTAATACAAACTATAGGAAGAGCTGCTAGAAACTCTAGTGGTCACGTAATAATGTATGCTGATACTATTAGTGATGCTATGGAAAAAGCAATTAAAGAAACAGAAAGAAGAAGAACTATTCAAACCAATTATAATAAAGAACATAATATTACACCTACTACTATAAAGAAAGAAATTAGAGATGTAATTAAAAATACAGATACTAGCAAGAATAAAGAAATTAGTAAGGCATATAATAAAAAAGATAAACAAAAGATGATGGAAAAAATTGAAAAAGAAATGATGGAAGCTGCTAAAGAATTAGATTTCGAAAGAGCTACAGAACTTAGAGATATTTTATTTGAAATGAAAATGGAATAGTAGTATAATATATTTACTAAAAAGGATGTGGATTAATAGATGAAATATGTAAAAAAAGAAAATAATAAGGAAATTTTGTATATTCAAAATAAAGATATTAATTTTATTATAAATTATTCATATATGCCTAAATATATAAAGGATACAATTCCTTTAGAAGCACTTATTTTATCTTCTATGGATGAATATAGAAAGTATGCTGATCAATCCATAGTAAAATGGTTTAAAGATGCTTTTTATATATTAGATTCAGATGAAGTTAATTCAATGAGTATTTCAGAAATAAATGATAAAATTATATCAAACACAAAAAAAGTTAATGATTTATTAGACAGATGGAAAAAGATACCAAAGAAAAAGAGAAGAGAAAACAATGAATTATATAATCTTTCTACTTTAATAAATTATCAAACAAAAAGTTTAAAAGAGGAACTTGATAAAAGAAAAAGAACTAATATGTTAAAATATTAGTTCTTTTATTCTGCAATAATATTTTTACTAGAAACTGTCACAACAGGTCTAATTTCTTTCTTTATATTTGCAATATCATCTTTTATAGTTGATGAGCTTTTACTTATATATTTTGCATAATTTTTTACATTTGTACTTTCTATTATATTTCCATATACATCATATTTTTGTTTCATATATACTGAATTCATCAACCAGAAATCACTATTTCCATATAACCAAGATAAATCAGCATTATTACCTGAAATAAGTTTGTTATATTCAGTTTCTGTTAATAATCTTACTTTATAATTTTTATATATATTTGACTGACATTTACCTTCTGATAAAAGTATTCCACCATAAGATGCTGCTTGTAATCCTGATGCATCATCACATACACTATTATCATATAATATAGGTAAATTTAGTGTACTCATATTAACAAATTCATTATTTATAAATCCATTAATTAAAGAATCACTCCATTTATATATGTCATTATTAGATGTAGTATGTCCTAATTTAGTTGATATTGTTCCTGAATCTGCTAATAAAGTTAATATTTGACCATTATTATCACTATTTTCAGTATTAATTACATGGAAGTCAACTCCACCATATCTTATTTCTTCACCAATACTATAACTATTATAATCAGTTGATGCACCAGTTGCTTCACTTTCTGGTTCATATGAACTTATTTCTAAAAGTGTTACCGTATTAATAAAACTTCTAGCTTCTAATTGTGTTGGCATATTAAGCATTATTGTAAGATATCTTTTTTCACCTGGCATAATTAAATCATTTTCAAGTGCTACACTCCTAATTTCATCATTTGAAACAAACCAATCTTTATTTGTAGGATCATCTATATTAAATGTTAATCCAACAGGAATATCTTCATTTATTAATTTTACATATCCTGGTGTTGAAGAATTGTTTGTAATTTCAATTCCATAGTATACTTTTGCAGATGCACGTAAACTATTTTTTACACTTAATGAAACCTTTTTTTCATTATTATAAGTTAAAATACTATTCGAATTATTATAATTTAAATCTATTTTTGTAATATATTTATTTATAGAAAAACCAAATGTTTTTCTTGGAATTAGACCAATATTCATATCAGTTACTGATTCTATTTCTCTAGTAACCTTAATACCATCAGATTCTTCAGGAGTTTTCTTATTACTTATTTCAATCATATTATCAGAAACTTTATATCCATCTGAATCAATAGCAGTATTTTCACTAGCGTATCTTAATGTTAAATCATATACAGAATTATCAAAATTTGCTCTTATTTTATATCTGCCAACATTTAAGTTTTTAAATATATATTTACCATCTTTATCTGTAACTGTTGTCTCTACTTCTGTCATATTATTTTCTGAATCAAGTTTATATAATGTAACCGGCATATCACTATAATATGTATCACCTATATCTTCTACACCATTTTCATTATTATCAATAAATACTCTACCTGAAATATTTCTACTTATAACTCTTGCCTCTATTTTATTTGATTCATTTTGAGCATATGTTTTAGAAGCACCAACATATGAATTAATATATTTATTAGAATAATTATTATCTTTAGGTTTAATCCATAATTTAATATCATCAGCATATGAATTTGCATTTACTGAAATATTAGTTATTTTTATTGCAGTTGCATCTACATATTCATTTAATGCGTTACATTCCTTAAATTCATTCTTTTCATTAAATACTTCATTTGATAATTTATTATATTCTGAATTTGAACAATATACTTTTACATTTCCCAAAGTACTTGGTAATTCAAGTTTAACTTTATATGTACCATTAAACTCAGAACCATTTTTATCACCATTACTTGGTAATATATCCATAATAGCATAGTCTTTTATATTATTATTTGTATTATTATAAATACTTAATAAATAATTAAATTCACTATTCTTTTCTAATTTAGATCCTTTATCACCTATTTTTTGTGAAACAATTACATTTTCTATACCTGTTGCATAAATCGTATATGAACCTGTTAAATATCCAAAATAACTTGTATCTGTTTCACCATTTACATTTATTGCTTCAACTCTTGATTCAACAGTTAATGGAATTGAACTTCCTTTAAGTGTTGGCGATATTGTTGCTTTAAAATTAATATCTTTTATTTTCATATTAGGCTTAGTATATGGAAGCTTATATGTCAAATATGTGTTATCTGGATCACTTGTAACTTCAGGAGTCCCTAAATCTTTATCAGGAACATAAACAAGTCCATTTGGTACTTTTACTCTAACACTTAAATAATTAATATACCATGTATCATCCGCACCAGAATTCATACTATCATCTGTAATTGTTGTTTTAATATTATAATAAATAGTTTCTCCATTATTTGCATTAAATCTATTTTTTAATGTACCATCATTATTTTTATTAGTAACAGTTACTTCTTCTCTTGATGTAAAATTAACTATTTTTAATGTATCCCCCCAAGGGCTATCAGTATCTATACTAGCAATGTTATTTCCATTATATGTTGTTTTCTTATAGTTATTTGGATTTGTTATACTATTTTCATCATTTGTTACTCTAGGTGCAAAATATGAGATTTTAGCATCATAATCTGATGATGAAGCTAAAGAAGTTGCTTGATAAGTTCTTGTTATATCAGATACATCTCTAACTCTTACATTAGCATCAATAGTTACTTTTATATTATCAGGTAATTTTATACCTTTCTTAGTTTGTACAATTATCTTTGTAATTGGAATTTCTATATTTTCTTTATCTTTCGCTTCACTTACTTTTTTAAATGTTTGTTCTACACCTGATTTTGCTTTAATGCAAGGACCGCCATATAAATTCATTATTTGATCACTTGAATAATTATTTATATTTTTTTGAATATTAGCACAACTTGACTTAACTATACTTAAGTCTTCATCAGAAATATTTGATTTAGTTTCCGAAACATAATTAGAATTATTAAAATCACCTGTTACATATGTAATTTCAAAATCATCTTGTGATATTTTTTTATCACTAACATTTTCTATATTTATTTTTATATCATCTGTTAATCTTAAAGCATTAGGATCTATTTTAATTACTTCTTTTAATCCTTGATCTGACATAGTTTTCTTATAATTAAAAGTTGTTTTATATATTAAATTTGTACCCTTTGATACAGCACCTGTTCCATTTGTATCTTTTGAAACTTTAGATGAACCATTATAGAATTCGCCAGTTAATGAATAATCAATTTCTTCATAATATTTATTTACTAAATTTTTACTTATTGTTGGAATAGTAATTAATGAACCATTTGTATCTTGAATCTTAAAGTTACTGATACTTAAAGATGTTGTAATATCATTTTTACCATCATTTACTGTTCTAGGTGAAAATACAGTTAATGCATATGTTCCTAAATAATGTTCATTTTTACCAATATTACTTCCTTTAGCACTTACAGTAGCGCTATTATATGTTACTTTATAACCATTTATAATACCATTAAATAAATCATCAGTTTTTTTAGATAATTTAACATTTCCTACATTTTTTACAAGTTTTGAATTATCAACTTGTGATGTACTATAAGGTTCATTTACAATTACTGATTCTATTTCAGATAAATTATCTTTTCCATAAAGTCTTCCCCAAGTTTCCTCCATTGAAACAACTTTTGAAGAACCATTTTGATTAACGTTTACATCAAATGTAATATCATTACCATTTGGCATTGATAAACCTTTTATACCTTTTGAATTATTTCCGTTTATTTTATATCCAAAAACATAAGTTAAATATCTACCTAAATTATTATTATATGTTGCCTTTTGTCCTTCTGATTCTTGAGTTAATAATTCTAAAGAAAAATCACCAGATTTTGAAGATACTACTGTTGGCATATAATTTAAAAATCCATTAATAGTACTTACCATACTATATTTATTAGCATTTTCACTATTATATTCATAATTATATTTCTCAGTATCAAATGTTATACTGCCTAAATTTACTATATAATTTTCATCTGTATTTGTACTTTCTTGGATTTCAAATTTAGGACTTATTTTCATACCATTTGGAGCACCTAAAACATATAATGTTACTTTCGCATCAAATGATCCATAAGTATCTACTCCATTAAATGAATATATATGACTTGTTTCTCCTGGAGCACTATCTTTATCAAATGTTACATACTTTGAAACATCTTCTGGTAAAGTTACTTTAATATTTACTGTTCTTTCTTCATAATCATCATTACCATTTTTATCCATTATTTCATAATTAAAATTATAAGATAATTCATCAAAAGATCTAACTATTCTATTTTTTGAATTATTATCATTACCAGGAATATAACCTGTTACACTAGAATAATTTGCTGAATTTGAATAATCTAGTCCATCACTATTATCAAAATCAGAGATACCTGTTTCTATACTAGTTAAACTTATGTTTTTAATTGCAACCTTATTTTGAGCAACATCTGCACTAGCAAACCTCTTATATACAAAAAAACTAATTACAATTAAAATTAACACAAAAAATATTATTAATATTTTTTTATTTTTAGTCTTCATATGCTTCACCTATTCTTTAATAAAATTATATCAATATATGCACTTTTTTTCAATGAAAACGAAAAAAAATATCTATGTTTTTAGATATTTTTTATTCAAAATCATAACTCCAACTAATTTTTGTAATTTTTCCATATTTATAAGAAATATTTAATCTTGAAATATTAGATACAGTATCACCTACTAATGCATCTCTATTTATGTATACTACCTCTTTATCATTTCTTATACCTAAATAAATTGTATCTTTTATTTCTTCTTCATTTAATGCATCTACTGAGTAATTTCCATATAAATATGTTCCTTTTTTATTTTCAACTTTAAATTTCTTTATAGTTTTGATAATTTTATCATTTACCTTTATATTTCTACTTACTTTATATTTATTATTTGTTACCTCTACTTTAGTTAACATATAATCACTATAATTTTCTTTTAAAGTTAATTTTAAACCATTATATTCTAATATTTTATAACTATATTTATCTTTAGTTATTTTATCTTCTTTTACGGGAGTACCAAATTTCTTTTTTACTTCTTTTTCACTTGTTCCATATTTTACACCATCTATTACTAAATCAGACATTGAAAATATTTTATTATTATTTTTACTTACCATAACTGTATCAAATTCTCTGTAATTTCTTGAAGCAAGTAATAAGATTAATAATATTACAATTATTATAGATGTTATTTTTAGAATTAATTTATCTCTTTTTAACTCTTGTTCTATTGTTTTTTTAGTTTTCTTTTCATTCTTTTTCATATTTTCACCTACTTAGCCTTTTTCTTTAATATCATTAATAAAGATATTAATGCTACTAATATTGATATTATTAATCCATATTTTATTACTGTTTGTCCTGTTTGTATACTTACTATTAGTTCTGCACTTGAACTTGATTTTATCTCTATCTTTTCTGTTTTTCCTTTATTTACTATTATTGAATTTCCATATACATTTCCGCGTCCATCTACAAAGAATGTCGCTACATTTGGATTTTTATTTAATTCTTTTCCTGGTGCAGCTTTTGTTTCTACTATTCTATATTGTCCTTCTTCTAAATAATATACTGTTGCACTTCCATTTTTTGTTTCTATCTTTGTATTTGTTGTATTACTGTCTGCTTTATAATAAAATCCATTTTCTGTTTCTTCTTTTGTAACTGTCACATCATGATATTTTTTATTATCATCTAATTTTTGAAGTTTAAATTCTGCTCCATCTAATAGTTTATTATATTCATCATATTTATAGAACGTAAATGGAGTTGGTTTATTTACAAGTTCCTTATATGTATCTGCTATATAATCTTTGTTTGCTTCTATTGTTACCATTGTATATCTATCTTCTTCTTTTTTTGGAAGTGAATATCCTTTTGGTGCTTTTACTTCTTCTATTATATAACAATGTCCATATTCTAAATATTGTATTAATGCTTCACCTTGTTTTATTTCTACTTTTTCATTTTTTGTATTTTCTGTATTTTCAAATTCTGACCATGTTCCTAGATATTTAATATATGTTAGTTTTGTAATATCATTTACTGGTATATCACTACATTTTGCATCTTCTCTATCTGTACATGTTTTTATTGTATCTGTATCTTTCTCTGGTCTATTTTCATATACTCCATCTCTTATTGTTTTTAATTTTAATAATGTCTTTGGTTGATTCATTGCTGATAAATTTGCATCACATGTTGTTCCTTCATATACTTTAAATTCTGCACCTTCCAGTAACTCTCCATCATCAGAATATTTTCTTATTAATAATGATGTTGGTTTATTTGGAACATCTACTTCATCTACTTTTACTGTTGTACTTGTTACAGTAAATGATGTTTCAGCATTTACTCCTTCTGGTAATGTATAATTTTTTGGTGCCACTGTTTCAAGTAATACATAATTATAATCTGCTTCTAAATATCTAAGTACTAGTATTCCATTATATGGATGAAGTTCTGTTACATAACTTGCACCTTTTTTAACATCACTATCACTTATTTTTTTGTATACTTCAACACCAGATAATCCTGCTTCATCATTAGGATCTTCTTCATCATCAGCAATAACTGCACGTTTACTAAATTTAACAAGTGTTATACCATTCTTTTCCCTTTCTTCTTTTGTTGTATAATTTCCTGGATGACATTTTTCATTCTTTTTACATTTATATACTTCAAATGTAGTTGTTTCATCATTTATTAAATAATTATATTTAGAGTCTCTTTTTTCAAATCTAACTCTTGTTGGTTTATCTTTAATAATATTTGTTGTACTGTTATGAGTTGTATCACCACTTGTACATGGTATCTTATATTCAACACTCGTTGGTGTATTTGTAGTATTTTCTTTAACGTATACTGATCCTTCTGGAACGCTTATTTCTTCCATAGTATACTTTTTACCCCTGCATAAATTAGTTATTTTTATGTGTCCACCACAAGCATGAAGTTCAGTACCATTACTATCTGTTTGATCAGAACTTACATATCTATATTCACTATAACTGCTATCACTTGTGCAATCACCAACATCTCTTACTTTCTTAAGAGTTAAATACTTACCATTTTCATCTTTTAATTTAAATACAATCTTATCAAAATCATTTCTTTCTTTAGCATCAACAAAATCAACATTTTCATTGCTTTTATTTTTATCAGCCGCATCATAATATGAATAATAATCTTTTTTAGTAAATGTAATTTCTGTTGGTTTATTTTCTAATTGTTGTTTAGATATTTCATATTTACCATTTCCGCATGCACTAGCATTTGAATTAGAACAATTATTTATAGTGAATTTATAACTGCTTTCTTCTTTATATTCTGGGTAGTAATATCCTACACATTCACTATAATTTGATGATGCTTCACATGTATTGCTATTTTTTTCTTTAATACTGTATGTTCCAACAGGTAAATGATGTATTTTTATTTTTCTTGTATTATCTAGATGTAATCCTGTTACTTTGTCCCCACTAATACCATCTACATCATTTTCACTATATTCATAAATTCCATCTTTTAATATAAATGATACTAAATTATTATTACTATCATATACGTTAAATTCAAGTTTCATTAATTCTTCTGTTGTTAAATCTTTTAATGTTTTTTCCTTACCATTTATTATTATTTTAATATCTTCTTCATCGCCTGATGATACTGTTTTTGTAAATTCAAATTCTGTATCATAGTTAACAAATCTATTTGTATTATTTGCACTATCTTCCGATAAATCTTTAGTGCTAAATACTGTTGATGCATTTATTTTTTTATTAGCATTTTTTCCAAATGTATGATATTTTGATGGATTTGTTTCTGTTACTGTATATGTACCTTTTGAAACTCTACTTATACATACTTCACCATTTGTATCTGATAATAATGTAGAAGCTTCATTTTCATTTGATGTTAATCCTGCATATACATAACATGATTTTGTTACTCCATTTGCATCTGTTTGATTTTGTTTATCTGTTACTTTTACATATTTTTTATTAGATTCTTCTCCTATTGATACTTTAAATTTTGCATCTTTTGCTGGTGCTTTATTCTCAGTATCTTTATACCAGTTTAGTAATAATTTGTCATTTGTTACTGATGGCGTTACTTCTTCAGTAATAACTTTATTACATTCAGATACAAATTTTTTACCATCAATCTTACTTTCATCATATGTTCCATCTGTTGTTATGTCGCTTAATGATACTGGTAATTCAACTGATGGTAAAGAAACTGAATTAGATAATGCCTGATATCCATCTGGAGCAGTCGTTTCTCTTACATTTATTGAACTTGAATTTTTACCATTAAAGAAATATGCATAACCATCATCTTTTGTTGATGCTTGTTCTCCAACACTATTATATTGCTTATATCCTGGATTATTTTGATTTTCAAATATTGAACCAGATAATGTTTGCCTTTGATTTACATGATCAACCTTCTTAACTCTAGAGCAATAATATATTGGACTATCTTCCTTTGTGAATACAACTGCATTTGCTGGGCATTCTTTATCCACCATTTGAGTTGCTGCATCAGAAATTTTTGTAGCAATTTTATTATTATTCCAATATTTTAAACCAGTAGATGTAGATAATGTTTTATCAGGAGATGTTTCTTCTATTGTATAACCAGTATTCTTTTTTAAGTCTGAAAATGTTACAATACCAGTTGCATCTGTTGTAAGAGGTCCAAATTCTTCACCAGTAGTTGAATTTTTTAATTTGAAACTAATACCAGATAATGGTTTTTTATCACTTGCATCAACTTTTTTAACCTTTAAACAGTATTTTTTATTTTCATGATTTGTCATATTAACATATTTTATAAACCCATACAAATCAACATTCTCTGTTGCCTTAATTGTACCAGATTCCCCAGGAATTACAGTTACTTTTTTACATTTACTATCTATTGTCCAATCATTTGGATTTAAATATATTTCACTATTTGCTTCATAATTATCACTGTCAAATCCTAGTTCTTTAACATAATAATCTTTATTTTTTTCTAATCCCATGAATTGTACAACACCTGCTGATCCTGTAATATCAGTAGAACCTACTACTACACCATTAACAGTTCTATTATCAACCAAATTTTGACATTTATTATCACTATATAAGCCGAATTTTACTCCACCTAGTTTACCACTATATTTTTGAGTGATATCATTATCATCTTCATCAGAAAGCTTCTTATTTATTTGAATTGTTGCAACATTTATATCTTGATATCTAAATTTTAAAACTCCAAAAAGAGTTTGACCAAGACCTGTAGTAGCTGTTCCAGTCCATTCTGCTCCTGGATCTAACATAAATACAATTGAAAAAGTTATATACCCATTACTATCTGCCTCTGATACATTTGATATTTTCCAGTTAAATTGATATTTACCGCTAACTCCATTATAATTAGTAATATTTGAAGGAACAGCTATATGAACACAATTCACACCAAGCAATATTGTTTTATCATAGTCGTAACCAAATGCTGTTTTTGGATTAACTTCAATAACATCATCAATCCCTGACCCAGTTGGAACATGTGTGAATAAACTTTCATTTAATTCATTCCATGCTTGAGTTGCATTTATTTTTCTACTTGAATTATAAAATGTAGTTTCTGGAATTAAAGGATTTACGTATATTGTAGTTCCAACATTATTGTAATTACCATCCATTCCTGCATGAAGTTGAACCATACCCCAATTTCCTACTACAGGTGTTGTTGCAGGTGCACTATTAAGTGTTAATACATGTACCTGATCATGTTTATCCAATGTATAATTCTTTGCAGATACGTTTAATATGCTCAAAATTTTATTATTTGAATAATCAACTTCAACATTATTTACCAACATAGGGTTAATATTGAAAGTTATTGTGCCAGTTTTTTTATCATATGAATAATATTGTTCTTCTAATTTAACAGTTGAATCATTTAAATAAATATTTATATTTTTCTTGTTTTTTTGTGTTGCTAATGTAAATGTATCATTCTTACCATTTTTTAGAACAACTTTATTTTTACTGAATATATTTTTAGTATTTACATTTATTGATAATTTTTTTATTTCTTTATCAGATAATCTTGATAATAATTCCATTTGAATAGGAGTTTCTGCCCCTACATTATCATATTCTTTTTCAAAATATTCTTTTGGTATTTTTACTTCATTAGTTTTTTTATCATATATACAATCATCTATTATTTCACCATTAGTATTATTCATTGCAAAATCTACGTCTGTTACTGAATCTAATATTTTCTGGTTAATGTTATTTTTAAGTGTTGAAACATAATAATTCCCTTTTTTACTTAAAAATATATATTCTTGTGCAAACGATAAATAATCATCAAAATGATCTGGAAATACATTGTCAAAAGTATATTCATCATCATTTTTTTCCATTACTAAATATTTTACTCTTAATACTTTTGTGTTTTCGACTATTTTGTTAAGTTCTTCTTTTGTTAATTTATTATTTTGAACATTTATATTTCTATATATCAATATTCCTATTAATATTAAGGCAACAATTACAAATGCAATTATTATTTTTTTTATTTTATTTTTCATAATTATTCACCTTCTTCATTAAAATTCTTTGATTTTATTTCTTTTAAATAATAGTCTTCTAAAAAATCATCTACTGAACTATCTTTTTCAAGTAACTTTATTTGTATTTTTTTAATAGCTTTATCTTTATTTCCAGAAATTTGGTAATTATTTGCCCATTCTAACCATTCATCTTTGTCATTATATGTTCTATAAAATATGTTGTATTTTCTATATAAAGTATTAGATAATGTAACTTTCATTCCATAAACTTTCTCGTTTTCCTTTGTTACACTTGTCCATTCACTATCTTGATATAATTTATATATAATATCCCCTTTTAATTTAGATTTTATTTTAATTTCGATGTTTAAAATGTCAGATTTCCCATCGCCACTTATCACACCATTTTTTGACCATTTACTCCAACCATTTTTTGTATATGTTCTATAATAAACATTTGCTTGGTTGTTAGTATTTTTTACATGAATAAACAAACCTACACAAACTATAGCAAATATTACTCCTAATACAATAAATATTTTCTTTCTCATTATAGGCACCTCTATTTTCTATTCATATTGTACTAAAAATTAATGATTTTGTAAATGATATTGTAAGAAAATGAGTTTTATGGTATCATGAATTTAATGGAGGAAAAAATTATGTCTAAATTTTGTGTATATTGCGGAAATGAAATGGAAGATAATGATAATGCATGTGGTAACTGTGGTAAACTTGTTAGTGATGAAAAAGTTACTATAGTAAACAATGTTGTAACACCTGTTAATCAAAAAACTGAAGGTACTGCTATCGCAGGTTTTGTTGTGTCCTTAGTTTCAATGTTATGTTGTGGTGGAACTTCAACTATAGGTTTAATTTTATCAATTATTGGACTTATTTTATGTAATAAAAATAATACAAAAGGTAAAGGTTTTGCTATCGCAGGAATTGTAATTAGTTCTATACTTTTCATATTATTAATAGTACTTTACTTTGTTGGTACTTTAACATCTGTGATAGATACTTATAGTAGTATATGATTAAAACATATATGAAAAGGTTAGAAAAAGTTATATTAATGATAACTTTTTTTATTATAGGTATTATATTATTAATAAAATTATTAGAATTTATTAAATTTGATTGTATATATAGAAAGTTATTTAATATATATTGTCCAGGATGTGGAGTTACTAGAATGATAAAATCAATATTAAAATTCGATTTTTATCAAGCATTTAGATACAATCCATTATGTTTTATACTATTTATAATATCAATACCTTATTTTATATATAAAACTATTATTTATATTAAAACTGGTAATATTAAACTTCCATCTTTAAAATTATTAATTATTATTATAGTAATACTTTTTATTTATATGGTTTTAAGAAATATACCAAAATTCGACTATTTAATTCCAACAAAAATAAATTAAACTATTTATTTATAAAACTATTTATGATATCATTGTAGTAACGGAGGTGTTAAAAATGGCTAAGTTTTGTCCAAAATGTGGTACAGAAATAAAAGAAGGAGAAAATTTTTGCAGTAATTGTGGCAATGCAGAAAATAATTCTGAACAAGTAAATACTACTGTAACAAATGTTAAACCAGTGGGAAAATCAAAAATGGCTGCAGGTTTACTTGGAATATTCCTTGGTGGTTGGGGAATTCATAATTTTTATTTAGGTTATACTGGTAAAGGTATTGCTCAAATATTTGTAACTCTATTCACTTGTGGATTTGGTGCTATTTGGGGACTTATTGAAGGTATTATGATTCTTACTGGAAGTATTAATACTGATGCTGAAGGTAATCCATTAGTAGAATAAAAATTGGTTAATCCAATTTTTTTATTTTATAAAAAAAGGGTACACATAATTGTGTATCCTTTTAAAATTCATCATCAGATGATTTGTATAAATTATCTTCTTTTTCTTTTATATCTTTTTTAAGTCTATTTACTTCTTCTTGTTTAAGAAGCATTTTTAATTTATCTGAATTATTTGTTTCTAGACTTTCTTCTAAAGCATCATATAATTCATCTTTTGTTACTACATCATCATATAAATCATATTTATCTTTATAATCTGCTTCAATAATAGAATCTTCATCTATTATTTTTTTAGGTTCACTTAATTGTTTTGGTACTTCAGCACTTAATTTACTATCTTGATATAAATTTCCATTAGGATAAATAGTATCATCATCTGTACCATTTCTAGAACCAATATTAATTTCAGGTTTAAATTCTATTTTAGTTCCTTCTGACATTCTTTGAATATCTTCTTTTTGTTTATTCTTTCTTTTAATTAATATTATAAGCATTATTATAATCGCTAATAATAGTAATAAAAGTGATAATAATGCAAAGAATTGTCCTAAAGTTAATCCTAAAATTTTCTTACTTTTCTTTTCAACATCTATTTGGTAACTTTTTGTAAAACCATTTTCATCTGTAACTCTAACCATTACAACATTGTTACCTTCTTTTAAATCTTTATTACCTGTTATTTCTACTTTTGCATTTGGATTTTTAGTAATTGCTTCTACATCTAGGGAATCAGTATTTCCATCAACAGTTAATTTATAATTTAAATTATCTGGATCAAAATTATCATCTAACTTTTTACCATCAATTTTTATACCTGATAAATCATTATTACTTTTAAGTGGACTTCTTTTTACATTTAAAGTATAAATTCTTACGCTTCCATCTTCTGCGATTACTTTAATTGTTATAGGGGCAGTTTCTCCTACTTTTAAATCTTTATTACCAATTACCTCTACTTTAGCTTTATCTGATGCTTTATAAGTTAAATCAAGTTTATTACTTTCATATGGTACTGTAACTTCATAATTGCTCATATTTTTATCAAATTTAGGACTTATTTCACCATTACCTATTACTAAACTTTCTAGATAATTTTCATTTGATTTTTTTTGTTCTTCTTTTGTACCAGAATTAGAACTTGCACTTGTACTTGCTTTCTTTTTAGTTACATTTACTGTATATGTATTTTTATTACCATTTTCTGCAGTTACTATAACTGTAATATAATTCATACCTGTTTTTAGGTTACTATTACCACTTATTGTAACCTTAGCCTTACTACTTGATGCAATTGCTTGTACTGTTAAGTTATCAACATTACTTGGTACTGTTATAGAATAAGAGAACTTATTTTTATTAAATGCTGGGCTTAATGTATAACCACCTACATTTAATTTACTTAATGTTGCATCTGAGTCAAGAACAGGCTCATTTTTCTTTTCTTCCTCTCTTGTTACAGTAATTTTATATGTTTTTTTACTTCCATCTTCTGCGGTTACTTCTACTGTTACCACATTGTTTCCTACTTTTAAATCTGTATTACCTACTATTTTAACGCTTGATTTTTCATTATTTGTTATTGCTTTAACATCTATTTTAGTCGCATTATTTGGTACCTTTAAAGTATAATCTAAATTATCTTTATTAAATACTGGACTTAATGTATAACCTGGAACTGATAAATCTTTTAGGGAGTTATCATTTGATTTTTGAATTGCAGACTGTCTTGTTACAGTTATTGTATATGTTCTTTTATTTCCATTTTCTGCAGTTACTACTACTGAAATATTATTAGCGCCTACACTTAAACTTTTATTTCCTGTTCCAGTAAGAATTGCTTTAGCACTTTCTTTTGTAGCATTTAATGTTACACTTGAAACATTATTTGGAACTGTTAAACTATAACTAGTTGTATTTTTATTAAATGCTGGACTAATTGTATATCCTGTAATACTTAAAGCAGATAAATAATTATTAGAATCTTTAATAACAGGAGTTCCTATTGTTATTGTTTTTGAAACTGGTGTTACTGATAATTTATTATTATTACAGTCATTTAATAATACATTTGCCAAAGATAAAGTTGTTGAACCAGTTTTTAATGTTTTAAATTTTAATGTAATTATATCTGTTGCTGAACTAAATCCATTTGATAAGGTAAAATCAATACCTGCAAATTTATAATTATTATTTTTATTTACAGATACAGCGTATGGAGAACTCATACCAGTTGCGGATATAAATTCTAAATAATCACTATCAAATGATATGTTTCCTCCTACACCACATATACCAATATTACTTGAATCAACATTAACATTGTTAACATTTACTTTAGCAGTTATTTCATCACCAATATTAGCATTATTATTTACTGTATAACCAATACTAGCAGATCCTACTGTACTTGCAGCATTTGCTTTAATATATATTGCAAATATAGATGCTACTACTATTAAAATTATAATAAGTTTATTTGTTATCTTTCCATTATTCTTCATTATGTACCTCCTACTAATTCTTCAAATAATATTGTAATGCACTTATCGCATCGCTTATATCTATTTCACTATCTTCTACCATATCACCAGCAACAAAATATGCTCCTGTTAATGCTTTAGAACTATTTTCACCATTTAAATAATGACCTAGTATACCAATTGAATCACTGATATCTATTACTCCATCACCATTAACATCGCCTTTTATTACAATGGTTTTTCTATCTTTTTCTTCTCCATTAATCATTAACTTAACTATATATCCTGTCGCAACTATATCACTATCTGATATAACACTTGTTTCATCACTATTTACTATTTCTAAATATTCATTAGGGTTATCTAATTGATCTTTTAATTCAAGTGCTGTTGTATTTACTTTTACTGTTTTTATATAACCATTTGCTATTGTATGACCATATTTAACAGATGTTATTACTTCTGATATATTTGCTTTTTTCACAAATGTTACTTTATATGTTAAGAATGTTCCATCTTCTGCTGTTACTAATATTACAACTTCTGTATTACCTACTTCTAGTGGTGAAATTGTATATGTATGTGGTGATGTATATGTTATTCCATTTATTTTCATATTAGATTTATTATCTTCAAGTACACTTGTTAAATCAACTTTATTTACATCACTATCTATATTTACTATATAAGAATATTTTGTTTTATTAAAACTTAATTCTCCAGAACTTACTCTTAAATCACTTAAGTATGCATTACTTGATGCTTGTTTTGAATATGTTATTTTATAGTTTTTAACTGTTTTACCATCTTCTGCAGTTACTTGAACTGTAATTGCACCATTACCATTATTTTTTGGAATATCAACAACATTACTACTTTGTTTATTACCATTTACTAAATATGTAAGTGTTGATGTATCAATATTTGGTGTTGCATTTATTGTTAATTTTTCTAAACTATATGGTATTTCTCCAATACTATATTCTGTTTCATTCATATTAAATTCTTTATCTAGAGTTTGTCCATTTACTGATAAACTACTAAGGTTAGCATCACTACTTAATTCTTTACCAAGTCTATGAATAATTACACTATATGTTTTTGTATTTCCATTTTGTGCGACAACTATAATTTCAAGTGTTGTATCACCTTCTTTTAAGTTATCAACTGTAATTGTTTTAGGTGTAAAGAAATTTTCTGAAAGAACTTTAATACTTGCATTTTTATCTTCTGTTTCTATATCAAAACTTATTTTATCAACATTATTTTCTACATTTATATTATATAAGAATGTAGTTTTATTAAAATCTATTTTACCTAATGATGACGTTAATTTACTTAAGTAAGCATTATCAGATTTTACTATATTGTATGTTATTGTATATAATTTTTTACTTATTCCATCTGCTGCGGTTACTTCTACTGTTATTATATTTTCACCAAGAAGTGTTGGTATATCTACTATATTACTATCAAAGGAAGTTGTTCCTACATAATATTTTATAGTTGAATCTGAATTTGTTGGAGTAGCATTTATTTTTAATTTAGTTGTTCCATAAGGAATATCTCCAATACTATAATCTAGTGTTGTTGATGTAAATGTTTTATCTAAATTATATCCACTTACACTTAAATCATGAAGTGTTGCATCATTACTTAATGCTTTTACAACATTAAATACATATACATCCATGCTTCCATCTTCCGCAATTGTTGTAAGTCTTACTACTTTATCATCTTTTGAATATGTACCATTACCTGTTACTGTTGTAGTAGGAACAGTTGGCACGCCTTCTATAGTAAATTCTGTACTTCCGTATGGAATTGTAAGTGTATATTCTCTTTTATCTTTTGATAAAGATGGAGATAACACTGCGTTTGTTAAATTAACTTTTGATAAAGTTGTATCACTTGATTTTGGTCTATTTACTTTTATTGTATATATTTTTATAGTTTTTCCATCTTCTGCAGTTACTGTTACTTTATAAATATTATCTACTGTTGTTGATAATTCTATATTATCTTGTTTTGAAATAGATGCATTTTTATCTTCTGCAACCGCAGTTACTTCTTCTTTTGTAAGAATACTTTTTTCTTCTTCAACTGTTGTTTCATAATATAAAGTATCTTTATCAAAATCTGGTGTTAATGTATAACCCATTACTGATAATAAACTAAGGTTTGCATTATCGTTTTTTATTCTATTTACATGTAACTTATATGTTTTTTCTTCTCCATTTTGAGCTGTTACTGTAAGTACAATTTCATTATCCCCTGTTTTTAAAGATATTTCTCCATCACCTTTTACGCTAGAATCAACATCTTTTAATATTGCTTCTACATTTATTTTTGTCTTACTATAATTTACATCACCTAAATCATATTCAAGTGTATCAGAACTAAAGTTTTCTATTTCTTTTCCATCAACTTTTATCATTGATAAATCATTTATATTCTTCTTAGCTCTAATTACATTTATATTATAATCAAGTATTGAACCTGATTCACTTTCTACTCTAATAACTATGTTATTATCTCCTACATTTAGTGAATGAATACCTGTTCCTGAAATAATAGTTGCTCTACTATCTGTTAGGGTTGCGGATACATCTATTGATGATATATTTCCATCAACATTTACTGTATAACTTGTTATATTTGAATTAAATTCTGGTGTTAATGTTCCTTCACTAACAGTTATATCTGATAATGTATTTATACTTGATTTAGTTCTCTTTATATTTAATATATATGTATTTGACTTAGTCTCATCTTCACTTACGACAGTTACTTCTATTTGTTTTTCACTTGTTGAAATATTATAGTGTCCTTCTCCTGATGTTACTTTTGAATTTGGTTCTAATTTAGTAGCAGTTACATTAAATTCTGTTACATCAACAGGTACTGTTACTTCATATTCAAATACATTTGATGAGAAACTTGGTAAGAAACTACCATTAGTTACTGTTAAATTTGATAAAAGTGCAACATCTGATTTTTCTCTTGTTACTATTAATGTATATGCTCTTACGCTTCCATCTTCTGCTGTTACCAATATATTTATCTCATTATCACTTGTTGTTACAAGTTCTGTATCATTGAATATATATTCTGCTTTTTTATCTGTTTCTACTTTTGGATCATTTACTGTAACTATTAAATTTGTTTTATCTGCTTTTGTCACATCATTTGGTACAGTAACTTTATAATTTAATCCATCTTTAACTGCTGGAACACCCGCAAGAGTTATACCCTGAATACCTGTATCATCATTTAATTTTCTTTTAACAGTAATTTTATATATTTCACTTACACTAGTATCATGTGCTTTTACTGTTAATGTAATTGTATTTGATCCAGTACTTAAATTTATAAGTCCATTACCTAATACAGTTGCAAGTTCATCTTCAGCAATTCCTTCTACTTTTAGAGCAGTTGTATTATAATCAACTTCTCCTAAATCATATATTGTTTTACTTTTATTAAATCCTGTTATAGTCTTATCATTAATTTTTAAGTCTTTTAAATTTGCATTTACTCTTTTACTTCTTTCAATAAATAAAGTATATGTTTTTAAATCTCCATTTTCTGCGGTTACAATTATATCTATTTGATTACTTCCAAAGTTCAAATTAAATTTATTACTTAAATCTGTTGTTATAGTTGCTTTTCCTGTATCTTCTACAACTGCACTTACACTTACACTATCAGTTGCACCTGGTACTGTTAAATTATAAATTAATTTGTCTTTGTTAAAACCTGATACGCTTACATTATCTACTTTTATATCACTTAAATTATTATTTGATGATTTTTCTCTTTCAACTGTAACTGTATATTCATTTTGTGTTCCATCTTCTGCGGTTACTGTTAAAGTTATATCTTTTATTCTTTCTGTTGATGACATAGTAAATTCTGTACCATTTGCAGGTGTAATAACACTTTCACTATTTATTTCAGAAGATAAAGAGAACTTAGTTGTATCACTTGGTACACCAATTTTACATTTATTATCAGTTAATAAACAATATCTTGATGAATCTGTTCCAATTGTAAGTGTTACCTTTTTTATACTTGTATCATTAGATTTTGTTCTTGTTACTTTTATAGTATATATTTTTTCATTTCCATTTTCTGCAGTTACTTTAAATGTATATATATTATCATTTTTAGTTGTTAAACTAATTGCTGGACTTTTTTCTATACTAGCGTCTTCACTTACAGTAATATCTACATCACTAGGTGTTAATGTTGTCTTATTATTTGGAAGTGTTACGCTATATGTCCCATCAGCATTTAATGTTGGTGTTACTCCTGATACATTTATACTTTTTACTTTATTATCACTATTCTTTTCTCTTCTTACATTAATAATATAATTTTTTACTACTGATGTATCATGTGCTGTTACTGTAATAATTATTTTGTTATCACCAGTTTTTAATTTTATATTTCCTGTACCTGATACTTTAGCTAAAGTATCTTCCGCTATTGCAGATATATTTAATTCAGTTTTATTAAAAGGTACATCATCTAAAGTATATTCTGTTTTATCTTTATTAAAATCAGTAATTGTTTCATTATCTACTTTTAATTCTTTTAAATTTGCATTTATTCTTTTACTTTTTTCTATATATAAAGTATATGTTTTTAGTTCATCATTTTCTGCTTTTACTACAATTTCTATTTTATTACTTCCAAAGTCTAAACTAAATTTATTACTTAAATCTGTTGTTATTACTGCTTTCCCTGTATCTTCTACTGTAGCAGATACAAGTACACTACTTGTAGTTCCTGGAACTGTTATATTATAAGTTAATTTATCTTTGTTGAAATCAGATAAACTTACATTATCTACTTTTATATCGCTTAAATTATTATTTGATGATTTTTGTCTTTCAACTGTAACTGTATATTCTTTTTTAGTATCATCTTCTGCAGTTACTGTTAAAGTTATATCTTTTATTCTTTCTGTTGGTGTCATAGTAAATTCTGTACCATTTACAGGCGAGATAGTACTTTCACTATTTATTTCTGATGTTAAAGAGAATTTTGTTGTATCACTAGGTACATTAATTTTACATTTATCATTTTCCATTAAGCAATATCTTGATGAATCACTTCCTATTGTTAATGTTACTTTACTTAGTGTTGTATCATTAGATTTTGTTCTTGTTACTTTTATAGTATACGTTTTTTCATCACCATTTTCAGCAGTTACTTTAAATGTATATATGTTATCATTTTTTGTTGATAAATTTATTGCTGGACTTTTTTCTATACTAGCATCATCACTTATTGTAACATCTACATCATTAGGTGTTAACGTTGTCTTATTATTTGGAAGTGTTACACTATATGTTCCATCATCATTTAATATTGGTGTTACTCCTGATACTTTTATACTTTTTACTAAATTATCACTATTTTTTTCTCTTTCAATATTTAATTTATATGTATTTTTAGTTGTACCATTATGCGCTGTTACTTCTATTACTATTTGATTATCACCAGTTTTTAGTTCTATATCTCCTAAACCTTTTACTGTTGATAACTCATTTGTTTTAGTTGCATCTACATTGATTTTATTTTTACTAAATGGAACTTTATCTAAAGTATATTCAAATGTATTTTTATTAAAATTGTCTATACTTACGCCATCTACTTTTATATCATCTAATAAAGCAATGTCATATTTCTTTCTTTCAACATTTATTGTATATGTTACTGTATTTCCGCTTTCTGCTTTTACTACTACTTCCACTTGATTATTTCCAAAGTTAAGATTTGTATTTCCTGTAATACTTTCTACTTTAGCATACTTTGATAGAGGTGTTGCATTAACATTTATACTTGTTACACTTCCATCTACAGTTACATTATAATTTCTTGTTTCTTTATTGAACACCGGAACAAGTTCTCCAGGATTTACTATTAAACTAGATAAATTTGCATCTGTTGATTTTGCTCTTACTAAGTTTAAAGTATAGTTTTGAATACTTCCATCTTCTGCAGTTACTACAATTGTTACATTACTTGTATTAGTTGTAAATGTTTTAGATGCAGTATTTAACGAGCTAGTAAGTGTTTCAGAACCATTTGCATCTATTATTCCAACCATTGCTTTATCTGTATCATTAACAATTGCTTTTACATCTATAGAACTTACATCTTCTGTATAATTATAGTTATAATCTCCAAAGAACGTACTTGTAAATGCTGGTGATAAACTAGCACTTGGTGTTGATTTAACTTCTAAGCTTTTTAATTTGTTATCATTTGATAATCTTCTAACATGTAATTTATATGTTTTTTCATCTCCATTTTCTGCTTGAACAACTATATTTAATGTATTATCTCCAATATTTAAATTAACTGTTCCTGTTCCACTTTTTATTTGTGCTTTATCTGTATCTTCTACTACTGCTCCTACTAATAAACTTGTTGTTTCATTAGATACATTTGGTAAAGTATATTCTAAAGTATTTTTATTAAAATTAGTTACTGTTTTATTATTTACTGTTAAATTACTTAAATTATTATTACTTGATGGAGAAGTTCTAGTAACTGTGATTGTATATGTTTTGCTTGTACATGTATTTCCTGGAACACTTGCATATTTAGAATCACAATTTTCTGCATTTACTACAATATTATGTGTATTTGTTGTTGTTCCATAATTTGTAAAATCAAATGTTCCTGTTCCACTTGTTATAACTGCATTTGAATCATTTGTTAAAGCAGTTACTTCTGATGATTTAGTCTTATATGGAACAGTTGCTGTATATGATGTTTTAGCGCTACTAAATGTTCCAATATTTACACCATTTGTTAATGTTAAACTTTTTAGTGTCGCATCATTATTTAATCTATATACTGTTAATCTATATATTTCTTGTGTACCATCTTGTGATTGAACAACTAAATTAAAATTATTTTCTCCGACATTTAAACTTTTTGTTCCAAGACCACCAGGTAATACTTTTCCAGATGTATCAGATGCTGTTGCAGATATATCAACACTTGTTATATTATTTGGTACTGTTGTTTGATAATCTCTTACTGTTTCTGAATCTGGTACAAATGTAGGATTTAATGGATACTCTTGTGTACCATTTTTTACTGATAATGATTTTAATAATGTATTTGCGGACATTTTTCCGAAAACATTTAAGTTTATTCCTTCTGTAATAACTGGTCTTTCTGTACCATTGTCATATTTTGTTAATTTTGTACGAGAATTATCATATTCAAATGTTATTACAGAACCTGCTTTTGCAGTATCTTTTATTTTAAAATATACACTTGCGATTACACCTTCCGTTGTAAGTGCTTTTGTTTTTGCAGTATCTTCCGCCAAGACACTAATCATACTATAACTTGGTGCATCGTTAGCAGATACTGTCCAATTCGTTTTCTTTTTATTGTCTGGCGACTTTCCAACTGCAGGCCATATACCTCCTTGATAAGTTGTTGACATATCAGCCTCTAAATATAATGAACCTTCATCATACATGGGCTCAACTAAATTACTATCATATTTTATAGCCATCTGCATCATCATATCTGGGTCTGTACCTGGTATATAGTAAATTGAAAGTTGAATTACTTTTCCAGGTTCTACATCGGCATTATTTATAAGCTCATCACCTGTTCCAGATCCTTCCCAATCATTATCAAATGCATTCCAATCATATGCTTTTAATAAAAACTTGTGTTCACCATCTGCATGTACGCTAATTATGTTTAATGAAAATGATGAGATAAAGACCGAAAATATAAGTATTAAGCTTAGTATTTTATAAAAAAACTTTCTCATTTACTACCTCCTAAGGATAGACTCCTATTATTAATATTAATTATATCAAATTTAAAGTAATTTGTGAATAAAAATCCTTAATTTATAAGAAAAAAAAGAGTTTTTTTATAACTCTTTAGTTGTTTAAATTTTTCTATTTTTTTTACTTTGTTCGCTTGTTTTACAAAATTAACTATGAGATAATATATTTGGAATATTTAGTTGTTTGAGTGTCTACCGAATCTCTTACAGAGAGGAGGTTTGATAAAAATGAAAAAAAGAAACTTTGTAATCAAAGTTCTTAGATATATTTCTATCATTTTACTACTCTTAATCATTATGATTATTGTAATAAAAAAATGACACTTAATTTCATAAGAAATTAAATGTCTTACACAATCAATGGGTAGACATTCAACATACAAAACTGAACGTTCCCTTTTTTATTTTATGAAGTTTCCTTCATCTGTATTCATAATATCATATTTTTTATATTTTTGCAAGGTATCAAAAAAGCGGAATGATTTCTCATTCTGCTTTTTAATTTAAAGTATCTATTCTCATTAAGATATAATCTGCAATTCTAGAGTTATCAGATACATCTATTAATCCATCATTATTAAGATCTGCTGCATATTTAGTATAATCTGTTAATTCTGTTCTTAACAATATATGATCTTTTAATTTTGATTTATCTGTAACATCTATTAGCCCATCTCCGTTTATATCACCCTTTAGTACAATATATAATTCATCATATACTTTACCATTTATAATAAGTTTAATTACTTGTCCAGTTTTTATAACTTCATCTAAGTTAGTTATTTCTGTTAAATCTGAATTATAAACTTTTAATGTACTACTTTCATTATCTACATTAGATAATAAATCTTTAATAGTATCATTTTCATCCATACCAGTTATATATTCATAATCAACCCTAGCAATATTATAAACAGAACTTGTAATTTTACTTGATAATACTTCGACAGTTACTTCTTTTCTCATTGCTGGATTTTTTTCAGTACTTACAATTATTTTTGTAAATCCTTTAGTAAGTGCTTTAATATTACCATCTTCATCAACTTCTATTATATCTTTATCTAATACTTCATATAAAACTTTAGTATTAACACTAATTGGAAGAACTTTAACATTAATTTTATCTGTTTCTCCTTCTACCATTACAATATTCGTCTTATCAATTTCTAAATCAGTTACTTCTTCTTCTCTTACTACATTTAATGTAATAACTCTAGTACTATTATCTTCAGCAGTTAATGTATAAGTAATAGTTTTTTCACTTTCGTTCATCGTAATTACTTTTTCACCACTAATTGTAGTTCTAGAATCTTCAGGAATAATACTCATATTTATAATTGATATATTAGAACCAACATTTAATGTATAAGTATTTTCATTATTATTATATTCCTTATCAAGAGTTCCAGTATCTGGTTCAAATTTTGTAAGATTTAAATTAGAAGATAATGCTTTATTTACAGTTATAACATATGTATTTATACTTCCATCTTCTGCGGTTACTGTAATAGTTATAGTGTTTTCACCCTTATTTAATAGATAATTTCCTATTCCTGTTACTAAAGAATCAGGATTTGCAGTAGCATTTACAGTTATATTATCAGTATTTTCATCTACATCAACAACATAATTATTAATATCAGGATTAAACTCTGGAGTTAATGATCCTTTATCAGTTGTTAATGATATTAGTTTATTATCATTATTATATTCTCTTAAAATATTTAATGTATAAACCCTTTCTATACCACTATTTACAACCTTTAATAATATCTTGTTCTTTCCTTTAACAAGTGAATGTATTCCATCACCTGTTAATGTACTTTTTTCATCTTCAACAGTTGCGCTTACATTTATAGAATCTACATTTTCACCTACTGTTACATCATAACTAAGAGTAGTTTTATCAAATTCTGGAGTAAGTTTTCCATCTGATAATGTTATATTTTTAAGATAATTATTTACTTCATTTTGTCTATTTACATTTAATACATAAGTATTAGTTTTACCTGATTTACCAGTTACTTTTATTTGTACTTTATTTTCTCCTAATACAAAATTTTCATTACCTATTATTTCATAACTTGAATTTAGATCTTCAAGAGTTACATTTAATGATAAACTTTGTTTTTCATTTGGAATATTAATACTATATTCTAATGTATCAGGATCAAATTCTGGAGTAAGTTCTCCTTCTTTAACTATTAAATCTTTAATTCTAACACTCTCATTATATTCTCTTGTAACTTCTATTACATAAGTATTTGTATTACCATTTGCACTTGTTACTACTATATTAAATGTATTTAAACCATAATCAAGATTCTTTATTCCAGTACCATCTACTGTACTTGATGAATTTTCTGGTGTTGCATATATTTCAACGCTTGATTCTTTATCTGGCACTGTTAATTTATATGAATTTGTATTCTTATCAAATTCTGGTGATATAACATTTTTTTTAACACCTAAATCACTTAAGTATGCATTTGAAGAATTTGTTTTTACTATTTTTACAGCATATTTCATTACATATCCTGTTTCACTTGTTACTGTTACTATTACATTTGTTTCTTTATCAGTTAAATAATGAATTCCTAAACCACTTACTATAGATGATTCATATTCTTTTTCACCAGATAAAATTATGCTATTGATACTATCATCTACATCTATTTCATATACTCCTGAATTATCTTTATCGAACTCTGGAGTAAGTTCTCCAACATTACTTGTTAAAGTAAGCAATCTAGCAATTGGTTTTACTTCTTTATTAACTGTTATTTTATAGTCTTTTTTAGTTACTTTATCAGGCGCTGTTACTCTTACTATTACTGTACTAACGCTTTCATTTAAGTTTTCATTACCTATTATTTCATAAGTAGCATCCTTATCAATAGTTGTTACTAAAAGTGGAGTTAATTTTTTTACATTTGATGGAATAACCATATTGTATTCATATATATTTTTATTAAATACTGGTGTTACTACTCCTTCTTCAAACATAAGATTTTTAAGTCTTGCTTCACTGCTTCCAAGTTTGTTAACAATTATTTTATAAGTTCTTATTTTCTTATCTTTACTTGTTACTGTAACAAATATTTCAGTTCTGTTACTAGAAAGTTCATGTCTTCCAAATCCGTTTACAGTAGCTTCATTACTTTCTCTTACACCACTTACTGTTATAACACTTGCACTATTTGGAACAGTTACATTATATGTATTTGTTTCTTTATTAAATACTGGATCAAGTTCACCAGGATCTACTGATAAATCTGTTAAGTAATTGCTGTAATTTTCTTTTGCTTGTTTAGTTATAGTTAATATGTAATCTCTTACTTTTTTACTAGTAGATGTTACTCTTACTGTTATAGTATTTTCTCCTTCTACCAAGTTTTCATTACCTATTATTTGAACAGTTGCTTCTTTATCCATAGTTTCATAATCAATTGTTACATGATCATATTCATTTGGTATAACACTTGTATAATCCATCTTATCTTTATTAAATGTTGGGGATAATACACCTTCTGAAATACTTAATCTACTTAAGTAGTTATTATCACTTGCTTCTCTTGTTACTATTAATGTATATGTTTTTTTATTATTATCTTTTGTAGTAACTGTAAGAGTTATTGTGTTTTCTCCTGGTAATAAATCATATGTATTGTTTCCATCTACTGTACTTTCTTTTGAAGAAGCTATTCCCTTTACATTTATATCTTTAACACTATTTGGAAGAGTAAGTGTATATTCAGTTATATTTTTATTAAATGTAGGAGATACTTCACCTCTATTTGTTTCAATAGATTTTAATGTATCATCATATTTTCTATAAATGTTTAATTTATAAGTTCTTTCATTACCTGATTCACTTGCGACAGTGATATTTATAATATTTTCTCCTTCTACTAATGAATATGTTCCATCACCTTTTACTGTGGATTTTATATTTTCTTTAATATACTCAATTAATGCAAATTCAGTACTGTTTTCCACAGTTAAATTATATTCTAAAGTATTTTTATTAAAGTTTTCCACATTATTACCATTTACTTTTATCATTGATAAGTTATTATTTGTGCTTAGTCCTTTAATTACTTTTACTGTGTATAACTTAGTAGTATTTCCATCTTCACTAGTTACTTTTATTTTTATTATATTTTCTCCTGAGGATAAGTTCTTATTACCTATTACTTCATAACTTGAATTAGGGTCTTCTAGTGTTATATCCATATCAAGGGATGTAACATCTTCATTTACATTTACGGTGTAATCATAAGTTTTCTTATCAAATTCTTTATCTAACTCACCATTTTTTACAACTAATGATTTTATATATGAAATACTTGATTTAACTCTTATGATATCCACAGTATAAGTTTTTTCTTCTCCTGATTCACTTGTTACTGTTACTACTATTTTGTCTTTACCATCTATAGATACTAGTCCTGTTCCTGTTACTGTACTAGATTCATCTTCTGCTTTAGCAGTTACTGTTACTTCTTTTAAGTATCTTGGTAATTCCACAGTATAATTTTCTGTATCTTTATCAAATTCTGGATTTAATGCATAGCTTCTATTTTCATCACTAATTACAAGTGATTCAAGTGTATTTCTTGTATTTGATTTTCTAGTTACATTTATTATGTAATCTTTTTTATTTCCACTTTCGCTTGTTACTGTGATTGTTATCTTGTTTGTTCCAACATCTAAATTATGTTCTCCAAATCCAATTACTGTACTTGAATCTGATTCTGCTTTTCCTGTTACTCTAATAGAATCTGTGTAATTTTCTACTTTTACATTATATTCTAAAGTATCAGGATTAAATTCTGGTACAAGTTCACCATTATCTATTATAAGTTCTGCTAAATTAGCATTATCATCTTTTTCTTTAGTAAATGTTACTGTGTATATTTTTGATGTTCCATCTTCTGCGGTTACTACTAAATTTACTATTAATTCATTTCCTGTAATATTATATACTCCATTACCTGTAATTGTTGATGTAGTATCTTCTCTAATACCTATTATTTGAACGCTATTAACATTCTTTGGCACAGTCATATTATATATATAGTCTTCTTTATTAAATGTAAATGTTTTTTCTGGGAATGTTACTATATCACTTAAATATGCATTACTAGATAATTTCTTTGTTACAGTAATTGTATATGTTAGACTTGTTGTTTTATCTGCAGATAAAGTCTTTATTAATACTGTATTATTTCCAGGTTTTAGATTTTTATTTCCTATAATTGTATAAGTAGAATCTTCCGCAAGCATTATAACACTTTCTTTTATAGCATTTATGCTTCTATCTACTTCAAGTGTATATTCAAATTTATCTCTATCAAATTTTGGAGATAATTCACCATGATTAAATGATAAACTCTTAATTCTTGCTTCATCATCACCTAATCTATATACAAGTAATTGATAGTTTCTAGTTATACCTTGATAATTTGTTACTCTAATTACAAATGTTGTATCCTTACTTGTTATATCAAGATTTATAGATGGATCTTTTTGTGTAACATCTATATCTGTCATAGCACTTTCACCAAGTTTATATATTGATACTGTTGTATATCTTGGATCATCTGCTTTTAAATGGAGTGTTATATTTGTTGTATCTTTAGGTACATCTACTTCATAATTTAAATTTTTCTTAGTAAATTCAGGTTCTAATTCAAAGTTATCTACAGCCATATAGCTTAAATAATTACTTGCATCTGGCATTTTATCCCTTGTTACCTTAATTATGTAATCTTTTGCATCACCATTTTCTGCAGTTACTCTAACTATTACGTCTTTACTTATTCCAACTTCAAAATCAGAATTATTAATTATTTCAGCGCTTGCATTTGGATCACTTAATGTATAACCAATTGTTGCACTTGTAAATTCATATGGAATTGTTACTTCATAATTTAATGTATCTTTATCAAATACTGGTGAAATAATTCCTTCTTCTACTTTTAAACTTAATAAATTATTATCGTTATTTTTTTCTCTTGTTATATTAAGTACATAAGTTTTACTTGCTTCATCTTTATATGAAACCGTAATATTTACAGTATTTTCTCCAGTATTTAATGCATGTGCACCAAGACCAGTTATATTACAATCAGGTTCTATTAAAGTACCTTCTATAAATACATCTTCTGTTTCATATGGAACAGTTACATTATATTCTAAAGTGCTTGATTCAAATTCTGGAGTAAGATTAAATTCATCATTTGTCATTAAGTCTTTTACTATTAAATCTTTTAAACCAAGTTCATATTCTCTATTAATATTTAAAGTATAATTATTAATTATTCCACTTTCACTTGTTACTACAATTGTTACTTTATTAGTTCCATATTTAAGTGCATAAGTACCTATTCCTGTTACTGTTTCCATAATATTTTTCTTAGTTACATCTACATTAACTATATTTATATTAGATGGAATATTAACATTATATTCATTTTTTTCTGGATCAAATTTAGGTTCTAGGTTATATTCAGTTTCTGTATCATTTTCTTTTGATGAAACTTTAATATTATTAAGTTTATTTTCATCACTAGCAGCTTTAAATGCATGGATTTTATATGTTTTACCTCTTGTTTTATCTTGAGATAATACTACTACTCTAATAATGTTTTCACCTGTTACTAAATTATCATTTCCTGAAATAACAACACTTGAATTAGGATCTTCTTTTGTATATTTTACATCTAATGAATTTACATCACTGTCAACACTTACATAATAATCAAGAGTAGTTTTACTAAAGTTTGGAGTCATAGTGTGACCTATAACTTTTAAATCACTTAAGTTAACATTATCACTTGAACTTCTAACAACATTTATTGTATATGTTCTTTTTCCTCCTATTATAGGAACAACAGTAATTTTAATTTCATTATCACCTAATTTTAAGTTATATTCACCATTACCTTCAACGCTTGCATGTTCAGAATCAAATGCTGTACCTTCCACTTTTATTTTACTTATCTCGCTATCTACTTCTAGTACATAATCAAATTTATATTTATTAAATGTTTGAAGTAAATCACTTTCATTACCTGTTGAAATAGTTAATGCTGATAAAAGGTTACTATATACTTCATTTCTATAAGCATGAATTACATAGGATTTTTCATTACATCCTTTTCTTGTTTTTACTGAACTAAAACAACTTTCTGATTTACTTGTTACTATTATGTTATTATTTCCATAATTAAGTACAGTTGCTCCTGACTTTTTAACTCTTTGGCCATCAAATTTCTTAGTATATTCTAGTTCATATTTACCTGTTGTAAGTCCTGTAAATTCAACATTATATTCTGTAGTATTTTCATCAAATCCTTCTATTTCTTGTTCTGGTATTTTAAATGATATACCAAGTAAGTTTGGATCTGAATTTGCTTCTTTAATAACATGTAATTTGTATTCTTTTGTTTCACTTAATGAATTACTTACTACAATTGTTACTATATTTTCACCTACTACAAAGTTTTCATTACCTTTTATTACAACATTTTGTAAATTATTTTTAGGTGTTACTATTAAACTTTCTAAAGAATTAAGTTCATTTGGAATATATATTTCATAATCTAATACATTTTCATCAAATGTTTTATCTAATGTACATATTCCGTCACAATCATCTTCTTCTTTAAAGTTAACTTCAATATTTTGTAAATTTAATTCTCTTGTTTTATTTTGAATTAATTTAACTGTATAAGTTTTTATACTTCCATCTTCTGCGGTTACTACAAATGTAAAGTCTTCATCTGCTTTTATATTTTGTGGTAATAGTACAAAAATACTTGCATATTCGTTTTTAAGTACTATTTCTGATAAAGTTGCTTCTGTATCAGTATCAAATATAGAATATGTGAATGTTCCTTCTACATCTTTTACTTCATCACCATTAATCACGATATGATCTACTTCATTATTTGTTGATGGAATTGGTTTTACATTTATATGATATGTTTTTTTAGTAACTCCATCACCCGCAGTTACAGTTATATTAAATGTATTATATTGTTTATCATAATCAACACTTAATTTACTATCCATTGATATACTTGCGATTGGATCTGATAATTCATATGATATTTCTGTTTTATTTAGTTCAGTCTTATCTCTTGGGAATAAAACAGTATATTCTGTTTCATCTGGATCAAAGTTTTCACTAAATTTATAACCATTAACACTTAAGCTTTTTAGTGTTGCATCTTCACTTGTACTTCTTATTACATTTACTGTATAAGTTTTTTTAGTACCATCTTCTGCTTCTACTAAAATATCTATATTATTATCTCCAGGATTTAACTTAAATGTATTTGATAGATCTGTCTTAATAGTAGCACGTGGATCTTTTGTACTTGCACTTATAAATACTTGTGATAATGTTCCTATTACAGTTTCTTCATATGATAATACATCACTTTTAAAGTTAGAAACAGATGTATAATTTACTTCTAATGAACTAAGGAAAGCATTATTTGATTTTTCTCTTAATATTTTTAGTGTATAAGAATCAGTATTTACTTTATTTTCTGCGGTTACATTTAAAGTTATATCTTTTTCTTTTTCTGTTATATCCATATTATAACTTGTTTTATTTTCTGGATTTATACTTGCGCCATATGGTATATCTGCACTTACTACAAAACTAGTCGCATCTGCAGGTATTGTTATTTCGCAAGTTTTAGTATCTTGATTTACTTCACAAGTCAATTCTTCGCCTAATGCATTTACGTGAACACTAGAGATAGTTGTACTATTTGATGCCTCTTTTGTTACATTCAATATATATTTTGTTACACTTGTTTCATCTTCTGATGTTACTGTTATTTCATATTTATTTACTTCATTAACATTTAATTTCATACTTGGGAATGAGATTTTTGCATCTTCATCCATTAATTCATAAGTAAATGAATCTTTATTTAATTCTGTAATTAAACTTGGAACAGTTACATCATATTCATATGTTTCACTTTGGAAGTTTGGAGTCATTACTCCATTTATAACTGTTAAATTATTTAGTCTAGATTCATTTGATGCGGGTCTTCTAACAGTTACTTTATAAATTCTTTCACTTCCACGTTTTGATTTTACTTTTATTTCAACTACTTGTTTTTTCTTATCTGTATTAAATGAATATGTTCCATTACCAGTTACTGTTGATTCTGTTACTTCAGGTGTTGCGAGTACTGTAAATTCTGTTACATCTTTTGTTGTCATTACTGTATATTCATTTGTATCTTTATTAAATGCTGGAGTAAGTTCTCCGCAAGACACATTTAATGTGGATAAATAATTATTTATCTCATCTTCATTACTTACTTTTAAAGTATATGTACTTTGTGTTTTATCTTCTGCTTCTACTATTACAGTAATTGTATCTCCTTTTGCTGGGTTTAATCCAGTAATTTTACTGTTATATTCAAGATCTGATGTTAGTGTTAATGAATTTGAGTTTACTGTAATACTCTTTATAATCGCAGTATTTTTTGTTGTTTTAACTTTTAATATTTCTTCTGTTAATGTTTTTGGTACAAATACTTCATATTCTTTTGTATCTTTATTAAATTCTGGCACAAATTCATAATCACCTAATTTAAATTCTTTTAGTGATGAATCTGTTGATACTACTTTTGTTACATTAAATGTATATGTATTTGTTACCTTTTCATCTTCTGATTTAACTTTTACTGTTACTGTACTTGTTTTATCATTTGTAAAATCAGAGTTACCAGTTATTTCATATGTAGAATATGAATCTGTTAATACCATATTACTAAAGTCTAAACTAGTTTCATCTGTTACTGTATCATAATTAAATGTATTTTTATCAAATTTTGGTGTAGTACCAAATCCTACTGATTCTATTGTCGCAACATTATTTTTAATTCTTGTAACTGTTAAAGTATATGTTGTAGTGCTTAAGTCTTCAGCAGTTACTACTATAGAATATCTGTTGTCTCCTGTTACTAATTTTACTTTACCATCTGTTATTTCATTATTATTACTATCTAATATTTTATAACTTGAATGTTTATCACGAACTACTGGAAGAATAGTTATTTCATGACTCTTAGTATTTAATGTATAATCTAATTTTTCTGGATCAAATGTTTCATTTAATCCTTCATTTGTTGTTAAACTAGATAGTTTTGAATCAGTTGATGGTACTTTAGTTACATTTAATTTATATGTTCTAACATCTCCATTTTGAGCAGTTACTGTTATATTAAATATATTTTCTCCTGCACTAACTAAGGTTGTTCCTGAAACTGTTTCATTTTTTGAATTAGTAATTTTTACTATTGCCTTTGTACTTTCTGCTAAAGGTGTAATAGTTATTTCATCTTTTTCAGTTGTTGCTGTATAATCTAATTTTTCTTTATTAAATTCTTCGTTTAATCCATCACTAGTATTTAAACTTTTTAAATAGTTATTACTATCATATAAAAGTGTTACATCTAGTGTATATGTTTTTGTTTTTCCGTTTTCACTAGTTACATCTATAGTTATAGTATTTAATCCTTCTTTTAGACTATTTCTATTATTACTTATAGATACTTTAGCAAATTTATTTGTTGGTACTGCCAAAATATCAAGACTTGTATCATATGTTGTTAAAGTATAATTTAATGTATTTTTATCAAAATCTGGAGTAAATGTATTATTTTTTACTTCTAGACTTTGTAATGTATTATCACTTGATATTTCACGAGTAATATCCACAGTATAAGTATGGATAGTACCATCTTCTGCTGTTACTGTTATTACATTATTACTTGGATTTTCCTTTAATAAATCAATTTTTTTAACATATATAGCACTACTACCTATCTTTGCTCTCTTTTGTCCATTTGCGACTGCTGTTAAAGTTACACTTGATACATCATTTGGAAGAGTTAATGTATATTTGTCATATAATGGATCAAAATTTGGAGATAGAATATAATTTTCTGAACCATTTGTTACTGTTAATGATTCTAAATTATTATCGCTATATCCTGTTCTATAAACAATTATTTTATAGTCACATGTTGATTTATCTTCTGCGGTTACTCTAACTGTTATTTCGTTTTTACCTGCGACTAATTTTTGATAATTACCAATTATTTGGTATGTTGAAGTTTCTGCTGATGGAACTGCTGTAATATCAAGACTTTCAACACTTCCATCTACATACATATAGTATAAATATTTATTTGATTCAAAATTTTCAGTAAAATTATGATCTTTAACTGTTAATGAATCAAGTAATGTATTTGAGTTTGCTTTTCTCTTAACATTTAATTTATAAGTTAAGAATGTTTTATCTTGCGCTGTTACTACTACGTTAAATGTATTTGCGCCTACCTTTATGTCAAAATCACCAAGGCCTTCAATGCTTGAGAACTCTGTATCTTCAGCAACTCCTTCAAGTCTTAACTTAGTTATGTCGTTTGGTGCTTCTAGTTCATAAGATAAATTCATCTTATTAAACTCAGGAGTAAGAGAAAGTTCTTCATTCTTATCATTTGTTATATTTATAACTTTTAAATTATTTAAGAATGCATTATTACTTTGTAATCTATTTTCTGTAATATGATATTCTTTTACCTTTTTATTTGCTGCAGTTACTATTATTGTTATTAAATTGTCACCATATTCAAGTGTTTCTGGATTTTCTATTTTTACAGTTGCATTTTCATCATCTGGAATAGCTTCTAGTGTTACATGTTCGGTATCTTTTGGTACTGTTATGTAGTAATCAGTAATATTGTATGAATAATTAATTTCTACTTCTGGATCTATCACTTTTAATGATTTCAAGTCAGCATTACCAGTCATATCTCTTATTATTTCATAATTCCATTCACTTGTATTCTTTTTGTCTTCACTAGTAACTTCTACTTTTATATTATTTTTTCCACCAGATAATGCATATACTCCATCACCTTTTGTAGTTTGGAAATAATGTGCTTTATCTACAACCATAGTAATTTCTCTAATTGTATATGGTACAGTTACTTCATAATTATGAATATCTTTATTAAATGTATAGTTACATGCTCCTTCATATTCTTCACAATATGTTTTTATTAAACCGTTTATCTCAATACTATTTGGAATTGGATTTGTATCTAATTCACGATGTACTACAAGTGTATATGTTTTAGTGCTTCCATTTTCAGCAGTTACAACTAAATTTATTTTAGTTTCTCCACCTTCTATAACATAATCACCATTACCTATTACACTTGCTTTACCATCTGCTGGTACACCTTCAACATTTATCTCTACCTCATCTGATGCAAGGTCTAGATAATATGTATCTTTGTTATAATCCCATTCTGATGGAGTTAATGTTCCTTTATTAACTATAATTCCATCTAAATAGTTATTTTCGCTTTCTTGATATGGTATTGATATTTTTACCATACCGTTTCCAGGATGACCTGTTTCTTCTTTGTCTCCACTTGGCGCAATAAAGTCATTACTACCGCTTAATGTCTCAGCATTTGTTAAGTAATAAGTACTATCTAAAAGCCAATCAGAGTTTCCTTCTATTACTGATGCAGTATCTTTTGTGTATACGAATCCAGATCCTCCTCCACCTCCGTTTGACCAACCAGAAGTAGATCCAGATCCTCCTCCGTACCATCCACCACCACCGGCACCACCATAGTAGCTTCCGCTAGTGAATGAAGAAGATGCTCCTACACCAAATTTACCTACTGAACCTAGTACATTTCCATATATTCCGTAAGAACCTCCTTCAGTTTGAGTTCCTCCTCCTGCTTGTGTTCCACATGAACCACTAGAAGCTGAACCTCCACCTTTAAGTCCTCCTCCTACAGCACCAGATGCACAGCCATCAGATCCATGGCCGCCGCCTCCACCTGCGACAAGAATTCTACTATATAATGAGTCAGTTCCTACACGGATATCAGAGGCTCCTCCACCTTTTCCAACTCTTGAGTCGCCGCCTCCGTTAAATCCTCCATTTTGACCAGATCCACCAGTATAAACATAAAGTATTGTTCCTTTTTCTAAATATGCTGTACCATATGAGTAACCTCCACGGCCACCGTTATTACCACCTTGTGCTCCCCATGCTTGTAAGAAATATTCATGATCATAAGGTATAACAATTGTTTGATAGCTTCCTGTATAAGATACATCTTTTTCATAACCACTTACTGTAATTCTTTTAATATTAATAGTATAAACTGTACTTGATACATGTGGTTCTGTTACTGTTATTGTAATTGTATATTCATCATCTTGTATATATCCATCGCCTAAGACATTTGATTTTGCTTCGCTATCATATAGTTCTGTACTTGCATGTACTGCGGCAATATGACTCTCAAGATTAATGTCCATAGTTGTTTCATCGATTGGTACATCATATTCAAGTTTTGTACCTCCATCACTAGTTAATGTTAATTTCTTCATTTTACTAGAGTGTGGAAGAGTAATATTTAATGTATAAATTTTTGTACTTGTTCCTGTTTCATTTGTTACTGAAATAGGTATAGTATATTTATTATTTTTATTTGATATATGGCCTAAATTTGTAATTATTTGATCACTTGATCCTTTATCTACAGTTAAGTCATATTCATCCATATAATATGGAAGAGTTAAGTTATATTCGTATGTATTTTTATTAAATGTTGTATTTCCGAATTCTGATACAGACTTACCATCTAAATAAATATTATTTAAATAATCTATATTATTTGCTTCACGATGTATATGATATGTGAATATATCAACAACACCATTTACATATGTTATAGCAACTTCAAAATCGTTGTCTCCAACATGTATTTCTCTTGTTCCATCACCTGTAACATTAAGAATTGAGTCACTATCTGTTACTGTAAATGTAACAAGTGATGAATCATTACTATCTAATGTTCCTGTATAATCTTTTATTTCGTAATCAAATTCTTTATCTACTTTTACGTTATCACTTACTTTTATTTGATAATCATAAGATAGTGCGAATGATATTTTTACATATCCATCACCAGAATGTCCTGTTTCAGTTTCTCCTTTTGGGGTTGGCATTTCACTATTTCCAGATACTGTTTTTGCCTCTGTCAAGTAAACATTTTCACCTGGTAAATAGTCTTCTGGTACTATTGTTTTATTACTTTCAGTCCAAACAAATCCTGAACCTCCAGCTCCGGAACGGTCATCATCGCCTCCACCGTCAACGCCAGAGCCGCCGCCTCCATACCAGCCGCCGCCTCCAGCGCCACCAAAGCCACTATTAGCGTATACACCGTTACCACCTTGACCAAATGATCCAGATATGTTACCAGTTCCTGCTTGTGTTTGTGTTCCACCAGTTCCTAAAGTACCAAAATCTCCATTACCAGAACCACCAGTTAAACCTCCACCGTAGCCACCGGCATTTCCTGGAGCACCAACAGATCCACCACCACCAGCAACTAAAATACGATTATTAAGTGTATAGCCTCCAGATCTAATATCTGATGCACCACCACCATAGATATTTGCTCCTGGTAATAGTCCACCACCATTATATCCTTTGTGATTATTTCCATCACCACCGACATAGACATAAAGTATTTGTCCTCTATTTAGGAAGATTTGTCCAGTAGAATAACCACCTTTACCTCCATTGTTATTTCCTCTATGTCCACCTTGTGCACCCCATGCTTCTAGTGTATAAATTCCTGTTGTTGGTGCAATAAATTTTTGCCATGAACCTGTATATTTGTATCCATAATTACCATCATCTAATAAATAATCACTTTGTTTATGGAATGTAAATGTATATGTTACTGTAAGTCCTGTTATATCATTCATAACATCAACTGCGTATACATATTTTTTTTCGCCGTCTTTAAAATAGTATGCGCCCTTTTGACTTTCTACTTTCGAATATCCTTCATTTAGTATAAAACTTACATTTATGTAATCAACACTATCTAGTACTGATAAATCATAATCATAAACTGAATAATCAAAGTCAACTGGAATATCACCATCGTTTATTGTTACACTTGATACACCATTTATTAATTTTGGTGTGATTCTAACAAATCCATCACCTATGTGACCTGTTTCATTTGCGCCTGTTGGTGATTTAAATGTTTGATTACCGCTATAAAGTAGACCATTTGATAGATAACTTTTATCTGTTACTAAATATCCTGATGGTACATTTGACGTAGATGATTCACTCCATATAAATCCTGAACCTCCAGCTCCTGAACGGTCATCATCACCACCACTGTCAACACCAGAGCCGCCGCCACCATACCAGCCGCCGCCTCCAGCACCGCCGTAACCGCCATTTGCTCCATAACTGTTACCACCTTGACCAAATGATCCTGCATTCTGTCCTGTACCACCACTTGTTTGTGTTCCACCTGTTCCAAAAGCACCATAGCCACCTATAGCATTTTCACCAGTTAGACCACCACCGGCACCACCGGCATTTCCTGGAGCACCAACAGATCCTCCACCACCGGCAACTATTACACGGTTGTATAAAGAATCTCCACCATAACGAATGTCAGACGCACCTCCACCATAGCCTAAACTTGTTTGAATCCAAACACCACCAGAACCATAGTATCCTGATACTTGTCCACCACCATTATAGCCTTTACCTGTTCCATTTATGTTTGTTGTATTACCACTTCCACCAACATGTACATATAAAACTTCACCTTTTGATAAGTACATTTCGGCATATGAGTAACCACCTTTACCACCGTTTTTAGCACCACGGTCACTTCCTTGAGCTCCCCATGTTTCTAATGAATATATACCAGTTGCTGGTACATAGAATTTTTCATAATTACCTGTATAACTGTATCCATATGAAACTGTTGATCCTTCTTCTAAATGACTATTTTGTTTTCTAATTGTAACGTTATAAGTTGTTACTACACCTGTTGTATCATCTGTTAATGTTATTGTATTTGTAAATGATAATATATTTGTCATATCTACCATTTTATTTGTTTGATTTACTGTATAACCTTCTTCAGTTGCTACATTAAATCTTACATTTGTCATATCATTATCAACATTTAGATAATAATCATGAACTTCATAATTAAAATCTATTGGTATATTACCACGATTAATTTTTATATCTGTTATTCCGTTTGATTTTATAAGTGTTATTTTTGCTTTACCATCACCAGAATTAGATCCTGATGTATATGTTGCTGCATTAATAAAGTATTTTTCTGACACGTTATAACTTGATGGCACACTTGTTTTAGTAGTATTACTCCAAGTAAAGCTAGAGCCTCCTCCGCCTCCACGGTCATCGTCTCCACTTCCATCTGGATTTGCTCCTCCACCACCGAAGAAGCCTCCACCTCCAGAGCCTGCATAACCTCCGCTTGCGTTAAGTCCATTACCGCCTTTACCAAAACTTGCACGATATGATCCTGCGGCAGTAATTGAAGCACCAACACCTCCAGAACCACAGCCCGATGTAGATCCACCAGTTAAACCACCAGCTCCACCTGAATTTCCTGAAGCACCAACAGATCCTCCACCACCTGCGACCATAATTCTTGAATTTAATCCATCAGTATTATCCCAAGTACCAGGTACTAAACGTATATCAGTTGCTCCACCGCCAAATGCTTTAACTGGTCTTACACAAGTAGCATCACTATAACATGTTTCAGGAATATAACCACCACCATTATATCCATTATGATTGTTACCATTACCACCCACATAGATATAAAGTATTTCACCTTTATTTAAATATATTTCACCAGAGGTATAACCACCTTTACCGCCATTACTAGCACCACGGTCACCACCTTGTGCTCCCCAAGTTTCTAATTTATAAACACCTGATTTATAAGCATAGAATGTTTGATAATCTCCAGTATAGTCGTAGTAATAAGATGTTCCACCACCAGCGTTTAAATAATAATTATGTTTTTTTACTTTGAAAGTATATACTTGAACAAGTCCTGTAGTATTATCTGTTAATGTTACAGTATTTGTTACTGATAAAATATTTGTCATATCAGTTACTTTATTGCTTTGTGAAAGAGTATATCCATCCTCTGTAGTTATATCAAATTTAATTTGTTTTACATCATTGTTAACTGTAAAATCATAATCATATCTATCATATGAGAAATTAACAGGCACATCACCATTATTAATTTGTACATCAGTTATTCCATTCATTTCAAGTAATGTTATTTTTGCTTTACCATCACCAGCATTTGTTCCTGTTGAATAACTAATAGAGTTCATATAATATTTTTCATCTATATTCATTGAAGAGTAATTTGATTTTGATTGTGCGTTGTAAGCGAAACTAGAGCCGCCACCGCCACCTTTATCATCATCACCGCTGCCATCCGGATTAGCTCCTCCTCCACCGAAGAAGCCACCACCACCGGCACCACTATATCCGCCACTTGCATGAAGTCCATTTCCACCTTTACCAAAACTTGCGCGATATGATCCTGCGGCAGTAATTGAAGCACCAACACCTCCAGAACCACAACCAGATGATGCAGATACACCAGAAAGACCACCAGCTCCACCTGAATTTCCTGTTGAACCAACAGATCCTCCACCACCAGATACAATTAATCTTGTTTTTAAGCCTTCTAAATTATCCCAAGCACCACTTGTTAAACGTATATCAGTAGCACCACCACCATAAATATTTAAACCTGGTAATAATCCACCACCATTGTATCCTTTATTTGTTGTACCATTACCACCAACATAAACATATAATATGTCTCCGCTTGTTAGATATATAGTGCCACTTGTATAACCACCTTTACCGCCATTATTACTTCCTCTATGTCCACCTTGTGCTCCCCAAGTTTCTAATTTATAAACTCCAGTTTTTGGAACAACAAAAGTTTGATAATCCCCAGTATAATTAAAGTCAAATTCAGTCCCAGCAGCATATACAATAGGTTTATTTAGTAGCACACTAAAAAGAATTAACGAAAATGTTAAAACTAATTTAATAATTAACCTATTTTTAAGTTCATTAAATCTTTTCATAAACACTACTCTTCCATTATGTTATACTAATTTAATTATATAATATATTTTAAAAAAAGTCAGCAATATTATTTAAAAATAAGAAACATTTTATCCAATTTTTATTATATTTAAATATGAAACAGTATCTTCATCTGGAGTAAGTGTTACATTCGTTGTAGATGACACTGCAAGATCTATTTTTTCATCTTTATTTAGACTTACAATAATGCTTCCGTTAAACCATATATATTCTTGATTATTTACCTTTTTTGTAATTTTTGTTCCATTTATTGTAATGTTTTCTTTTCTTAATTCAATAGATATATCACTTTGTGCTGATGCGACTGATGAAAAAAAATAATCAATTTTATATATACCTTCATTTAATACTTTCACTGTATTTGTAAAAGATATATCCATATTTTTATTTGTGAATTTTTACTAAATTCTACTTGATTTGGAGTATTTGCTACTAACATATATGAATTACCATTATCTTCATATAAACTTGCATAAGAATCAAGTATAGTTGTTCCAACTAACCCTTGTGGTTCTATATCTCCTTTATCACCTTTAGGAATTAAAAATATTAAATAATGTGTGTTGTCAGTAAATTCATCTTTAACTTCTGCCAATTGACCTGAATCAACTGTTTTTGTATTAATAACTTCAATTTTTTAACTAATTTCTGGATCACATTGTTCACCTTTTGGACCTGTTGGTCCTTGTATATAACATTTTCTACACTTATTTTTTTCTTCTATTTTTTTCTTTTTTTTCAAAATCTGTATTACAATCATGATACATATTATACTTTCTCATTTTATAATATGCATATCATATATAATAACAAAAAAAATCATATTAAAATGATTTTTATTTAACAATATTTGATACTAATCCAAATGATATAATCATCATAATAATACTTGCCATGATAACTCCTACAAGTATTGCTAAAAATGACTTTTTCTTATCCATTTCAAGTACTGATGCAATTAACGACCCTGTCCATGCACCTGTACCTGGTAGTGGTATTCCAACGAATAATACTAATCCTAAATATCCAAATTTTTCTATTTGTCCTTTTCTTTTTTCTACCTTTTTATCAAGCCAATCAGCGATTTTTTTGCTTTTTTTACCATTTCTCATTTTATCCAATATTTTATTTATTAAAAGTAATATAAATGGTATTGGAAGTAAGTTACCAACAATACTTATTATGTAACTTGGAAGTGGATCAAGCCCTAATAATGCTGCTGCTAAAAGTCCTCCTCTTAACTCTAATATTGGTAATAATGATATAATAAAAACTAATAGTTCTTTACCAAATGCTACGCCTGTAAGTCCACCAAAAGTACCTAATATTCCTTTAACTAATTTTTCACTCATACTTTGTTCCTTCCTTATTTTTTCATACAATAAAATTTATACCATATATTTTTATTTTTGTCTATAAAAAAAACTGCTAACATATGCTAACAGCTTTTTATAATTATTTTGTTTTTACTTCATCAAAACCACAATCTAATTGTGTTTCAATTTTATAAGAAGTTTGGTTATAAGGCTTTTGTGGATAAACAATTACTCTTGTATTTGTTCTATCACATGCTTTATTTGTTTTATTATTAACAAATTTATTTATCTTATCTGAATTTTTATTATTATCATAACGTGATAAATTATCTAAATTGATTTTTATACCAATTGTTTCATATTTAGATAAGAAATTTGCTCTTTCTTCATCTGTTGAACCAACTTGTGTATAATAGAAATTTTCATAGAAATCTTTACCCATTGATTCTAATGATTTAGATAAAGATGCTTCTTGTCCACCTTTTTTCAAAAACATAAAACATCCTACTACAATAAGAACAATAATAAGAACTATTCCACCAATCATGCATAATAAACTCTTTTTTTTATGTGTTCCTTCTGAAATTACTTCTTCTTTTGTTTTATCTTCTTTAACTTCCTTTGCCATACATATACCTCCATTATTCTATTTTTTTAATTATACCACATTTTTTATCTTTATAGCAATATTATTTGCATTTTATTATTTTTTATTCACCAATTAAAAGTCCATATTTATTTTTACTGTTTTTAACAATTATTACTACATTTGATGAACTATTTTCTGCAACTTTATTTATTGTTGCATCATCAATTTTCTTTATTGTTTTTCCTTTATTATTAACTATTTTAATATATTTTTCACTTGTATTATTAATATATATTGCATTTTTATATGGATTTATCTTTTCTAAATTATTATTAGATATAGTTTCATTTTTATCTAATTTGTACTTAACTGTTTTTTCATAAGCAATATTTTTAAGTGTTATGTTTTCACTATCTAAACTCATTATTGAAGTATCACTATAAATAATAGAACTATTCTTAGGTGACTCAAATATTATTTTTCCTTCACTATTTCTAATAATATTTTTATCAGAACTATACTTATAATACTTGTTGTTATTAATAGTTATTATTTCACCATTATTATCATTTAATTTTTTCTTTTCTTTAGCAAAATAGAATACTAAAGATGTAGTACTTTCATTTTCTCCTAATATAATTTCGCTATCAATTATAACAATTTCATTATCCGATGAAAGTAATTCTTTATTATTTTTATCATATAAAACATATTTATTTTTATAATCACTATTACTTGATTTTGAGTATTTAATTACCTTATATCCATTATTATATTGTATATATTTTTCTGGTATTTTTTCATTACTTTCAAGTTTTAAAATTTCTTTATTTTCTGTCAAATCGTATACAACTGTTACTGGAGTATCACATTTTTTACTAGAACAATTTACTTGATAATATAAACCTTTTTTTGAATCTAATTTAGTAACATTGGAATATATATTTTCTGTTTTTGAATATTTATAAATTTCAGAATATTTTTTTGTTTTTAATTCATATATTCCAAAGCTATTATTTTTTAAATTGTCGACAAAAACATATTTTTGATCATCATCAATTACAGATGAAGTATATAAATAGTATTTATCTTTTAAATTTGATTTAATTTCATTAACTAAATCAATTTGTTCCTTATTATCATTTAATTTAATTTGTTTTCCTTTTTTTGTTAATAAATATTTAACATTTTTATTTGTTTGTTTTTTAGTTATAATTAATTCATCTTTATTTTCTGATTCTTTATATTTATCAAATTCTTCACCCATTATTTTATTTGATTTTATATTAAAATAACTATATTTTGAATTTTTTTCATTCTTTACTATTAAATAAATAGTATTATCTTCTTCATCCTTTATTTCTTTATCCACACTATAGTTTGAAAGAATTTTTTCAAATTTCTTATTAAATATACTATACTCATTATTTATTTTTAAACTAATATATTCTTTATTGTTATAAAAATCTATTTTTTCTATATTAGAATATATTTTTTTACCATTTTTCTTAATTACATTATATTCATTATCTTTTATATTCTCAAGTATATAATTTTCATTTATTTCTTCTAATTTATTATTTGTTTTATATATTATTTTACCCTCAATATCATTTAAAATATAAGTTACAGTATTATCATCTACTTTTTTTACTGAAATAAAGTAATTATCAGTGCCTCCATATAAATTTTTATTATCATCATTTGATGTATATGTAATTATTTTCTTACCCTTACTATTTAATAGAGATATTTTTTTATCATTAACTGCCTTTATAAGATTACAATTACTTCCTATACATTCAATACTATCATATTTTGTATCTAAAACTTTAGTAATTCTTTTTAAAGAAGTACTTTTATAGAAAAATATGAAATATATTGATATAAAAATAATTACAATAAATATTACTGCTAAATAAGGTAAAAACCCTTTTAATTTTTTCTTCATACAATCCTCCTATTATCTATATTTTATAATACCATTTTAGTACATTTTTTTCAACAAATAACAACAAAAAATATCTAAACATTAGCTTAGATATTTTTTATTTGTTTTCTTTTGCATTAAATATAAAGATGTAATTATTGATAATAATGTAATTATTAT